>FUWD013232566.1_pt1 | contig 13894 bp, 19 predicted proteins | sample 1063281 | NCBI WGS metagenome assembly FUWD01 (sample SAMEA79048168, study PRJEB19326) | metagenome | biome: marine | reverse complement strand
TAGTTATTAAAAAAATAATCAGGTCGTCAATTTCAGATCTTATTTGCAAAGGTGTTCAACCAAAATATTATTTTATTTCTGGATCAGGTAATAAAAAAAGTTTTTCTAAATCAAATTTATCAAAAATTACTAAATCACTTAATCAAGAACAAAATAAATATAAAATATTATTAAGTGGTGGAGATACAGTTTTTTCAAACAAGTTAAGTTTTACAATTACCTCCATTGGTTACGCTAATAATATTATTTATAGGAATAAGGCTAAAATTAACGATGATATTTATGTCTCTGGAAATTTAGGAGATAGTTATTTGGGTTTATTAACTTTAAAAAATAAACTTAAGCTTAATCACCGATTAAGAAAATATTTTATTAATCAATATTTTATGCCAAATATTCAATTAAAATTAACTAACCAAATTAAGAAATTTGCCAATACTTCAATTGATATCTCTGATGGATTATTAGCAGACCTTGATAAAATGATTAATAATCAAAAATTATCTTACAAACTTTTTTTAGATGACATTCCAATTTCAAATAATCTTAAAAAAATAATTGATCTTAAAAAATTATCCAAGATTAACTACATTTCTAATGGTGATGATTACCAGGTCTTGTTTACAGCCTCTAAAGATAAGATGAGAATCATAAAAAAAATTGCATCTAATAGTAGAGTTAAGCTTACAAAAATTGGCTCAATCCAAAGATATATTAAAAAATCATCTATTGTTGATCATAAAAACAGGGAAATTAGCCTTAAAAACAAAGGTTATTTCCATCAATTTTAGTAAGTTAAATATTGCCTTTTATAGTTTTTTTTGTATTGTCCGGACTTTAAAGCAATAAAATTTTAACAACCAAACTACAAAAAAGGCATTATGAATACATCAGTAGAAACAATTTTACTTTACACAATAGCGGCAGGATTTCTTTCAATCGTTTATGGTTTTTTTACTGGTAAAAATATTCTTAATCAGAGTGCGGGTAATGCAAAAATGCAAGAAATTGCCTCTGCAATCCAAGTCGGAGCTAAAGCTTATTTAGCAAGACAATACAAAACAATAGCTGTGGTTGGCGTTGTTGTTTTAGTGATTATTTGTTTAGTGTTTAGTCCATTAGTTGGTCTTGGTTATTTTATAGGCGCAGCGTTATCTGGTATTGCTGGATATGTTGGGATGTTAGTTTCTGTTCAAGCAAACGTTAGAACTGCGGAAGCTTCTAGAAAAGGTTTGGCAAGCGGTCTTTCAGTTGCATTTAAATCTGGTGCTGTTACTGGAATGCTTGTTGCAGGTTTAGCCTTATTAGCTATAGCAGTTTATTATTATTATTTATTAAAATTTGGAATTGCTGATAGAGAAACTGTTAATGCATTAGTTGCTCTAGGCTTTGGTGCATCTCTTATTTCTATTTTTGCAAGATTGGGTGGTGGAATTTTCACTAAAGGTGCGGATGTTGGTGCTGATTTAGTTGGTAAAGTTGAAGCAGGAATCCCTGAAGATGACCCTAGAAACCCAGCTGTAATTGCTGATAACGTAGGAGATAATGTTGGTGATTGTGCTGGTATGGCTGCTGATTTATTTGAAACTTATGCTGTAACTATTGTTGCAACAATGGTCTTGTCTTCAATATTTTTTGCTGGTGATATAAATATGATGATCTACCCTTTAACTATTGGTGGTGCATGTATTTTAACATCAATTTTGGGAACCTTCTTTGTTAAACTTGGAAAAAGTAAAAATGTTATGAACGCTTTGTATAAAGGCTTTGTTGTTTCCGCTGTTTCTTCATTAATGATTTTATACCCTGTGACTGATTATGTAATTGGTTTTACAAGTGAATATACTGTTAATGGTAAAACCTTTACTGGTATGAGTTTGTATTATTGTGGAATAATTGGTTTAGTTATCACTGGTTTATTAATTTGGATTACTGAATACTATACTGGTACGGAATATAGACCGGTAAGAAGTATAGCAAAATCATCAACAACTGGTCATGGAACTAATGTTATTCAAGGTTTAGCTGTTTCTATGGAAGCTACAGCGATACCAGCATTGATTATTGTTGCTGGAATTTTAGCTACAAACTCAATAGCCGGTCTTTATGGTATAGCAATTTCTGTTACTACAATGTTAGCTTTAGCAGGAATGGTTGTTGCACTTGATGCTTATGGGCCAGTTACTGATAACGCTGGAGGTATTGCGGAAATGGCCAAGTTACCAAACAGTGTTAGAAAAACTACTGATGCTTTAGATGCTGTGGGTAATACTACAAAAGCTGTTACTAAAGGCTATGCTATAGGTTCAGCTGGTCTAGGTGCATTAGTTTTATTTGCTGCATATGTAGAGGACATTAAACATTTTTCAGCTGTTGCTGGATCAAAACTAGAAGGAATTGTTGTAACTTTTGATTTGTCAAACCCATATGTTGTAGTTGGATTATTAATTGGTGGAATGCTTCCATATTTATTCGGTTCAATGGGAATGCAAGCAGTTGGAAGAGCGGGTGGAGCAGTTGTTGTGGAAGTTAGAAGACAATTTAAAAAATACCCAGGTATTATGAAGGGTACACAAAAACCTGATTACGCTAAGCTAGTGGATTTATTGACTCTTGCTGCAATAAGAGAAATGATTATACCGTCATTGTTACCAGTCTTATCTCCAATCGTTCTATACTTTGTAATCTTTTCAATTGGTGGGCAAGTTGCAGCGTTAGCTGCTGTTGGTGCAATGTTGTTAGGTGTTATTATAACAGGATTATTTGTTGCAGTTTCAATGACTGCTGGTGGTGGTGCATGGGATAATGCAAAAAAATATATTGAAGATGGCAATTATGGTGGAAAAGGTTCTGAGGCTCACAAAGCAGCAGTTACTGGTGATACCGTTGGAGATCCGTACAAAGATACTGCTGGTCCTGCTGTAAACCCAATGATTAAAATTACAAATATTGTAGCTTTATTGTTATTGGCAGTTATTGCGGGTTAAATCAATTTATTTTTTTTTTGCCAAGAGGATCGTTTATTTTTTGTCTAACTGAGTATAAAAACTCATATATAAAACTATTTTTAGAATAGCTCATTTTAGTTATGTCTTCTGAAAACTTTATATTATTCATATCGCCTTTATCAAAAAAAACACTCTTTGATAAAATGCCTCTATTATCTATATCCAAGATCAAAATATTATTTTTTAATAATTTTTTCTTTCCCAATTTTGAAAGTTTAGACGAGCTTGTTTGAATTTCCATGTAAATCCATAGCTCTTCATCAAAAGCACCCTTAGTTGATGGTGGACCTAATAGCTCAATGATATCATTTTTATTTGTTTTACCTATTATAAGCTTTTCATTTTTTATTTCCAAAAAATGCACACCATGATGCTTTATAACTTTATTTAATGTACAATTTGAAATAAATAGAAAAATAAAAATAAGATTTAAAAAGTTTCTCATGAATTTAAAGTTTATAAACATTTATAACAATTTTGTTAAATTAACTAGAAATAAAGAATTATACAAAGATTTTAAGATTCAAGATACTTTTTCAGATCGATTAATTTTTTTTTTATTGCATTTTGCTTTTTTTTTAAAAGTTTATAAAAAAGATAATAATAAGAAGCTTTTACAAGAGATTTATGATTATATTTTTAGACAAATAGAACTAAGTGTTAGAGAGATAGGTTACGGTGATCAGTCTATTAACAAAAAAATGAAAGATTATCTCAATTTATTTTATGGAATGATTGATAAAATTCACAATTGGGACGATTTAAACAATGAATCAAGAACTAAGCTAATAGAAGATTTTTTAGATAATTCTTTAAATATTGATTATTTAGTTAAATATTTTGATAAATATAGGCAATTTTTATTAAATAATACTTTAAATTCACACATAAAAGGTGTACTTAAGCATTAATTTTATTATGGCTGTACCAAAACGTAAACAATCACCGTCAAGAACTGGAATGAGGAGATCTCAAAATATGAAGTTCTCATCTAAGAATATTGTTGAAGATAAGAAATCTGGTGAATACAGACTACCACATCATCTTGATCTTAAAACTGGGATGTACAGAGGCAGACAAGTTTTAGACCCTAAGGAATAAAAATTTTTATTTTAAATGAGTAAAATAATTAAAATTGCAGTTGATGCAATGGGCGGCGATGGTTCACCCAAAAAAGTTATTGATGGTATTATTCATCATTTTAAAGATAATAAAAATTCTTTTTATCAAATCTTTGGTGATAAAGATAAAATTTTAAGTTGTACCAAAAAAGGTTTACCCATCTCTTCTTTTGAAATAATTCACACCACTGATATAGTAAAAGGTACAGATAGCCCACTTGAAGGTGCTAAAAGAGGAAAAAATACAAGTATGTGGCTTGCGGTTCAAAGTGTTAAAGAAAAAAAATCTGACATAATTATATCGGCTGGGAATACTGGGGCACTATTAGTTATTTCTAAACTCAATCTTAAAATGATTGAAAATATAGATAAACCTGCACTTTCAGCTTTATGGCCAAATAAAAAAGGCATGAGTGTCGTTTTAGATTTGGGTGCAAATATTGAATGCAGTCCAAAAAATTTAATTGATTTTTCAGTAATGGGTTCCTCATTATTTAAATCTTTATATCCAAATGATAATGCAAAGGTTGCCTTATTGAATATAGGATCTGAAGAAATTAAAGGTAATGATATAATTAAAGAAACATATCAACAATTGACTCAAAGAAATAACCATGATTTTGAATTCAAGGGCTTCATAGAAGGAAATCAATTAATGAATGGTGATATTAATGTTATTGTGGCCGATGGTTTTACAGGAAATATTGCATTAAAAACTGCCGAAGGAACAGCTAACTTCATTACAAGTGAACTTAAGAAAGCAATGACAGGTAACTGGATTGGTAAAATTTCATCTTTATTAAATATTTCTAATTTAAAAAAATTTAAAGCTAGACTAGATCCAAGATTATATAATGGTGCTATTTTTATTGGCTTAGATTCACCGGTAATTAAAAGTCATGGTGGAACTGATTATATTGGATTTTCTAACTCATTAAGTGTTTGTACTAAAATTGTAAGTGGTAATTTAATAGAAAAAATAAGAAGTAACATTAATTGATGCCTAGAATCAATTTAACAAAGAAAGACCTTATTAATTCAGTTTATATGCAAATAGGTTTTTCAAAAAATATTTCAGAAAACCTCATTGATGATTTTTTATTAACAATTTTAGATAATTTAAAAAGTGAAAAAAAACTTAAGCTTTCAAAATTTGGAACTTTTTCTATAAGAACCAAAAAAAGCAGAATAGGAAGAAATCCAAAAACTAAAGAAGTAAAAACTATATCAGACAGAGATGTTGTTTTATTTAAAGCTTCTAAAGAATTTAAAGATTTAGTTAATTCTAAATATGATTCATAAAAGTGCTGATGCTTATAAGTCTATAGGTGAGGTGGCTAAGATTTTAGATCTAGTCAATACAAAAAAGGGCACTTTAAACACACACACTATAAGATACTGGGAAAAAGAATTTAAACAGATTAAGCCAAAGATCCTTAATGGGAACAGAAGGTATTACAATAATCAAACCATTGAGGTTCTAAAAAAAGTAAAATATTTACTTAAAGATCAGGGAATGACAATTAATGGTGTTAAAAAAGTTCTTAATTCTGATAAATCTTTAAAACTTGACGAATTACCAAATAATTCTATAAATGCTAATTATAATATCAAAAATAAACTTAAAAAAATTTCTGATTTAATTAAACAAATAAAAAAATTAAAATATAATGGCAAAAAAAACACACGTTAAAGTTAGATTGGTCCCAGAAGCCAAACCTGATAGTCCCTTTTTCTATTATGTTAAAAAACCTGCTGGTGGTGAAAAAGCAAAAGTTAAGTTGTCAGCCAAGAAGTACAATCCTGCAACAAGAAAACATGAAATGTTTGTAGAGAAGAAACTACCTCCACATAGTAAATAATTTACTTCTTTTTGAAATTTCTTTTCTCATAATCAATAAAAGACCAAATCATATTTTTCCATATTCTATTAGTAATCTTCGGATCTATTTTTGACTGGATTGATTTCTTTTTAATTTTTTTTAGTATAAAATTTATTCGTGATTGATCAATTATCTCTTTTTTATGAACTTTTACTTTTATAACTTCATTTACTAAAAGGGATCTCTTTTTAATTAATTTAAGTAATTGATTGTCCAACTTATCTAGTTTTATTCTTAATTGGTTTAATTTTTTTTTATTAATGGGCGACATTTAATCAATTGGTTATTAAAATAATTATTATAAGTATAATTTATGTTTGTAAATAGCGACAACTATATAAAATATTTAAAGATATGGTTAATAGGACTATTCTTGTTAATTGTTCTCATGATAGCAGTGGGTGGGCTAACTAGATTAACTGATTCTGGTTTGTCAATTACAGCTTGGGAGTTATTTACTGGTATACTGCCGCCTCTCAATTCCAACGAATGGAACTTGTATTTTTTGCAATATAAAAAAATTCCAGAATATAAAAATATTAACTTTGGTATGTCCCTACAAGAATTCAAAATAATTTTTTATTGGGAATATGCACATAGATTATTAGCAAGAATTGTTGGTTTATTTACATTTGTACCTCTTATCATTTTTTGGATTAAATTTAGGAATTCAAAATTCTATTCAAATAAATATTTTTGGATTTTTTTTTTAGTATGCCTTCAAGGTTTTATTGGTTGGTTTATGGTTTCGAGCGGATTAACCCAAAATAATGATGTCAGTCATTTTAGATTAGCCCTTCATTTGTCATTGGCTCTATTTATTTTATGTCTAATTTTTTGTTACATTTTAGATTGTTTTAATACTAAAAAATTTAATATTAAAATTCCAAACTTACTTCTTTTAATTATTCTTAAACTAATTATTTTACAAATTATACTTGGAGCTTTCCTATCAGGTTTGGATGGAGGTTTAATTTATAATACCTGGCCAGATATGAACGGAACTTTTTTTCCTAGTGATATTCTATTTAGAGATTTATTTACCTCAGAATTTTTTTACAACACCACTATTATTCAATTTCTTCATAGATTTATAGCCTATGTACTTGTGTTATTTGTTATAGTTCTAAATTATTTATTTATTAAAAGTAGAATTGGAATAAAAAATATTATGCTTTTCGATTTAGCTATACTTATTCAAATTTTTTTAGGAGTTGTCACTTTAATATCTGGTGTAGAGATTAAATATGCATCACTACACCAGCTTGGTTCTATTTTTGTATTAACATCGTATCTTGTAATTTTATATAAAACTTCAAATATTCCTTTTAGATTTGTTAAAAATCCTTAGGAAACCTTTAAAGCTTGCTCAAGATCCTCGATGATATCATCTATGTGCTCTATACCAATGCTAAGTCTTATATATCCTGGTGTAACACCCGCTGCTAACAACTCTTTTTCATTTAATTGACTGTGAGTAGTAGTTGCTGGATGAATAGCCAAACTTCTTGCGTCACCAATATTAGCTACATGATAGAACATTTTTAAAGCTTCTATGAATTTTTTGCCTGACTCAATTCCGCCCTTTAGCTCTATTCCGACTAAACCACCATTACCACCGTTAAGATATTTCTTTGCTCTATTTCCAATTTCTCCATCATATTTAGTTGGATAGATTACTCTAGCAACATCTTTATGATTAGATAAATATTCAACAGTTTTTTCCGCATTAGAGCAATGTTGTTTCATTCTTAATGTTACGGTTTCAAGCCCCTGTATAATTGCAAATGCATTATCTGGAGCTAAGGCTGCACCAAGATCTCTTAATAGAGTAACTCTTGCTTTAACCACGAAGGATACATTTGCACCCGTTAATTCAGGAACCGCCTTACCCCAAACTACACCACCATAACTTGCATCTGGTTCATTAAATAATGGCTGTCTTTTAGGATCTGCTGTCCAATCAAAATTACCACCATCAACTAGCGCCCCTCCTACAACTGTTCCATGGCCGCCAATATATTTTGTAAGAGAATAAACAACTACTGCGGCCCCATGCTCTAAGGGCTTACAAATAATGGGGGAGGCTGTATTATCAATTATTAACGGTATGTTGTATTTTCTTCCTATATCAGAAACTTCTTTAATTGGAAAAACTCTTAAATATGGATTTGGTAAAGTCTCTCCATAAAAAGCTCTTGTTTTATCATCAATAGCTTTTTCAAAGTTTTTTGGATCTGCTGGATCTGCGTATCTTACTTCAATTCCAAGTTTACTTAAAGTGTGGGTAAATAAAGATACAGTTCCTCCATAAAGATCAGTTGAACTCACAATATTATCTCCAGCTTGAGCAACATTCAAAATTGCAAATGTAGAAGCCGTTTGTCCAGACGATACTGTTAAGCTAGCTAATCCTCCTTCTAATGCAGCTAGTCTTTTTTCAAGCACATCATTAGTGGGGTTCATGATTCTTGTGTAGATATTACCAAACTCTTTTAATCCAAATAGGTTTGCAGCATGCTCAGTGCTATCAAACAAATAGGATGTTGTTCGATAAATTGGAACTGCTACAGCTTTTGTTGTTGGATCGCTTCTATAATCACCACCATGTAAGGCAATAGTTTCAGGGTTTTGTCTTTTTGTACTCATCTTAATACTCCTTTTTAGTACTTCTGCTTAATGCAAGGCGTACAATACAGTTCAAATGCGCCTACCGATAATGTGGGTAAAAAATCCTTTTTAGCAATTATTAGCCTGCAATAGGAACAAATCGGCTCAGTCAAATTAGCATTAAACCTTGGTATTGCAAGAGAAATATAAAATTGACTTTATATTTATTAATAGTATTAATCCTCGCACAATGACAAAATTTCTAAAAAGTAGTGAATTAACTAGTAACTGGTTCGAAATAGATGCAAAAAATGCTGTAGTTGGAAGACTAGCATCTATTATTGCAATGATTGTTAGAGGAAAAAATAAAACTACATATACACCTCACATGGATGACGGAGACTTTGTTGTGGTTAAAAATATTGAACAAGCAAAATTCACAGGGAAAAAATTTAAAGATAAAAAATACTACAGACATACTGGCCACCCAGGAGGAATTAAAGAGATAACACCAGAGAAATTATTAGAAAAAAATAAACCTGGTGAGACTTTAAAATTAGCTATTAAAAGAATGTTACCTGGTGGAGTGTTAGGTAGAAAGCAATTAACTAAAGTTAAAATATATGCTGGTGAAGACCATCCGCACGCTGCTCAAAACCCCAAACTTTTAGACTTAGGTAAATTAAACAGTAAAAATTTAATAAGAAATTAATATGGAAGCTACAGCTCAAATAACTACAAAAAAACCTAAAATTAAATTAGATTTTAAAGATAGCAAATATGCAACAGGTAGAAGAAAAAAATCTATTGCTAAAATTTGGTTAAAAAAAGGTACTGGCAAAATTTACGTTAATGGTAGAACTATGGATGAGTACTTCACAAGCGGTAGTCATAAAATGCAAATCACAAGACCTTTTGAGATTATAAACCAAGCTACAGAATATGATGTTAGATGTAGCGTTGCTGGTGGTGGTCACACAGGTCAAGCAGGTGCAATGGTACATGGTATTGCCAAGGCTTTAATTTTATTTGATTCAGAAAATAGAGCAGTCCTTAAGACGGAAAAACTTAACACTAGAGACTCAAGATCTGTTGAGAGAAAAAAGCCAGGTCGTAAAAAAGCTAGAAGAAGCTTCCAATTCTCCAAAAGATAATTCTTTTTTATTTCAAAACGGTTATAATAAACAATGCCCAAGCTTAATGTATTAGTTGCTGGATCCACAGGTTACATCGGCATCCAATTAATAAAATTACTTATCAAACATGATAATGTTAATATTGAATATCTTTGTGGCAGCTCTTCTGTTGGTAAAAATATTACCACTTATGAAAAATCATTAAACTCAAAGAAATTACCCAAAATAGTTGAATATAATAAATCATTTTTAAAAAATGTAGATTTAGTTTTTACAGCATTACCTAATGGTGAGGCGCAAACTATTTCTAATGATTTATTAAAACATAACGTATTAATTGATTTAGCTGCTGATTTTAGACTGAATAATGCTTCCTCATATTTAAATGGTACAAGCAAAAACATAAATCAATTTCTAATATTAAAAATCTATTTATTCTTTACCTGAAATTATGGGTAATAAAATTAAAAATTTTAATATTATTGGCTGTCCTGGTTGTTATCCAACATCAGTGCTTTTACCTCTTATTCCATTAATTAAGAATAATCTCATTAAAGTAGATAATATTATTATAGATTCTAAATCTGGTTATTCAGGCGCTGGCAGAGGTGTGCATAAAAAATATAAAGATAAAAATCTTTATGAATCTTTAAGTGCTTATGGTGTTGGTTTTCATAGACATAATTCTGAAATCCAACAAGAATTAGATAGATTTACAAAAAAGAAATTAACATTTACTTTTACACCTCATCTAACTCCAATGTTTAGAGGAATACTAAGTACAATTTATGTTGATCTCGGTAAAGGTGTAAATATTAAAAAATTAGAAAGAACTTTAAATGATCAGTACTCTAAAAAAGGATTCGTTAAAATTTTAAAAACCAATTCTTTAATAAGCACAAATGACGTTATTAACACAAATAATTGCTATATATCAATTTGTGAAACTAAGTATAAAAATAGAGTTGTTATTTTATCATCAATTGACAATTTAATTAAAGGTGGTGCAGGACAGGCCATACAAAATATGAATATTAGATTTGGCTTTAAAGAAACTAAAGGATTAAAATGAAATACTTTATTTTAATTGGTTTATTTTTTTTATCAGCTTGTCATATAGATGGAAAATTATTTAATTTGAATGAAAAAACCATTAAACAATCTATAAAAAAAACAAAAACTTCAAATATTGCTTTACCAAATACTGACTTTAAAAAAATGAGTTTTGATGAATTTGATTTGTTTCTTAAGGAATATTCTAAAAATTCAGGCTATCCGGATATTAATAATTAGATGAAAATAAATTTGAACATTGCTGTGGTTGGATTGGGACAAGTAGGTATTTATTTATTAAATGAACTGAATACTAAAAAAAAAGAAATTGAACTTAAAACAGGTAAAAAAATTAATGTAGTTGCTGTTTCAGCAAGAGACATTAAAAAGAAAAGACAATTTAAAGTTAATAAGAATATTTTTTTTAAAAATCCATTAGACATTTTTAAATCTAAAAAAGTTGATATCTTATTTGAAGCGATAGGGCTATCAGATGGTATATCCAAAAAAGTTGTTGAAACTGCTCTAAAAAATAAAATACACGTTATTACACCTAATAAAGCACTAATATCAAAGCATGGAGATTATTTAGCAAAATTAGCTGAAGATAATAATGTTAACCTTGAATTTGAGGCCTCTGTTGCAGGAGGTATTCCAATACTAAGATCCATAAAAGAAGGACTTGCCACTAATAAAATTTCAAAAGTTTATGGGATTTTAAATGGTACATCTAATTATATTCTATCCGAGATGGAAAACTTAAATGATAGTTTTTCAAATGTTCTAAAAAGAGCCAAAAAACTTGGATATGCTGAACCTGGTAATCCTAAGTTAGACTTAAATGGCTTTGATGCCTTTGCAAAAGTGAGAATTTTATCTGCTCTAGCCTTTAATACAAAAATTTCTAAACATAAATGTTTAATGGAAGGAATTGAGAAAATTGAATTAAAAGATATTGAAATAGCTAACCAGTTAAACCTACGTATTAAGTTGTTAGGTATATCTGAGCTTAAAAATAATGAACTTTTTGAAACTGTCATCCCTGCATGGTAAGTAAAAAATCATACATTGGTAATGTTCATGGTGTGATGAATGCTGTTATAATTGAAGGTAAACCAGTTGGTGAAAGCATTCTACAAGGAGAAGGTGCTGGGCCAGGACCTACTTCTTCTTCTTTATTATCTGACTTACTTTCAATACTTAGGGGGAATATTAAAAAGCCCTTTGGTATAGCTAACAACAAGCGCAAATCTATCAAGTGCTATAATGTTGATAAATATATTAACTCTCTCTATTTGAGGTTTGAAGTTAAAGATAAACCTGGCGTTTTATCAATGATTACTAACAGATTAGCTAAACATAAAATTTCTATTAAACGATTAATCCAAACACCGGATAAAAAAAATAATAAAGCTACAATTGTTATTATTACTCATAAAACCAATGAACTTAATTCTAAAAAATGTCTTTCAGTTTTTAAGAATGATAACAATATTTTAAAATACCCTAAGTTAATTAGAATGTATAATTAATGGATTTATACTTTAAAATTTTTGAAGTCTTATTTCCTGTCTTTGCTGTAATTGGTATTGGCTTCTATCTTGGAAAAAAAGATTCAAAGTTAGATACATCCTTTATTACTAATTTTGCTGGTAAAATTGGAACACCAGCGATGATATTTTATACCGTCACAACAACAGGTGTCACTTTTAATGTTTTTATTGAATATTTTATTTATGCTTTTTTACTAATAGCTGGTTTTTCATTATTAGGATTAATCTTACTTTTTATTTTAAAAAGAGATGTAATTATGGAACTACCCCCATTAATTTTACCTAATACTGGTAATATGGGTATACCAATTTGTTTATTTGCTTATGGTACCCAAGGACTTGGGATAGCAGCCTCTATTGCTACGGTTATTGTACTGCTTCACTTTACATTAGGTGTCTTTTTGGCAAAAAGAGCCTTTACGTTTGATCTTTTATTTAAGAATGCACCCACTTATGCAATTATAATTTCTGTTATATTTTTATATTATAATTTAGAGGTTCCAGTATTCATTGAAAACACAACTTTTCTACTAACTTACGCTACAATTTTTTTAGTTTTAATGTCCTTAGGGGTTGCCCTAACTAAACTGAAAGTAGTTTCTTTTTCTAATGCTATCATCACTTCAATTAGTCGCGTTATAATTGGTCCTATTATTGGTTTTACTATGATTAAAGCTTTTAATTTAAGTGGTTTCGCAGCAGGCGTTCTATTAATTCAAAGTGCAATGCCTAGTGCTGTTCTAACTTATTTAGTTGGCGCCATGTATTCACCAAAAAAAATTGTTGATAGTATCGCTAGCACTATTGTTGTATCTACCATCATGTCTTTTATAACAATTCCATTAGTCGTATTCTTTGCTTTAAAGTACTTTAATTAAACTGTATCTATTGGCTTATGAAAGCCATCATATTTAACCTTTTAGCATGGGTAATGCTTCCAATTATGGATGGTTTTGCCAAATATTTAAGTGCTGATATGCCAGTTTTACAGATCACTTGGGCAAGGTACTTCTTTACAGTCGTATTCACACTTCCAATAATGTTCTTCTTCTATAATAAGCAGCTTGTTTGGACAGATAAGCCTAAATTACAAATAATAAGAGGATTAATACTACTTTGTGCTAATATTTGCTTCTTCTATGCAATATCAGTTATTTCTTTAGCTAAAGCTTTAACGCTTGCTTTTGTGGCACCCTTAATTGTTACTGCATTTTCTCCTGTATTACTGGGTGAGAAGGTGGGTATTAGAAGGTGGACTGCAGTTATCATAGGTTTTATTGGCTCTCTAGTCGTTATAAGGCCAGGTTTTGTAGAGATTAACTTGGCTAGTATAGCTGCATTAGGAACAGGTGTAATGTATGGATTCTATTTAATAATTACCCGTAAATTGAGTACTTCAGATAACCCTTTATTAACCTTATTATTAACTGGATTAGTAGGATTAGTAGCTGTTTCAGGTATAATGCCATTTATTTGGGTTAATCCAAGTTCCTCACAATGGTCTATGATGGCTTCTATAGGTGTATTGCC
>FUWD013232224.1_pt1 | contig 13903 bp, 14 predicted proteins | sample 1063281 | NCBI WGS metagenome assembly FUWD01 (sample SAMEA79048168, study PRJEB19326) | metagenome | biome: marine | reverse complement strand
CAGTGGTTATCTTGTCCCCAACCTGACCAAACAGAATCGACATGAACACCGCGACACCAAAGGTGCCACCCATCTGCCTAAAGAAGGTTGCGGAACTAGTAGCCACGCCAATGTCTCTCGCGGCAACCGAGTTCTGGCTTGCAACCATTGTGGTCTGCATTAGCTGTCCTAAGCCGAGGCCGATCATGACCATTCCGATTGAGATGACCCAAATTGGGGTCGAAGCATCCATCATCAAAAGCATGAATAGGTATCCCAAGAACAACACTCCGGTTCCGGTGTTAAAGAAGATCCGGTATTTGCCGGTTTTAGATGTAATTCGTCAGAGCTAATAGTTGCGGTCATCATTCCGGCGACCATGGGCAGCATCAAAAAGCCAGCTTCGGTTGGGCTGGCACCGTAGACAACCTGGATAATCAAGGGCAGCACAATCATTCCGCCAAACATCCCAACACCAATAATGAAGCCAAGAATCTGGGTTCTTGCGAAAGTCGGCTCTTTGAACAGAGCAAGAGGAATTAGCGCCGCAGATCCCATCTTCTTTTCAATCATTATGAAGCTGACAATCCCAAGCACTCCGGTGATATACATTGCGATAGCCATTGGGCTGGACCAGCCCCACTCGCGACCCTGCTCCGCAATCAGTAAAAATGGAACAACGGCCAGCACGATTGTTACCGCCCCCCACCAATCAATCTTTTGGGGTCTTGGGTTATGTGGGATGTGCAAAAACGTGACCACCATAAATAGGGAAACGGCGCCGATTGGGATGTTCATCAGGAAAATCCAGCGCCAGCCGTCAATAAACAGAATCTCGCCGGCTCCTGCAAGGGCTCCGCCGACCACCGGGCCCAGTACGGACGAAGTGCCAAATACCGCCAGGAACATGCCCTGGTATTTCGCTCTTTCCTTTGGAGGGACAATGTCGGCAACAATTGTTAGGGCCAGTGAGAACAATCCTCCGGCACCCATGCCCTGCAGTGCTCGGAAGCCGGCAAGCTCAGCCATTGAGGTTGCAAAACCAGCTGTCACTGAGCCGACTATGAAAATAATGATCGCAATCATGAACAATGGTCTGCGCCCAAATATGTCACCGAGTTTGCCGTAGATAGGGGTGGTGACAGTTGAAGTTATCAAGTAAGCGGTGGTAGCCCACGCCTGTAGCGAGAGACCCGAAAGTCATCCGCGATTGTGCGCATGGCAGCTCCACCACAGATGGTCTAGGCTGCCAAAACATTCCGACATAAGCCCGATGAGAACTATCCAGATTTGCCTTGGAGTCATGGTGCCGGATTGAGCTGCCTTTTTTGCGGCATCCCGAGAGGTGTTCGTGGCCAATTAGTCTCCTGGATTTAGGGTTTAGAGATGTCTAATTCTACGCCCCTGAAACGGAGTCCCATATTTATTTTTGGGCCTCCGGTTCTTTTATCAATTTTGGGAGTTGGCTTGCTGGTTCAGTCTGGAACTTCTGCGAGCCCCAAGCTCGAGATGGTCAACGAGCAAATCACAGCAAATGCCGTTCAGGGCCTTGTGCCCCCGACTCCCGAGCTAACCGATTACCTCTATCCGCGACTCACGATTGATTCAGCTAACCAGCCCTACGTAGTTGTGAACAAGCTGCGGAGACTAGACCCCATCGACTTCGCACCCTCAAGTCTTACTGTCATGCCCTCGAGTAAGTCCTTAGATAACTCAAGAGAATTAGTGTTGGCGCCCTCGGCCGCCAATGCGCTTGTTCTGATGGCGGAGCAAATGCACGCCGAGGGCTTCGGTCAGTTGTTCGTGAACTCCGCCTATCGCACCTATGACTATCAAGTGAAACTCTTTGAATCAAAGACTCGTCAGTACGGTTTGGCAGGAGCTCTTGTGAGAAGCGCAAAGGCCGGTCACTCAGAGCACCAAACCGGCTTGGCCGTTGATGTTTCTGTGCCGGCTCAGGGCTGCGCAATTATGACGTGCTTTGGAGAAACTGTTGGGGGTAAGTGGGTAGCCGCCAACTCCTGGCGATTTGGGTTCATTGTTCGCTACGAGGAAGAGACAACAGCTATTACTGGCTACAGCTATGAACCGTGGCACTTGCGCTTTGTCGGTGAAGCATTAGCGGCTGAGTATTCCGAAAAAGGAATACATACTCTCGAAGAGTTCTGGTCTTTGCCAGCTGCCGAATTCTACCCTGAGGAAGTTGTTGAATCCAAGATCGATTGATGCTCAATCAATCTGGGGGTTACGCCTTGCTAGGAACACCAAGTAGGCAGCTGAAAAACCAAAACCTATTAGCGCGTAGAGAATTACGAACCAAGTAACGCCGGTAGGAATCAAGAGTGTCATGACACCCAATCCAAAAGCACCAACCATCATGACCCTGGCAGCCCATAAGACACCATTAGTGCTTCCTGCCTGAGCGATCACAAACATCAAACCCCCGAGGGTGAGTATTGTCACACCAGATAGCTGCATCGACCAATCGAGGTTCAAAGAACCGGGCATTCCAAGAAGATCGGTGAATACACGGGGTGCGATGAACAGCACCAGCGAACTAATTGCAAAGACTAAGGCGCCTAATCGCAGCACGCCCCGCAGTCTTTGAACATCTCCTCTTTTATGCATAAACGCATCGTATTGCTATCCGAGGTTTCTCGCCTGCCCTAATCTTGAAGCATGTCTAAAGACAACAAGATTGCATACCTGGGACCAGCCGGAACATTCACTGAGATGGCGGCAAAGATGCTGCCTGGGGCAGCTAGTGCCGAACTGGTTCCGATGGCAAGTGTTACCGAGGCGATCGACGCTGTTCTGTCTGGATTAGCGGATCGAGCAGTGGCGCCAATTGAGAACTCACTAGAGGGCGGCGTCAGTGCCACCAGCGATGCGCTTGCAACAATTGCGGGTGCCCAGATCTACGGTGAATATCTGGTGCCTGTGAAATTTGACCTTATGGTTAGGCCGGGAACCGTAATTGCAGACATTCAAGAGATACTTACCCACCCGGTTGCCTACGCCCAGTCCAGGAAGTGGCTGAGTAAAAATCTGAAGTTTCATACCCACATACCGGCTGCATCAACTGCAGCTGCCGCTAGGTCGCTGTCCAGCGGCTCGACTGCTCACGCCGTAATTGCGGCAAGCGCTGCTGCCGAAATTTACGGCCTCGAGATAATCGCGAGCGACATCGGCGAGAACCAAGATGCTCAGACCAGGTTCTACGAAATAGGTAAAGCTGGAACACCTCCTGCCAAGACCGGCCAGGACAAAACCAGCGTGGTGGTTGAGCTACCGGATGATCGTCCTGGTGGGCTACTAGAAATGCTTGAGCAGTTCGCGGCCAGGGGCATCAACCTTTCAAGAATTGAGTCCAGGCCAGTTGGCGACCGCTTCGGCAGGTATCGCTTCAACATCGATGTTGAAGGCCACTTGGATGACGAGGCTATTGGCGAGGCTTTGATGGGTCTTCATAGGTTCAGCCCCAAGGTGGTGTTTCTGGGTTCTTATCCCAGAGCGGACCACTCTGACTCTGTTCACCTTGGTAATAACGCAAACCCTGACTATCAGTCGGCCCAAACCTGGCTTCAAAAGCTTCGGGATACCCGCTAATCCCAAGCAACGCCTAGCGAGCAGGTAGGCTTGAGCCCGTGATTGAGATCAATTTACTTCGGGAAAATCCTCAGGCAATTAGGGACTCTCAGGCTGCTCGCGGCGCGGACGAGGCGCTAGTTGATTTAGCTGTGAAGCTTGCGGAACAGAAAAAGATTGCGCTGCAGCAGTTCGAAGCCATGCGGGCAAAGCAGAATGCCCACGGCAAGCTGGTTGCTCAGGCCCCCAAGGAAGAAAAGGCAGAGCTTGTGGCTCAGGCCCAAGAAATGTCTAGCGATGTAAAAAGACTTGAGGCTGAGGCAAACCTCGCTGACCAAGAGCTGATGGCAGTTCTTCACAGAATCGAGAATGTCGTTCTTGAAGGAGTGCCAGCCGGATCCGAAGAAAACTTTGTGGTTCTCAAAGAGGTTGGCAATAAGCCTGAGTTTTCTTTTGAACCTAAGGACCACGTTTTTCTGGGTGAATCATTAGATGTCATAGACATCGAGCGCGGCGCCAAGGTTTCTGGCTCTAGGTTCTATTTTTTGAAAGGCCTTGGAGCAAGGCTAGAACTTGCTCTCATGCAGCTCGCGCTTGATCAAGCCAGTGAAGCTGGCTTCACCGCTTTAATAACTCCGACTCTGGTAAAGCCCGAGATCATGCAGGGCACTGGCTTTTTAGGAGAGCATTCCGCCGAGGTTTATTACCTTCCCGCCGATGATTTGTATCTAACCGGCACGAGCGAGGTTGCCCTCGCCGGTTATCACAGCGGAGAAATACTTGATGATCTAACAACCCCAATGCGCTATGCCGGCTGGTCGACTTGCTATCGCCGGGAAGCCGGAAGTCACGGAAAGGACACCCGGGGCATTCTTCGGGTTCACCAGTTCAACAAGCTTGAAATGTTCTCTTATTGCCGACCTGAGGACGCTGAAGCCGAGCATGCCAAGTTACTTGAGTGGCAAGAGCAGATGCTTCAGAAATGTGAGTTGCCCTATCGGATCATCGACGTGGCAGCCGGAGATCTCGGTTCAAGTGCAGCAAGGAAGTACGACATCGAGGCATGGGTTCCAACCCAGGGTGGTTACCGCGAGTTGACTTCAACCTCAAACTGCACGACTTATCAGGCCAGAAGGCTAAACACTCGTTACCGCGATCAAGATGGCAAACCAGCTGTCGCAGCTACCCTAAACGGCACCCTCGCAACTACCAGATGGCTGGTTGCAATTTTGGAGAACCACCAGCAGGCGGATGGATCAGTTTTGATACCAGCCGCGCTTCGTGGATACCTCGGTGGCGTCGACAAGATTGGGCCGAAGAACTAGATGGTTGAAGATAACAAATGGTTGGTCGGCATCGATATAGACGGCACCCTGGTTCACGATGACGGCTTCCTCTCAGAAAATGTGCTTGCTCAGATAAACCGAGTTCGTGATTTGGGGCACCATGTCTTTGTTGCAACCGGCAGGGCTGCATCAAACGCCTACCCGGTTATCAGGCAGCTTGGTATAGACACCGGGCACGCGGTTTGTTCTAACGGTGCAGTGACCATAAAGATTGATGGCGCTCACCCCAAGGGCTTTTCAATCCACGATATAAAGACCTTTGACCCGGCTGAGGTGCTTGCAAGGCTTATTGAAACTGTTCCTAATGCGCACTTCGCTGTTGAGGACCTGGACGGGGGCTATCGGTTTAATAAACCCTTCCCAAGCTATGCGCTTGGGGACCAGAACGTTGAAACACCCCTAGAAGAACTCCTTCACCACCCAGTGAGCCGAGTCGTTGTATTGTCACCGGACCACGATGTTGATCAGTTTCTGAAGATCATGGATGAGGTTGGTTTGCAGTCCGTTAGCTACGCCATTGGATATACCGCCTGGCTAGACATTGCCCCAAAGGGCATTGACAAGGGTCACGCCCTAAACCAACTAAGAGATCACTACAACCACACCTCTAATCGTGTTGTCGTAATTGGTGATGGCAGGAACGACATTGAAATGTTCCAGTGGGCTCAGAGTCTCGGCGGCCATGCTTTTGCCATGGGCCAGGCGCCGGAAGAAGTAAAACTTGCTGCAAGTGCAGTCACAGCTTCCGTTACTGAAGACGGTGTCGCTCAAGTGTTCATGTCACTCGAGGGACTTGAGTTTATTCAATAACCGCTAAACTCTTCCGCGGAGGCCTGTCCGAGCGGCCGATGGAGCTGGTCTTGAAAACCAGTGGGCAGAAATGTCTCGTGGGTTCGAATCCCACGGCCTCCGCCAGAAAGATATAAACCAGTCTCAACAAAAGTTGAGGCTGGTTTTTCTTATTTCCGTAGGAGACCTCTAGTGCTCAGCACGCAATTGTAAAAAATGTAAAGACTACTGCTACCTGCCGCATAGCATTCGTTATTCAAATGTAATCGCTTTCAGTTTTCAAGTCTGCCCTGCGTCTCTATGATTTAGATATCCTCCTGATGGGGGCTTTGGGCTTTTACACCCGAATCAATTTCGAAAGGACAAAAATGTCGACAATACGTTCTCGTTTTGTTGCGATTGGCGCAACGGCGATTGCGGCTTCTTTGGTTCTTGCTGGATGTGCAGCGAGCGACGAAGAGACCACCACAGCAGGAGGCACCACCGACACCGGCGATGCAACCGTAGCCGGCTGTGAAGCATATGCAGCTTATGCAGGCAACGAAGGTGCTGAAGTAGAGATCTACACCACCATCATTGACCCAGAAGCATCACTATTCATCGAGTCATTCGTTGAGTTTGAAGAGTGCACAGGCATCACCATTAACTGGAACGGTACTCAAGAGTTTGAGGCTCAGATTGCTGTTCGCGTTGAGGGTGGAACTGCACCTGACCTAGCGATCTTCCCTCAGCCAGGCCTACTGGCTTCATTCTCTGACAGCTTGGTTCCTGCGGATGCAGACCTCACTGCTTCAGTTGATGCTAACTACTCACCTGACTGGAAGACCTATGGAACTGCTGACGGAACCTTCTTCGCAGCTCCTCTAGGTGCAAACGTAAAGTCATTCGTTTGGTACTCACCAAAGACCTTTGCTGACAACGGCTGGGACATCCCGAGCACTTGGGCAGAGCTTCTAACACTTTCTGACACCATCGCAGCCGAGGGCAACGTACAGCCTTGGTGTGTAGGTATCGAGTCTGGTGGAGCCACCGGTTGGGCAGCTACCGACTGGATGGAAGACCTAATGCTTAGATTCCAGGATGGCGAGACCTATGACGCTTGGGTTGACGGCTCACTTCCATTCAACGACCCTAAGGTTGCTGAAGTTCTAGCCGAAGCTGGCAAGATCATCAAGAACCCCGACTATGTAGGTAACGTGCAGGCAATTGCCACCACCTCATTCTCAGCGGGTGGAGCTGGAGTTGTTGACGGTTCATGCGCAATGCACCGCCAGGCATCATTCCTAGGTGGAATCTTGGTGGGCGACTACGGTGCCACCATCGTTACTCCTGAAGACACCGATGTTGAGGGTGGAATTACTACCTTCTACTTCCCAGGCGTATCAGCTGACAACAAGCCAGCCCTAGGTGGCGGCGAGTTCGTTGGTCGATTCACTGACTCTGCAGCTGCTGCTGCTGTTCAGCTTTACCTGACCACCCCTGAGTGGAACAACGCCAAGGCAGCTCTTGGTGGTTGGTTCTCCGCTAACAAGGGACTAGACACTGCAAACGTTGCTGACCCAGTAAACAAGGTTGCAGTTGAGATCCTTCAGAATGCAACCCTGTTCCGTTTCGACGGCTCTGACGTTATGCCAGCAGCTGTTGGTGCAGGTACCTTCTGGACCGAGATGACCGCATGGGTGGCTGAGGACAAGTCTGACAAGGCTGTTCTAGACGCTATCTACGCAAGCTGGCCTTACTAAGGCTAATTAGTTAGAAAACCGTGGGGCTCGGAGAAATTCGGGCCCCACGGTTTTTACTCTAGGATTTGAAAATGATGCAATTCGCGATCTTCGCGGCAAGAAAAACACCGTGGGACATCATCGGCGAGAACTTCACGCTGCTAGCAGCAGCGCTGCTTGCCTTCGCTTCGGTCGTGGTTGTTCTGTTCCTGGTTGCCGGCAGGGCTACCGTTAGGGCCCAAGAGTGGCTGAAGTATTTGGTTTTCTTGGTTCCCGCGCTGCTATTACTTCTAGTCGGTCTTATCTACCCGACAATTCGAACCATCATCTTTTCCTTTATGGACGCCAAGAGTGAAAACTTCGTTGGCCTTGATAACTATGTTTGGGCATTCACCATCCCAGAAATTCTGGTGGTGCTTCGTAACACTGCCGTGTGGGTGTTTTTGGTCCCGTTCTTTTCAACTGCAATCGGGCTCTCCATCGCCTATATGACAGATCATATGAAGCGACCAAACATCATCAAATCCTTAATCTTTATGCCCATGGCTATCTCCTTTGTTGGAGCCGGTGTCATTTGGCGTTTCATGTATTACTTCGAACCAAATGAGAATCGGGCCGACATTGGTCTTTTGAGCGCCATCGTTAAATCCTTTGGTGGCACGCCCCCCAACTGGTTGTTGGAATCTCCCGGAAACACCTACTTACTGATCGCGGTTATGGTTTGGATTCAGACTGGGTTTGCAATGGTGGTGCTATCGGCTGCAATGAAGAACGTGCCTGATGAAATCGTTGAAGCCGCCATGTTAGATGGTGCGACTCCGATCAAACGCTTATTTCGGGTCACAATTCCCATGATCCGAGCAACGTTGGTTGTTGTTTTGACAACGATCATCATTGGAACTTTGAAGGTTTTCGACATCGTTAGAACGATGACAGGTGGAAACTTCCAGACCAACGTGATTGCAAACGAGATGTATTCACAGGCCTTTAGGCAGATGAACTACGGAACTGGCTCGGCATTGGCAATCATTCTGTTCGTCGCCATGATTCCGGTGATCATTTACAACATCAGACAACTTCGCCTAGAAAGGACCGAGCGCTAATGACTGCATCTGCTGCGTCCGTGCGCGCTAAGGGTCGTGCGAAGAACATTTTTAGCTCCCCGATTGCATCAGCGGCGGCCTGGATTATCGCTGTTGTTTGGACTGTCCCAACCTTCGGTCTCTTGGTCTCATCTATTAGGCCAGAAAAAGACATCAACTCTTCTGGTTGGTGGACCTTCTTTTCTGACCCGAATATTTCCTTCGAGAACTACCGAAAGGTGTTGTTTGAGGGAACCACCACAAACCCTCCACTGTTCCAGTTCTTCTTCAACTCATTAGCTGTTACTTTGCCAGCGGTTATCTTCCCGATCACCCTGGCGGTCTTTGCTGCCTATGCGCTTGCTTGGTTTAATTTCAGGGGCCGCGACGCTTTGTTCTTCGGAATCTTTGCTCTGCAGGTTGTGCCATTGCAGCTGACTCTGGTGCCGCTGCTTCAGTTGTTCGCCAAGGGCCTTCAAATAGGTGATGTCACGATTATTCCCGACCTTGGAATTACTGGAACCTACATTCCCATCTGGATCGCTCACACTATCTTTGCGCTGCCGCTAGCAATCTTCTTGCTGCATAACTTCATCAGTCAGATTCCTAAAGAGTTGATAGAAGCTGCTCGTGTCGACGGTGCTGGGCCATTTACTTTGTTCTCGAAGATCGTGCTGCCGCTCTCGGTGCCGGCAATTGCTTCATTCTTAATCTTCCAGTTCCTCTGGGTTTGGAACGACTTGTTGGTTGGCCTCACCTTTGGAGCCGGTTCTAAAGAGGTTGCACCAATGACCGTGCGCATTGCTGAAATGGTTGGAACCCGCGGCTCTGGCTGGGAAGTTCTGACAGCAGGCGCTTTTATTTCAATGGCCGTGCCACTGATCGTGTTCTTCGCTCTCCAGCGCTATTTCGTAAGAGGACTGCTTGCAGGTTCGGTAAAGGGCTAGCGGTTTTTAGCTAGATACTGAATCAACTTGGCGCTGTCTTTGGCAATCCGCTCTTGGTTCAAAGGGTCTACGTAGTAGATGCCAAAACGCCTTTCTAGACCCTCTGCCCACTCGATGTTGTCCATCATTGACCAGGCGAAGTAGCCCCTAAGGTCAACTCCTTGGTCCCTGGCATCAAGCGCTGCCGCGATGTGGCTTAGGTAGTAGTCGACGCGGCCCTGATCGTGAATTTCGCCGTTAACAAGCTTGTCATCGAAGGCGCCACCGTTCTCAGTAATAAACAGCGGCACGTTGGGCAATCTTGTTGATGTCTCAAGCAGGGTGCTGGTCATCGCAGGAGCATAAATCTCCCAGCCCATTTTCGTTCGGGGATCCCGCGAAGCCATCTTCACTCCAGATGGTGTGCCTGGGTAAAGAGAAAAGTCCTGACCCTGGGCGTTTGGCTCCGCCCCCTTTACCTCGCCAGTCACCCTGATGGGCGTGTAGTAATTGATTCCAAGCCAATCAACTGGCTGAGCAATATTTGCTAGTTGATCTGGGTCAACAAATGACCAGTCGGTTATGTCTCGAGTTCTTGCTATTAGCTCGGCAGAAACTCCCCTGCCCGCAAGGAGGTCTAGCCAGAATTCATTCTGCAGGCTATCGATGTGGTCGCGTGCCGCCTTGGCGCCCTCATCCTCGGCAATCACAGTGGTTAGGTTCAGAACGAGTCCGGGGGATTTCACCTTGTGGTCTCGAAGCACGCTCATACCGGCACCGTGGGCGGCCATTAGGCGATAAGCAGATTCGAGCCCTGCGGCAGGAACGCCAAGACCTGGAGCATGCATCTTTGTGGCATATCCCAGGAACGCGCTGACCCAAGGTTCGTTGAAGGTTGCCCAACGATCAACCCGATCGCCATAGTTCTTTGCTAGTAAATCCACATATTCCGCAAAGTAGATGTGGATGTCCTTGTTTAGCCAGCCGCCTTTAGCCTCAAGCTCACTCGGGAGGTCCCAATGGTAGGCGGTTAGCACCGGTTTGATGTTTCGCTCCAGTAGGCCATCAATCAATCGGTTGTAGAAGTCGATGCCACTAGAACTTGGAGCCTCGTGGCCAGGCACTACCCTCGGCCAGGAGACCGAGAAGCGATAGGCGTCAACGCCTAAATCACCAAGGATGTCTAGGTCCTCCTCAAGCCTGTTCACGTGATCGCAGGCAGGATCCGCCTTGGTTCCGTCTTTGATGTTGCCAGGGATATCTGCAAAATCATCCCAGATCGACCGCCCTCTGCCTTGGCTGTCACCCTCTATTTGCCAAGACGCGGTTGCGACCCCAAGTGTGAATTCGCTTGGAATTCTTTCCAATAGTTGAGTAGCACGGGTATCCTCAGACATGTAAACAACACTAGTTGGAAAAGACCTAAGTGACTGATTCCGAATACGAGTTCCTAGAGGACTCAAAACCCAAGCGCCGCGGCTGGCTAAAGGCCATTGTCTGGGTATTGATTGCCCTGCTTTCGGGAACAGTGGCAACTGTGGCTGGCGGCTATTTCTACATAACCGGTCAACTAAGTGCTTCGGGCATTGAGGTTTATTCGACAGATGGCAGTAGTTTCGATCTTCCAACTCCAGCAGACATAAACGGTCCGATAAATATGCTTGTGATTGGCTCTGATACCAGGGTTGATCAGGGTTCAACTTCCTACGGACCAGTCGGATCAGCGCTCGCGGACGTCATAATTTTGGTCCACATTTCCCAAGACCGCAAAAACGCTGTTGCCATGAGCATCCCGAGAGACCTGATGGTCTCGGTCCCAGAGTGCCCAGATCCAAAAAGCGGAGAAGCTTTCCCGGCCAAGGACTTTACTCAGATAAATGCCACCATGACCAAAGGGGGCCCTGCCTGCACACTTCTTGCTGTGCAGGAGCTAACCGGGGTCGCGATTCCGTATTTGGCCATGATTGATTTCAAGGGTGTAATTGCAATGAGCCAAGCAATCGGTGGGGTCGATGTTTGCGTCGCGAACACAATCGATGACAAATATACGAATCTCTATCTAGAGGCAGGCGATCACACTCTTATTGGTGATGAGGCCCTAGCATTCCTTCGAACCCGTCACGGTGTTGGTGATGGTTCTGATTTATCCCGGATTTCAAACCAGCAGGTGTTTCTGACCTCATTGATGAGAAAACTGAAAGACGAAGGCGCACTCGCTAATCCGTTTAAAATGTTCCAGCTTGGAACCGCAGCGCTTTCAAACATGACGCTTTCTAACAGCTTGACCGATCTTGGAGTTATATACGGGCTTGCCAAACAGGTCAACAACGTCGACCTAGACAAGATTACTTTTATCCAGCTTCCGGTCTATGACTTAGACGGCGAATATGCAGGCAGGGTGGCAGCGTCTCCCGAGCGCGCCCAAGAGCTATTTGACCTAATAAAAAGTGACCAGCCACTTGTATTGGCAGAGGCTAATCCAGGCACAGGTGCGGTGATTGCTGAAGACTCAGCAACTGCCACTCCCACTGCAACTCCATCTCCAAGCCAAACCCCAACATCGACCACTAACCCAGACGGAACCGGGCAGCCAGTTGATGGAACAGCATCTACTGATCTACCAGACTGGGTAAAGGGAACCAACGCCGCAACAACTAGTTGCTCTAATTAGCCTGACCTCAAGTTTGGGATAGTGACCAGTATCTTGTAGGCTTTGCTAGCAAATGGAGACGTCGCATAGCCCGGTCTAGTGCGCCCGCCTGCTAAGTGGGTAGGGGACCAAAATCCCCTCGAGGGTTCGAATCCCTCCGTCTCCGCTCTAAACCCACAACCCAGTTCGCTGGGTTGTGGGTTTTTACTTTTGGCATCGTGCTGGCGCCAAGTCAGGCCTTCAAGCTATTGGCGAAATTGGTAGTGATCTCAACCATTTTTTTAGCCGCAGGGGAAGATTTTTCTTGCATCCTCCTGGCCAAATAGATTCTAGAGAAGGCGTCCTTGTGGTCTATCTCTAAAAAACTCACATTGGGTAGCTGGATGGCAGTCAGGCTTTTCGGGACAATCGCCACTCCAGCGTTGCTTGAAACCAACCCTAGGATTGTTGCGAATTGGACAGCCTCCTCCACAATCTGAGGAGTAAAGCCTGCTGAATTACACAAACGGTAGATGTGATCGTGGAGGTAGGAAACCTTGGTTCTTGGAAACATGATGAAGTCCTCAGACTTCAGAACTTCTAGCGTCACGTGTTTTTGAGATGCCAGTGCGTGTATTTTTGGAACTGCAAGAAGCAGCGGCTCAGTAAGCAGAAGGCTCATCTCTAGACCGGGTGATTGGCTGATCTCTCGAAGAACACCGACGTCAATTTCCCCGGAACGCAGTCTGGGCAACTGCTCTTCGGATGTTAGCTCGACGAGGGAGAGCTGTATGCGGCGCGCGCTATGAAGCTCAGCGTGAGTCGGCAGATCCCCAGGGCTGCTGACGCTACAAATCCCAGGCGAACGGTGCGGCGTTGCCGTGGATGGCATTGCCCATCCTCTGGCTAAACAGCTTGTGAGCTAGCAGAAGCTCACGGGCATGCTCCAAAAAGATTTCGCCAACCTCGGTGAGCGAGACGGTTCTGGTGGTTCGAGCTATCAGTTTTGCCCCAGAGGTCTGCTCAAGTTTTTTTATCATTTGGGACAGTCCAGATTGGGTGATCCCTAGGTTCTGCGCCGCCCGCCCGAAATGGGCTTGTTCGGCGACTTCGACAAATGCTGCCAGAGAATTGATGTTCATAAGATTTATCGTAATCACTTATGAATAACATTCCTATATTGCCGTAGTTATTAAGAATGCTGTGAGGTAACTTTGGCTAACCACACTGCAGTGAAGGGGCTTACTTGTCAGTAATCAGTTCGAACGAAGCACAAACTCCCATGAATCTAATTGGGGGTCAGTGGCTTGTAGGACGGGGTGACATGCTCGAAAGCATAAACCCGGCAAATCCGACTGAAGTTGTAGCGAGTTTTCCTCAGTGCAGTCCGGCAGATGTTGATGATGCGGTCTCAGCTGCAGTAACGGCTCAGCCCTCCTGGGAAGAACTTGGAATCATTAAGCGCGGTTCAATTCTTCGCGAAGTAGCGGATCTAATGACTGTGCGTCGCGAGGAACTTGCGGCATTGATGACTCAAGAGCAAGGCAAGACCTACCCAGAGGCCCTTGGAGAAATCGATGGCTCGGCAGAGACTATTCGCTATCACGCCGCCAGTTCAAGAAACCCAATGGCAAAACCTACCCGTCTTCTTTCCCTGGCGAGCACATCGAACAAGTCCGAGAAGCTATCGGCGTTGTTGGAGTAATTACGCCTTGGAATTTTCCAACTCAAATTCCTGCCTGGAAGATTGCACCCGCATTGTTGTGGGGAAACTCCGTGGTCTGGAAGCCTGCCAGTGATATCCAGCATCAGCCACGCGTTTGCACGCTATTCCACGACGCCG
>FUWD013022713.1_pt1 | contig 13903 bp, 14 predicted proteins | sample 1063281 | NCBI WGS metagenome assembly FUWD01 (sample SAMEA79048168, study PRJEB19326) | metagenome | biome: marine | reverse complement strand
TAAATCACGATAATCCTGGTAGATATAATCAACGGGTAAATCACCCTTGTGAGCATTGGCTAAATCCACTTGTTGTTTAGAAATGGATACACCTACTACTTCAACGCCATAGTGTTGGGCCGCATAGCGCGCTGCACCTCCCCACCCGCAACCTATATCCAGTACCCGCATGCCTGATTTTAATTGCAATTTATCAAATACTAGATGCAATTTGTCCACTTGAGCATCGGCAAGGCTTTCTGCCGTCTGCCAATAGCCACAGCTGTAGATCAACAAAGGGTCTAGCATCCGTTTATAGAGATTATTGCCTACATCATAGTGCTGTTTGCCAACCATAAAGGCCCGCCGGACGGTTTGCAGATTGCTGATTCTCGCCCACCATTTTCGCCAGGCCAATAAAGGGTAACTGGTCTGCCTATCGATACCATAGTGCAATAGGCGATAAAAAAACTGATCCAGCGCTTTGCACTCCCACCAGCCCTCAACATAAGCTTCGCCTAGTCCCAGTGTTCCTTGTTTTAAGATACGAGCATACAAACGTCTATCTCGTACTTGAGGATCCCAAATGTTGGGCCCATCAAAGCATACGCCGGCTTGAGACAGCTTCTGATTCAGTTTTTTTTCCATTAACCTTTCGAGCATTATTTACCCCAGTATTGCAGAGTATTTACTAGATTATAAGCAAAGCAAAAAGCAGGTATCAATGACGTTAGTCAGTTTATATATCTAACGCCCAATGTTTTTTGTTCGAAATAATGTTTATATAAGTCGATATTGTTCTGTAAATCAGGGCACAAATAGTTGCTGTGAGAGAGCTTGTGGTTGGTAGTGTTATTTCTTTCACAGCGGTTAACGCTTTAATAGGCACCAATATGAATGTTGCCCATTTGTTTGGCGAGCACTGTCCAGAAAGAAGCCCAAGAGCTCTCCTGTGTAGAATCGCTTTTTGCTATTTCTGCATTTAGCTCAGTGGTGTGGCACCTGTCTCAATACGCACAATTTTACCGTCTTTAAGCATACTCACGCCCATCACGGCTTCCTTTGAACCATCTGGAAATTTCATAACGTCATGCATTACCACGATTTCATGATTTTCGTAGATACAGCGGGAATTAATAAATTCGAGGTCTTCACTAGCCATCATGCCTTGGGCAGCAACCAGCCAATCTTTTTTGTTGACCTCGGTGCCGGACTGATGCCGCACAAAAACGAAGTCATCGTGCAATAAATTAGCATACGCTTCCATATCTTTGTTGTTCATAGCCGCTTGCAGTGCTGCATATATCATTGTTACTCTCCTATTTATTATTAGTACTACTTTTTGTACAAGGTAGCCTAATGCTAAGGGGTTAGCAAGTATGATATTGAATGCCAGAAGCAGGGTGTTAGCGTCTTTTCGCGTCTCAATGGGTTAGCTTAATCGTCTTACTTTGAAACTACGACCTTTGAGTTTGCCTTGGCTTAATTTGGTGATGGCCGCTTTAGCGTATTCGCGCGTTACGGCAACATAGGCCCATTGATCACCAACTTGAATCTTACCAATTTGGCCACCGGGAATGCCGCCTTCTCCTGTTAAGCCTCCGACGATGTCGCCAGGGCGAAGTTTTTGTTTTTTACCACCACTGATTTGTAAGGTCACCATGGGTGGTTTGGTCGGTGGTTGTCGCAAAACAGATTTGGGAGGCAATTCTGATTTTGGCAGTTGATAACCTAGGTATGTTTCTAGCAAACCTAATTTGTATTCTTCGCGCTCGTTGTAGAGACTAGCGGCCATGCCTTTGGCACCTGCCCGACCAGTGCGACCGACACGGTGGGTGTGTACCTCAAGTTCACGGGCAATTTGGTAGTTAATCACTAAGTCCAGAGAGTCAATGTCTAGGCCTCGAGCAGCCACATCAGTGGCGACTAGCACTGTGGCACTGCTATTAGAAAAGCAAACCAGAGTTTGGTCACGTTGCTTTTGTTCGAGGTCGCCATGCAGGGCTAGCGCTTTAAAGCCATGAGCACTGAGCTGGTCAGCCACCTCTTGCGTTTCACGTTTGGTATTGCAGAATATTAAACAAGAGCTGGGCGCTTGAGCATGCAAAATGAGGCGTATAACGTCTACTCGAGAGTGCTCTCCAGCGACCTTATATAACTGTTGCTCGATGCTATTTTGTGTATGGGCGTCGGTAACTTTAGCTGTCGCTGGGTTCGTGAGATAGCGTTCGGCTATGGCTTGGATCTGATTTGGATAGGTAGCACTAAACAGCAGTGTTTGGCGATTCTCTGGCGTTTCACCGATGATTATATCTAACGCATCTTTGAACCCCATATCCAACATGCGATCGGCTTCATCTAGCACCAGTGTGCTTACTTGGTGTAGCTTCAAATTGCCCTTGCGGACGTGCTCTTCAATGCGTCCAGGTGTGCCAACAATTATGTGAGCACCATGTTCTAGAGAGCCCACTTGAGGGCCAAAAGGCATGCCGCCACATAGGGTCAGTACCTTGATGTTGTGGATACTTCTGGCTAGACGACGAATTTCTCCAGCTACCTGGTCGGCTAACTCGCGGGTTGGACAAAGTACCAAGGTCTGTACTCGAAAACGCTTAACGTCCAGTTTGTTGAGCAGTCCTAAAGCAAAAGCGGCGGTCTTACCTGAGCCGGTTTTGGCTTGTGCAATTAAGTCCTGATTGGCCAGAATAATTGGCAAAGCTTGTGCCTGAATAGGTGTCATGGTGCTGTATTTGAGACTCTTTAGGTTTTCAAGTAGAGCGGGAGTGAGCCCAAGGCTGGAGAAATCGGTAGAGGACACGTTGGTTTCCAAATGATGTTGTTTAACTGGTTACCATGTTTGGCACATAGCGAGTAGTAACGGTAGTTTACCGGAGCAGAGAGCTCCTGCCACCTGTTATTGGCTGTTCAAAGCAGATAAATGAGCTAAATCGTAACTAAACAGTCGCTCAGCCTCGATTCAAACGCGTTGATAGCACTACCGAAGACTCAGTGTCAACGATGCCTTCAATTTCCCACATGATATCCAGAACCTGCTCCAGTTGTTGCGTGTCGGTGACGCTAAGCATGGCAATAAGATCGTAGCGTCCACTGATGCTGAGCAGGGTGTCTACTTGGGGGATTTTGGCTAACTGCTCACCAATCATTTTGCTGTTATATGAATCTGTTTTTACTGATACATGGGCCTTAATAGTGTTTTTACTGACGTCATCAGCAACTCGCACCGTATAACCTAGAATGATCTGTTTATCTTCTAGGCGTTGTAGGCGTTGTTGTACGGTGGTACGTGACAGGTTCAGGGTCTTGGCCAACTCGGTGATAGATGCACGTGCATTGAGTTGTAGTTGTTTGATCAAAGCATGGTCTTGTTGGCTTATTTCATTTCGCATTTTGAAATTCATCTACGTTAAATTGTAAAAACATATTAACAAAAAGATCAGATTGACGCTATTTTTGTTCAGCCTTGGTCAGGATAATAGTACCTATGCTTTGTTTAATCATTAGGGCTACCCTATGTTAGATTGTTACCCAAATACCCGTCATCTAATGCAGCACCAGCAGCCTGAGCAGCCTTTGTACCTGTTTCATAAGCAGTTGCTAGAGCAGTCCATTGATCAGTTTCAACAAGGTTTCCCGGGTTTGCTGACCTATGCCGTGAAAGCTAATCCGAGTGCGATGGTGATTAAGGCCATGTTGCGGCACGGGGTTGAAGCTTATGATGTGGCCTCTGTAGCAGAAATTAAGCTTGTACAAAATTTAGCAAAGTCTTTAGATAAGACGGTCACCTTGCACTATCACAACCCAATTAAATCAGAGTCGGCCATTGCTGAGGCGTGGCACCAGTGCGGTGTGCGCAGTTTTGCTTTGGATGATGAGTTTGAGTTGGCTAAGTTGCTCAAGCAAATACCTGATCCTGCCAGTACTGAACTGTCTGTGCGTTTTGTGGCACCGGTTAAGCATGAGGTAATCTTGGATCTGAATAGCAAATTTGGCGCCAGTGTCAATGGTGCCATCAAGTTATTGCGAAAAGTCCATGCTGCGGGCTTTAAGGCGTCATTGACGTTTCACCCGGGCACTCAATGTACTCAAACTCAGGCCTATGTGGATTTTATTGCTTGTGCCGCTGACATTGCCAAGCATGCCCAAGTAACCCTGCATCGTCTTAATGTTGGTGGTGGTTTCCCAGCCAGCTATGTGAAAAGTTTTGGACCTGAATTGGCGCAGTATTTCGCTGCTATTAAAACCGCTGTAAATACTTATTTTGATGTGCCGCCTGCTTTGGTATGTGAACCAGGGCGCAGCCTGGTCAATGATAGTGTGAGCTTGTTACTGAAAGTGTTGCACCGTCGTGAAAATGGTAGCCTGTTCCTAAATGACGGGGTTTATGGTGGTCTATTGGAAATGAAAGTGGTTGACTTGGGTTGGCCCATGTTGTGTTGGCGACAAGGTCAACTTATTGATGGTGAAAGAGTGCCCTTTAAAGTATTTGGTCCTACTTGCGATTCTATCGATGTGTTGCCCACACCTATGTATTTGCCAAAGCAAATACAGGATGGTGATTATATCGAGGTGCCTTTAATGGGAGCCTATTCGTCGGCCAGTGCAACTCAATTTAATGGTTTTTTGTCTGACGCCTACGTGCAGGTGAAAGTTTCTAGTTATTGTTCTATTCAGCAAGCTAGTAGCTTGCCCTTGGTAGCCGGCTTGTAGTTTGGAGTGGTTAAGTTCCTAAATTAGCTTATGCTAATTTTTAAGGGTGGCATGTTAATGTCACCCTTTTTTTATGTCTATTTGACACAAAAAAATTGCTTATTTGGGGCGCTTTATTTTGGGCTTCTATGTCGCGCAGGTGTCAGTGATGTCCAGAAAACAACAGTTCCAGAAATTGGATTGTAATACACTGCTCGGACTTGGCTTTAGGTAGGTTCAAGCAGTCGTTTTATTAGTGCCTATTGTGTTATCAATGAAATTAGGAATAGATATGAGCAAACACTATCGTGATCGCCGTAAAATTGACCCTACTAGGGGGCCTGTCTTTGCTGACGCCCTAGCCAATGACAATGATCGTATGGAAATTGGTCCAACAGCACTGGCCTATGCAGAATGGGAAGTGGCAGGCCTGACATTACCTAATTTACCGCGAGTCCGGGAGTATCGGTGGCAACGTTTGGTTAGTCATATGAATGAGCGCGACTATGGAGCAGTGCTATTATTTGATCCCCTAAATATTCGCTACGGTTCTGATTCCACCAACATGCAATTGTGGAATACCCACAATCCTTTCCGTTGTTTAGTCATTTGTGCTGATGGTTATATGGTGATGTATGACTATGCTTTCGCCAAGTTCCTTTCTACCTTTAACCCGCTGATAAAAGAACAGCGCGAGGGTGCCGATTTTTTCTATTTTGATCGTGGTGACAAGGTGGAGGATGCATCGGATGCATTTTCTGGGGAGATTTTTGATCTGGTTAAGGAGCACGGTGGCGGCAATATGCGTCTGGGTGTCGACAAACCTATGCTGCATGCCATCTGGTCTTTAGAGAAGATCGGCTTTGAAATAATGCCTGCCGAAGAATTGACTGAAAAGGCGCGCGCCATTAAGTGTGAAGATGAGATCAACGCTATGCGTTGTGCTATGCATGCTTGTGAGCAAAGTGTTGCGGCCATGGAGGCTGCGGCCAAACCTGGGATGTCAGAAAATGAAATCTGGGCTGTATTGCACGCCGAAAATATCAAGCGGGGCGGCGAGTGGATTGAAACTCGGTTGCTAGCTTCGGGGCCTCGAACCAACCCTTGGTTTCAGGAATGTGGCCCGCGCATTGTGCAGAATAATGAAGTGCTGTCTTTCGATACGGATCTGATCGGCACCTATGGTATTTGTTCTGATATTTCACGTTCCTGGTGGATCGGCGATGGCCAGCCACGCGAAGATATGATTTATGCAATGCGCCATGCTCATGAACATATTCAGCATAACATGGGCCTGTTAAAGCCAGGTGTGAATCTGCGTGAGCTATCAGAAAAAGGCCATGTATTGGACCTTAATTATCAAGCTGGGAAGTACGGCTGTATGATGCACGGTGTCGGCTTGTGTGATGAGTGGCCGTTGGTGGCTTATGAGGACAAGGTGGTGGAAGGTGCTTACGACTATGAGCTGCAACCGGGAATGTGTCTTTGTGTGGAAGCCCTAGTGGCAGCAGAGGGTGGTGATTTTGCCATTAAGTTAGAAGATCAGGTGATCATTACCGAAGATGGCTATGAAAATCTGACTAGCTACCCATTTGATCAGCGTTTGATGGGTTTGTAGTGCATTGTCGGGTTAGGTGAATGCTACTTGTCCCGCAATGAACTTATAACCTTGGTTGTCCTACGAGCGGGTGGTTGGCATTATTGCGTGGATTATTACTGGCTGTTAACGCCTTGAAATATTCGTTCAAAGGCCGCACTTAATGAGTGTTAATGGCCATAGATCTGTTGTCTTTTTATGAACAAACAAGAAAATCGTATTTATAAAGTTATCTTCGCTAGTCGTGATGAGGTTTATGAAGTTTTTGCTCGCTATGTTTATCCCAGTGATATGTATGGTTTTGTCGAGGTCGAAGAGTATATATTTGGTGAACGCAGCCAACTACTGGTTGATCCTAGTGAAGAGCGCTTGAAGTTAGAATTTGCTCAGGTGAAACGTTCTTATATACCGATGCAAGCCATCATTCGTATAGATGAAGTGAGTAAAGAAGGTGTTGCCAAGGTCAGTGGCAGTGCGGATAAATTGGCAACATTTCCAGGCCCTAACCATTTGCCCGGCAGTAAATGATGCCTGACTTTGAGTTGCATCCACAATTGCGCAAAGACTGTGAAGAGGTACTAGACTGGCCTCTTTGTAAGGTCTTGTTAATGAACAACGCGCTGTGTGCCTTGGTTGATCCTTGTGCCCCGTGTGGAAGGGGTAGAAGAGTTGCATCAGCTCACCAGTCAACAACAGTATCAATTACTGCAAGAAGTGGCGCTGCTTAGTAGTTACCTAGAGTATACCTATGAGCCTGATAAATTGAATGTGGCGGCTATTGGTAATAAGGTGCGCCAGTTGCATATGCACGTTGTGGCGCGGCAAGAACAAGATCCCTGTTGGCCTGAACCTGTGTGGGGCAATTTGGCCTCATCACCTTATGAGCAAGCTGAATTGTCGGCTTTGCTAGTTCAGTTGCGGGCAAATTTAGCATAATTTCTGCACAGGTTAAAAATACGTCTATACTGAATATTCAACTTTAAGAAATGACAAAATTTTTGGAGTTGATCAGAGACTGAGGGTGTGAAATTGCCTACCCTTAGTGTTTAACTTGCGAATTTTTGGGCTCATTTTGGGCCCTTTTTTGTGCCTGTAATGGGGCTAAAGGTGCCGGCTTATTGATGACCAATAACCAGTTGGGCTTAGTATCATCACTTAGGCAGTTAGCGTATCAGGTGGGGGAGTGTGGCTGGGATAGCAGGATTCGAACCTGCGCATGACGGGATCAAAACCCGTTGCCTTACCGCTTGGCGATATCCCAGCAATGTCCGGAGGACGCCAGAGAATGGTGGCTATGACTAGATTCGAACTAGTGACCCCATCATTATGAGTGATGTGCTCTAACCAGCTGAGCTACATAGCCATTCTCTTGGAGATCTCGTTTACATTTGCGTGTAACCGAGGACGCGAATTATTCCTTGTTTTGGTGTTGCTGTCAACAGGGATTTTGGGAAAATACCATTGATTTAACTGTTTTTTTAGGCCCGCTGGATGGCCAGCTAATTGCTAGGCCAGGACTGGGCTCTGAGGTGCTTATTGGTATGCTAAAATAACCTTTTAGGCACGCTTAAACGTTAAAACGAAAGTGCACTACGTCACCGTCTTTGACAATATAATCCTTGCCTTCTAGACGCCATTTTCCAGCTTCTTTTGCCCCCTGTTCTCCGTTACCAGTAATGTAGTCATCATAGGCAACCACTTCAGCTCGAATAAAGCCTTTTTCAAAATCTGTGTGAATAACACCAGCAGCCTGAGGTGCTGTGGCGTCTTGCTTTACCGTCCAGGCCCGCACTTCTTTGACGCCAGCAGTAAAGTAGGTTTGTAGGCCTAGCAGGTCATAGCCAGCGCGAATGACTCGGTCCAAGCCCGGTTCTTGCATACCCATGTCGGTTAAGAATTCAATCTTCTCTTCATCTTCTAGTTCGCTGATTTCGGCTTCGATTTGGTTACAGATGGCAACAATCTCGGCCCCTTCTTCTTGGGCTAGTTGGCGCACGGCATCCAAGTGTGGGTTGTCTTCAAAGCCATCGTCTGAAACATTGGCGATATACATGGTCGGTTTGGTGGTTAGGAGGTGAAAGGTTTTCACCATCGCCAAATCATCATCACTTAGTTCTAGGGTGCGTATAGCGATACCCTCACTTAGTGGTGCAGCTAGCTTATCTAGTAGAGCGAGAGTTTTTTGGGCTTCCTTGTCACCCGTGCGGGCCACCCGCTGTACGCGTTGCTTTTGCTTTTCAACAGATTCAAGGTCGGCCAAGGCCAACTCCATGTTAATAATACCAATGTCGTCTAGGGGGTCGATACGATTGGCAACATGAATGACATTGTCATCCTCAAAGCAGCGCACCACATGGGCGATAGCATCAGTTTCACGAATGTTTGCTAGGAATTTATTGCCTAGGCCTTCACCCTTAGATGCGCCTTCCACAAGGCCAGCAATGTCAACAAATTCCATTGTTGTTGGCAATATACGTTCAGGGTTGACGATGGCAGCGAGGGCTTGCAAGCGTGGATCAGGCATAGCCACTACGCCTGCGTTGGGCTCAATAGTGCAGAAAGGAAAGTTTTCTGCACCAATGCCGGCCTTAGTCAAGGCGTTAAATAGGGTGGACTTACCAACGTTGGGTAGGCCAACAATACCGCAATTGAATCCCATGGGATACCTCGTTATTCAGATTGACTGTGTAGGCTGTTCATAGCCTGTTGCCAGCATCCCTTTAGTGCGTCAGGTAGATAGTGTATGGCGTTATCCATGGCGCGTTGGGTGCTGATAAATTCATCATTAGGGGCTTTTTTCAACACATAAGAAACCACTTGTTTGGCATTGCCTGGGTGGCCAATTCCTATGCGTAGGCGGTGGAAATTTTTGTCACCACCGCGTTTGTTAATTATGTCACGCAAGCCATTATGACCACCGTGGCCGCCGCCTTGTTTAAAGCGGGCCGTGCCGGGTGGGAGGTCCAGCTCATCGTGAGCTACCAAAATAGCCGGGTTGTCTATTTTGTAGTAAGCACTCACCGCTTGCAGTGCTTGACCACTTAAATTCATGAAAGTGGTGGGAATCAATAGGTGGACTTTTTGCCCTTCCATCATGCCTTGGCCATACAGACCAAAAAAACGCTTTTCTGCAGCCATAGTGATGCCGTAGTTCTTGGCAAGCTCCAGAACCCAGTCTTGGCCAGCATTGTGGCGCGTATTGTTGTACTTGTTGCCGGGGTTTCCCAGGCCAACAATAAGCTGTAAGGCGTGTGTATCATTCATGGCATTATCGACTTGTTAAAACCAAACAAGGCCTGCATATGCAGGCCTTGTTCAGAAAACCAAAGGCAATTTGGCTTTCTTAGCTGCCGCGCTTAGCCGCAATATTAGCAATAGGTGTGTCGTTTTTGGCGCCAGTAGTTAGGGCCTTAATTTTAACACCTTTTGGTAGGTCCAGATCTGACAAGTGAACGATGCCGCCCACAGGTACGTTTTGCATGTCGATGGACACGTATTCTGGAAGGTCTGCTGCCAAGCAGGTAATAACGACTTCTTTTAACTGGTGAGAAACACGACCGCCGCCGATCTTAACCGCTTCAGAAGTGGCCTCATTTAGGAACTTGATAGGCACCAAAATGTTGATTGGATTGGACTTGGTTACGCGCTGGAAGTCAATGTGCATGATTTCACGTTTGGCTGGGTGGCGCTGTAGGTCCTTAAGAATTGCCTGCTCTTGCTTACCGTCAACGTCGATAGTAATAACGGAGGAGTAGAACTGCTCGCTTTCAGACGCCTTTAGCACTTCTTTGTGCTCAAGAGTCAAAGACACAGGCTTCTTGTTTTTAGCACCACCAAATATGATGGCGGGAATCATGCCCGATTCGCGACGTAGGCGGCGGCTCGCACCTTTCCCCAGGTCTGTACGGACGCTAGCTTTAATAGTGATAGACATTTTGTCTTTCCTTTTTTGTTGACTAGGCACTTGCGACCGGTGTCACTAGTCAGTTCATATAAGCCCAAATTAATTTAGGCAAGTTAAATCAGTTCGTGTTATAGGCTAATACTAAGATTAGGTACGGAACATGGCACTGATTGATTCTTCGTTACATACGCGACGCACTGATTCAGCCAGTAGGTCGGCTAGAGTCAGTTGGCGGATATGCTGGCAGGCTTCAGCTTCAGGTGACAACGGGATAGTGTCGGTCACTACAAGCTCATCCAAGGATGAGTTACTGATGTTTTCGATAGCTGGGCCAGATAGTACTGGGTGGGTAGCATAGGCTACCACAGCTTTGGCGCCATTTGCTTTAAGAGCGTCGGCGGCTTTGCACAGTGTGCCGGCGGTATCACACATATCATCTACTAGGATACAGGTGCGATCGGTAACGTCACCAATAAGATGCATTACCTGAGATTCGTTGGCTTTTTCGCGGCGCTTATCGATGATAGCTAGATCAACGTCTAGTTGCTTGGCTACGGCACGGGCACGAACTACGCCGCCAACGTCTGGCGATACAACGACAGGGTTGTCATAGTTTGGCGAGTGATCTCGTCCAGCAAAACTGGGGAGCCAAAGACGTTGTCAACAGGGATGTCGAAGAAGCCCTGGATTTGTTCAGCATGCAGATCAACGGTTAATACGCGGTTGATGCCAGTGCGTGCCATCATGTCTGCTACTACGCGTGCGCTAATTGGCACTCGGGCTGAGCGAGGGCGGCGATCCTGACGGGCATAACCAAAATAGGGTACTACGGCCGTCACACGACTGGCAGACGCGCGGCGTATGGCATCGGCCATGAATATCAATTCCATTAGGTTATCGTTGGTTGGTGCACAGGTAGGTTGAATAATGAAGACATCTTTACCGCGAACATCTTCCATTAGTTCAACGGCACACTCACCGTCACTAAACTTGGAAACCTTGGCTTGGCCAAGAGGGACACACAGCTGGTCAACTACCTTCTGGGCTAATTCTGGGTGAGCATTACCGGTAAAAACTTTTAGTTTTGACACCTTAGGCACCTTTGATTCTGCTGCGTTACACTGATTTGGCCAATGTGTTATTGCGTCGTTTTTAAGCTTCTCTGAATCTTTAGTCACAATAGCAATAACCTATAAATTTGGCTGGGATAGCAGGATTCGAACCTGCGCATGACGGGATCAAAACCCGTTGCCTTACCGCTTGGCGATATCCCAGCAACTATCCGATTTATAGCTGGGATAAACCAGCCCTAAAAGGAGGCGCACATTTTCCCCGAGACGAGTGCTAATGTCAATACAAAAGCCGCTTTGCTTAGGGCTTTTTGGTTTATTTCAGTGACGCTCTAAGGCCTTGCTTTTTCTAGTTGCTGGTGCCCATGTTTAAGCGGGGAAATGGGTAAAGATTGGCCCAGTTCTTTAATACCAACTTGAGGCGGATTTCATTGTTGGTAAGTGTTATTTTCTCGGGCATAGGCAAACCGCTTACTTGACTATAGCGCGAGAAACTAACCTGCCAACCGCCTTGGCGCAGGGTGGCGAGTTCGCCACTGTCATTGTAAGTCAGGTCGGCATCGCTTTCTGGGCTGGCTATGCCACGCACCCAATAACGCAATTCTTGCATTGGAAACTGCCAATCAAAATGTTCGGCAAATAACTGTTCTACACTGCTGGCTTCGGTTTTTTGCTCGGGTGTAGTAGCAATAACAAGGCCAGGGCTACCCTCAATATGCAAATGCCCTTGGCCTAGGGGTCCTGTAATTAGCAGATCAAAGTAGCCTTGGCGTTGACGCCAAGTAAGGTTGCCGCTGTTGTTTTTTTTGGCTTGGTAAACCGCTATTTTTCCTTCCACATCCCATTGTGTCAATTTGCTTAATTCGTTTGCACGGTAACTGTAAGGGCCGTAGCTGGGGTTGGCACTCTTATCAGCTACTGTGGTTGGAGTGGGGGTAGGTGGGAGTTGGCTGCATGCCGATAATAGTATGCCAGCCATTAGGCAGGCCCCTATGCGGTAAATGTGGCCCAGTGGCTTAGTTGTTATTGAGGTCGTCATTGGGGAATTCCTTTTGCGCATCGAGTATAGCTTGTTTAATTAACGCATTGTCTGGGTCGTCTTGCAATATGCTTTGCCAAATCTCTTTTGCCTGCTGTGTGTTACCAAGTGCCCATTCGACAACGCCTAGGTGTGCAGCAACTTCGGCATCGGGCAAATCGTTGTAGGCTTGTTGCAAATATTGGCGGGCTAGTCTGTAGTGACCCTGGCGGTATGCTAACCAGCCCATGCTATCTTTAATAGCTGGGTCGTTGGGTTGTAATGCCAAAGCGCGCTTAATGTAAATCTCAGCCTGCTTAAGGTTGCTATTATGGTCGGCGTAAGTGTACCCCAGAGCATTAAGGGCATAGGCGTGATTGGGGTCAAGATCGATGACTTGCAGTAGGTTTTTCTCTGCACGTGTCCAGTCATTAAAGTGAGCGGCCAGCATGGCTTCAGCATAAAGTAGGTCGGTATTGTTGGGGTGGTCGTTAGTGCCTTGGCGGATAGCGGCTAAGGCTAGTTCGAGATTGCCTAGGCTTTTCAAGTAGTCGGTTTGTAAGGTATATAGTTGCGGGCTTAATTGTGGGTATCGGTTTTGTAATTGCAAAAAATATTGGCCACTGTCTATATCTTGAGGTTGCTCTATGGCGAGCTTCTCAACGATGCTGGTCATGAGATTGGGTCCGCTGGTGACTAGGCCAAAGTGTTCGATGGCTTCTTGGTGCTGATCAAGCTGTAGATAGTTCTTGGCCAGATAATAATGGGCTTGCGCACTGTCTGATTGCAGTTTTAAGGTTTGCAAAAAATAAGCCTGAGCTTCGATATTAAGATTAGCACTCATATAAAGTACGCCGGCAGATAGCTGTAAGCTGGCATCATCTGGGTATTGATTTATAAGTCTTTTTAGTAGATTTAGTGCTTTGTTTTGTTGTTCCAGTTGGGTGAGGGTTTGGACATGAATGGATGTAAGAATTCGATCTAGGCGACCTTTGTTGGTGTAGGGTTGTAGAAAAGTGTCGACCGCTTGGTAGGCTTGCTCTTCGAACAGAATCTCGGCATACAGTGAGGCTGCAGGTACCTATCCCCTGTGTGCCTTGATGAGATTCAAAAGGGCGTCCTTAGCGGCTTCGGTTTCCCTGTTGTGATATAGGCTTTGGGCTAGGTGCTGTTGTGCAAGAATCGCGTCTGGTTGTAAATGTGCCCATGTCTGGCTCGCCTTTTTATAGGTGCTGCTCTGGTTGCTTAACTGGGCAGCATAAGTGGCTCGTTTTGCCACCTCCGCATTTTGGGTGTTTTGTGCTGTGGCTATGAAATGTTCACTGGCTTGCTGATTTTTACCTCGATGAAGGGCGAGCTCTCCTGCCAGTAAGTGAGTTAAGTCTTGGCCCGCCAGAGGTGGTGCCGGCGGGGTTGATGAGCAAGCACTGAGTAACAGGCCGCAGAGCAATAGGCTATAGAGTTTTTGAAACTGTTCTGATTGTTGAAAAAATAGTCTGTAATATCGAGAACAAAAAGCTAGCACTGACATGGATAGGTAATCCTGGTTGGTATAAGCAATAAATGCGCGCCAATACGCCTAAGTGTAGCAAAACAATAATATTAATAAAGCCTGCTGGCTAATAGCT
>FUWD013262588.1_pt4 | contig 13907 bp, 14 predicted proteins | sample 1063281 | NCBI WGS metagenome assembly FUWD01 (sample SAMEA79048168, study PRJEB19326) | metagenome | biome: marine | reverse complement strand
CAGCACTCACCGTTGAAGCAATCGGTTGTATCGCGAACGACCCCGCTGGTGACTACATTCTCGAGCAGACCAATTCGGCGGGGATCGTCAATTCCCGAATGCAGCGAGCGATCACGCAACAGACGAGTTTTTCCGATGCCCTGACACTGACCTCCAACGGTAAGCGGACCTTCCTGTTTCACTCGGGATCAAATGACGAACTAGATCTTGGTTTAATTGACGCCGATCTGAACCACCCAAAAATTCTGCACGTGGGGGCTGCTGGACTTCACAAGTACGCGGACAAATCCAATCAGTGGGTTGAGTTACTTAAACGAGCACAGGCGCTTGGCATTCATACAAACATGGAAATGGTGTATCTCACTCCTGTGCGCACAAGGGAATTGGTGCTCCCGTGCCTGCCTCACCTCACATCACTTGTGATCAACGAATCCGAAGCTGCTGCCCTACTCGATACTGATTTAAAAGTTGAAAGTCCAAACTCACACGTGGACTGGGAAACACTCGAAGGTGCCGCATCATCCCTCATATCCCTTGGGGTTAATCAACTCGCTGTCATTCACACTCCAGCGGGGGCTGTCGCAGCCGACTCACGTGGAAACACTTGGCGCCAAGGTTCAGTGAAAGTCCCCAAGGAACGAATTAAGGGAACAACAGGCGCAGGGGACGCATTCGCAGCCGGAGTGCTCGCAGGATTACATGCAGGGTGGCAGATCCCAGAGTGCCTGACCCTTGGTAGCGCGGCCGCAGGCCTGAATATTCAATCACCATCAAGTTCTGACGGACTCGCAACTGCAGCAGACACCCTGACGTCAGCTGGCCAGTACGGCTACCGGCGGACGACTGACAATTCCTGAACAACCATTCACCGTGTAAGTCCCTGCCGCATGCGGGATTACAACTGCCTCCCCGACAGCAACCGGAATGGAAGCTGATCCCTGAAAATCAAGTGAGCCACTCCCCCACAAACACAGGAAAATACCGAACCCCGCGTCAACCCTCTCCCCGTGACCTGGCAGGTAGTCAGCTCGAAAGAACGGGTCAGCAACGGAATTGAAAATCGGATGCGCGTGAGGACTACCGGCTTCAAAGCGCGTGTACGCCTGTTCAACCTCTGCAGCACTCAGGGGTGTCAGCCTCAACGCGTCCAGTGCCGTGTCAAAACCTAAATCAAGGTGACCGTCAACTTCACCGTCGACCGCAAACTCATTCCACTCCAGCAGAATGGAGAGGTCGGTTGGCTCTTGAAGTTCCAGAACAAAAATCCCCGACTCGATCGCATGTGGAACTCCCGCAGGGACGAACACTGCATCTCCCGCACTCACCTGCGTGTATTCCAAGGAATCCAATAGGCCCTGCGAGTCGTGCAGGGACACCATTTCGGCCACGTGTGACTTTGACATTTCCTGTGCGAAACCTAAACCAACTCGAGCTCCCACTGGCGCCTCCAGGATTATCCACGCCTCGGTCTTGCCATGATTTAACTGCAGTTTCTCAGCCGCAAACTTTTGATCAGGGTGGTAGTGAACAGGCAACCGCTGGTCAAGGTCCAAGAGTTTGACCAGAATCTCAGTTGAGGAACCAAATGCAGTCACGTGCCGCGCCCCCAACCACCCAACCGGATCAGCCTCGATTACCTCGCGCAGCAGCTCACCCCCGGGTAACCGCGACAATCCGGTTTCACTTTGACCGAATCTGGTTGTGGTCGAGCCAAGCCACTCTTCAGGTCGCATTGGTCCACCGGGGCCACCCCTCAATTTCCCGATTCGATCCCCACCTTTATAAAAGTGGTCGAACTGGTTGGAGAGCAACTTCGTCGGGACTACCTGCACGTCGGTCATGAAAGGAGTTTAGTCCGCCAAGGACCAAAATCGTAGGTTCGTTTCCATCTGAGTGGGTGACCTTGGCACGAATCCTTATGCAATCAGCCCAGCGGCGCTAGCCCGATGACCAAGTTCAGCGCGACGGTGAGTGTTTAGTTTCCTTGATGAATTCTGGATGTGAAACTTTACGGTGCTCTCCGAAATACACATTTCGTGCGCAATTTGTTTATTACTTAATCCCCGAGCAATCGCACGGACGACATCAACTTCACGTTCTGTCAGACGGCCGGACGCATCCCGTTTGGATCCCAAACTTTTTGCCACAAGTTTGCCAACCCCTCGACCTAAAACAGTATCTCCGTCCTAAATTTCATTGACACCGTTGGAAAGTTCATCTGTCTTTAAATGATCCTTGGACAAATACCCATTGGCCCAACGACGTAATGCTTCGATGACGATTAACTCGCTCAAGGTGTCTGGCCGAGTGCTCGCTCGCTTGTTCACCGACTATGACCCCGGGATCCACTGGCCGCAGATCCAAATGCGGTCAGGTGTCGCGGGCATGAAAACCCTGCGGATCTACGACCCGGTTAAACAACAGCTTGACCACGACCCGACCAGCAGATTCGTGCGCAAATGGGTGCCTGCACTAAACAACGTTCCCGATTCCCTACTAGCAACACCCTGGCTGGTGGCAACCGATGAACGACACGGGTATCCCGATCCGATCGTTGACCACGCCGCAGCCACCTCCCAAGCCAAGCGAAGAATCGGAGCGGTACGAGCGCAAATCCGCGGCGACGGTTCGACTTTGGCACTCTTGCAACGCCACATCGTGCGAAGACCACAATCAAAAGGACGCCGCCGCTAGCTGTAAGCACTTCCAGGAGGTAGCGAGGCTTCGCACCCCCACCACCTGAATCGCAACACGTCAGGAACGCATTACGTTGAACAGCCGTTGAATCCATTTCAGCGTCTCGGCTGAGCCTTTTCTATTTCTATGAGGTAGTTAATCCTTCACAGCTCCGAAAAGTCCAAGCAAATTTCAGCGGAGAGACACTATTTACCCGCAACTGCCAAGTCGATTGCTCCAAATATGGGGTCAGTACTGAGTAAAACGACATTGTTACTCACGGAATTCTCCCCAATAATGCTCGCAAGTCCCGACATGATTATTTTGTTGCCCACCACGCCTATTCCGCCTCCAATCACAATGGGCGCAGAATCCGCACTGAGCCCGAGTCGATTGAGCAGGGATTGGGCAAGTAACCCGATTTCACGCCCCTGATTTCGCAGGAGCTCAATTGCGACTTCGTCACCGTCCGCAGCGATCTCCATGATCTCGGGGACCCTGGCACGCCAACTCAAAGGGCTGAGTTCACCTTTGTGCACTGCAATAGATATCTCATGAATACTGGGCCTATCGCACCACTGCATGAGCGCTGTGCGAAGTTGCGTAGGCGCACCCCGACCGTCTTCCGCTCGTGCAGCCAACCACAGGACTTCTTCAGCTATCTCGGTGCCACCACCCCAGTCGCCAGAAGATCTGCCTTGGGAAAGCACTCGAGCGACCCGGCCATCTTGATTTCGAGCCAAACCATTGATGCCGGATCCACAGACAACAACTGCCGCATCAGCTGATTCAGTTCCCGCACGCAGGATCGGAAAAAGATCGTTTTCAACAGTGAGGGAAGCCTTACTCCAAAGGGTCTGGCCCAATAATGCGGAGAGTTCTTGCTGTTCTTCATCCATGTCGATTGCCGTGAGATAACACGCAGCGTGTATCACTTGAGTCGGCTTCGCCCCCACACTGTTTAATGCCTGCAAAACCGACTCATCCACTACCCGCGCAGCCGAATCAAACCCCAATTCCAAGTGAGAGCAGCCACTGCCCCGGGTGCGCCCTAGGACCTCACCCATCGCGTTGACAACTGCTACATCTGTTTTGCTGGCGCCACCGTCTACCGCGACAATAACCGCATCAGGGCCGCTCGCCGGAGTCACGCCCATGCCAAGTGATCCTTATTCGAGGCAATCAAGAGATCTGCAAGCTTGTTTGCTTGTTCCCACTGACCAATGAGCGGATGAGCAAATAGTGCTTTCACCACTCGATCTCGACCGCCATGGATTGCGGCATCTACCGCAAGTTCTTCGTAGGCACTCACGTGTGAGATCAAGCCAGCGAGTGCCGGATCTACCGTGGGGATTTCAAGGGCAGTAGCGCCAAGAGGTGAGATCGTACACATTGTTTCAATCACCGCCTGGTCGTCAAGGAATGGGAGAGCCCCATTATTACGAATATTCGCCGAAGATACAGATCCACTGGGAACGTTTCCAAGAAGTGATGCAATGAGCTCAACAGCCGCCTCTGAGTAATAGGCCCCTCCCCGCTGATCCAGTAAATCTGGCTTCGACACGAGTTCAGGATCCCGGTACAACTCAAGAAGTTCTTGCTCAATCTTGATCACTTCCGCAGCTCTAGTTCCCGAACTCGACATGTCACTTACCACTTCATCATGTCGATAGAAATACTGCAGATAGTAAGAAGGTATGGCCTTTTGGAATCGTAGTAGTTCCACTGGCAATTCGGTTTTACGTGCTAAAGCGTCGCCATAAGTGTGGAGTAACTCGGGCAAAATATCTTTGCCGTCAACAAACACTTGTCGAATCCAGGTCAAATGGTTGAGCCCGGTGTGGGCCAGTCGCACCTGGTGAGGAGCGATATTAAGTAGCTGCGCAATAAATCGTTGAAACCCAATCGCCGCATTGCACAATCCAATTGCTCGTGAATCCTGATCAAGGAGCGCACGAGTAACAATCCCAACCGGATTCGTGAAGTCTATGAGCCAAGCGTCCTTGTGCGCATGACGTTGCACGTTCTGGGCGAGCTCAAGAACCAAAGGAACCGTACGCATTGCTTTGGCTAATCCGCCAGCACCCGTTGTTTCTTGACCAATGCAATTGCATTCCAGTGGGAAAGACTCATCTATTGCCCGTGCGGACTGCCCCCCGACTCGAAGTTGCAAAAGAACCGCATGTGAATCTTCAATGGCTTGGGTTTGGTCCGTTGTCCGTGTCAACACGATCTGTGAGTCGACTTGATCCAGCATCCTTTGCGCGAAATCTGCCACAATCGCGAGCCGATCAACATTCGGATCCATCAGGACGAGTTCTTCAACATTAAGTTGATCACGCATTCGCGCCAATCCATCAACTAATTCAGGTGTGTAGGTCGAGCCACCACCAATTACCGCTAACTTCATTGGTTCCTCCGCTGAGATTTTGGGCGATTAGGCCTTCAAACAATTAGGGCATTACACGAAAGTGTGAGTGACCTTGCTTAGACCAAAAGCTGCATCCGGGTCCAAGCCTAAGGATTGCGCAAGCATCATGGTTAGCCTTTGCGCAACAACGAGATCGGGTAACAGCTCCCAGCCTTGCTTAGACTCCTGTTCAATGCGCTGACTTCCCGTGACTGCTGCACCAATGGTGAGGATCGATGCTCCCCGCTTGTGAGCTGCAACTATTGCCGCATCTGTCGCAGCTGTGTAACCGGCGGTAAAGGCTACAACGGCATTCCCGCTACGGGCGATCGCAACAGGTCCGTGCTCAAATTCAGCACTATCCAGTGCGAGCACCCCAAGGCCCGAAGTCTCTTGGATTTTGTGCGCTAATTCGCGGGCGAGGCCTAAGCCGGTGCCGCTACCGATGCAGGCCACAGGTAGGTGACCACCGAGTGGTTCAAGAATCTGGTATGTGGGTCGTTGACCGGATTTTGCAACGGATTCAATAACGTGCTGCTGCAATGCATGTGGGATTTCACCCGTTCCCTCCGCCACAACGAGCAGGGTTGCGATCTGGGCGAATACTGATTTGGTCGCCGGGACCGCCCGTTCGATACCTGCATGTAAATCAATATGTGCCGGTGAAATTCTTTTCAGAGCCCCACCAACATTGGACATTGTGATCACTCGGCGCCCATTACCTACGAGTTTTTCGGTGAGTGTCACCAAATCGGGGGTATCTCCAGACTGACTTGCGATCAGGAACACAGTTCCACTGGGCCAAAGTATCGGGTCATGTAGGTGCGCTGAGACGTCACCTTGAACCCACGGAATATTCATGGATTGGGTGAGTACTGGTGTACACGACTGCACAGCGTGTGCGGAGGAACCACGCGCAAACCACACGATGAGCGGAGGCCGTTCTGTAAGAACCGATTGCATAATGCTCGTGGTTGTTAGTGAATTTTTGAAAATCCGCAGAAGAACTTCCCCCTGCTCAGCCATGTCCACTTGAACATTAATGCCGGTATGTGAGTTTTCAACTGTGACCACGGTCAACTCCTTGTGCGTAAATGGCGTTGATCGACAAATCATGATTGAGAGCGACCAGATCAGATCGAAATCCTAGCCTGATTCTTCCTTGCCCAGTGAGTCCCATGGCCGCTGCCGGGCTTGAAGCGGTAAGCGCGGCTCCCTCATCGAGGTTCACAATGTTTGCCCTCACAACGTTCACTAATGCGCTATGCATTGTTAGTAAACTCCGCGCCAATGTCTCTGTATCTGCGATCACGGCCTTTGACTCAGACACTTGCACACGCAAAGTCCCTAAATCGTAGATACTCAACGGGCCACCCACCGCACAGATTGAATCGGACACCAGGACTGCTCGCTCCGGTCCCACAGCAGCTATGGCGGCACGTATCACCGCAGGATGAAGATGTTCGAAATCCGCGATCAGTTCAAAGAAGGAATTCGATCGTTCGAAAAAGGCCCCCGCAGGACCTGGGCTGCGATGCAGTAGTTCTGACATAGCGTTGAAAAGGTGGGTTGCGATCGTGGCGCCAGCATCTAGTGCCTGGAGCGTGAGTTGGTAATCCGCTTGCGTGTGACCGATTGCCACTCGAATACCAGCGTCGCGCATTTGTGGAATTGACTCAAGCACCCCTGGAATTTCCGGTGCAACAGTCACCTTGGTGATCGCACCTTGGGCTGCTTTCAACAGGCCCGCTAGTTCTTCGGCTTCCAATCCGCGCAAGACCTCAGAATCATGTGCACCCTTTTTCTCAAGGCTGATCCATGGCCCTTCAAGGTGAATTCCCATGAGTGATCCGCTATGTACGTAGGGTGCAAGGGTGGCGACCTGCTCCAATAAATCCTCTTTCGAGGCGGAAACCAAACTGGCCATCAGGGAAGTTGTTCCTTGGCTCGCATGAAATTCAATTGCCCGCTCGACCGCCTGCGCCTCACCAGATTCAAATGCCCCTCCGCCTCCGCCATGGGAGTGCTGATCGATAAAGCCCGGCATCAGCCACGGCAACTCAGGGTTGGGAGCATCAATTTGGGTTACCGAGTCAATTAACGGCCCGTCGCCCTCAACAGTCACGGATACAAAACCCTCGGATCCAATTGGGATATTTCCGTTAACTTTCATCCTTTAATAGATCCTTCGGTTAAGCCATTAACAATCTGCTTATTGAATGCAACATAGGTGGAATCATGGGTACGGTAAGGATAGCTAATGCCGCAAATAGCAACTGATAGTCGGTTGAATACCTTGAGGAGAAAGTGTGACCAAAGCCGGTTTGATAATAGGTAAAATCAGACTTCCTCGAGTTGTGGCCGACCTCGAGTTCCTCTCTGAGTTGGTTGCAACCCAGCAATTGATCAACAAGGAACTCGGTATCCAGGACGCGACACTCTTAAAATTCAACACGGCGAACACTTTGACTGCGCCTGGCTAGGGCACGGCCGAAGGTAGACCACTGAATAACTATGAGATTCAAAACTCAGGGTCGCTGACCCGCTCACTTATGAACTGCCTGGGCATTGATTCGGCGTTCAAGCGCTCTGCGCAGCCACAAGACCGCGTTTTGTTTCTACGTTGCGCGTTGAGTGAGGACGTACCAACGGATACCAGAAGTATGACCAGCACCAAGACCAAACAACAGCCCTCTCACACTCTCACAATCACCCTGGACAGGGTTTCTCCCCCAGTGTGGCGACAGATCGTGGTGCCTTCGAGCATCACCCTGATGCAACTGCACGAGTGCATTCTAACCGCGATGGGTTGGACCAGATCGCATCTATTCGCAATCAACATTGGTGACTTCCGCTACGGGTATCCCGACCCTGACTGGGATCGGATGAAAGACGCAAGCAAAATCACACTTGGCAAAGCTTTGCCATCGCAAGGGTCACAGATCAAATACGAGTACGACTTCGGCGATGGCTGGACCCACACAATCACCGTGGATTCCATAGCGCCCAGCGCTGAAAGCCCAGCAGTACTCGATGGCGCGAATGCCTACCCACCCGAAGATTGTGGCGGCCCCTTCGGTTACAAGGAATTTCTCGAGGCCCAAAGTGATCCCACCCATGAACACTACGAAGACTTCAAGGATTGGTTGGGTTACACCTTCGACCCAACTCGCTTCAACCTCGCGCAAGTGAACAGTTCACTGCGGCTTGAAGCACTTAGCTGGTGAACTTCACTGGAGGTGGCGAGGGGGCCTCGCACCCTCGCCACCTGACTCGCAACACGTCAGGAACGCATTACGTTGAGCAGCCATCGGAGCAATTCACGGGCAATAAAACTGACCGTAAACGTTCCAACCCATGCTAGAATCCGTTTGTTGATTGCGGATCCTAGGAAAGTAACAGCCTCTCGGCTGGGCCTTTTCTTTTTCTAGGAGGATGTTTCATCCTTTCAAAAGACCCTTGTAACCATCGCTCTCCCCCGCCGGTCAGCGCCCTAGGGAGATTTCACGGCGAACTTCAGCAAAACCGGTGAGCGTGTGAGTAACTGCGGCACGGAGTTCGGCAATCTCCCATTCATCTTTGTACACGCGTAGTTCAGACAGCACCCGGCGAATAGGCTGCTTACTTCCACAATGCGCCGCGCACCAGTAACCAAATTGTGACCTGATCTCGTTCCTGGAGCAACCGGCTCACAAGCTGATCCCCCTACCTTGACAATATGCCGACACGCTTTTACTTCATTCATATTGGATCCTTGATAACGCTGTTGACCTGGAAAATACGCGAAGAAAAGATTGAAGGCAGCTAAGATCTGGTTCTAGACAATAATCAATCCTTAACTTCCAGGGAGCAGTATGAACGAACATCCCCGAGTCGGACTTGTTCCACTCCAATGGCGGCTAGAACTCAATGACCCAACCCGGTTCGCTGAATCTATGCAGAAACTACTCATTGAGGGGATTCAAGTCTCAGAAGACTGGCTCAACAAGCCTGATGCCCTCAAGTCACTCGATACGCACGAAGTTTCCTTGGCCGAGAAATACGTGGTGATTTATTGCACCGCTGAAGGTCCCATCACCGGTCAGCTTCCGCAGATTATGTCCGAAATTCACCTGTCCGCGTCCCATGGCGTAAACATGATTGTGCTGGCAATCGATGGTTCACCCGAACGAGATATCTATGCGGGTAGGTCCCACGAAGGACCGGCCTTGACTGACTCAGGGATGAGTTCCCTCTGTTCCTTAATCGACCAAATCTGTAACGATTTCCCAGATACGGGCATGGCAATTAGTTTCCATCCGCATGCTGGCACCTACATAGAGTCGCCAAATGAAACGAGGGCGCTCTTTCAAGAACTGAATACCCATCGAATGGGACTCTGCCTTGATACTGGGCATTGGATCGTCGGTGGAGGCGATGCCTGCGAGGCTCTACACGAATTCCGCTCACTCATCACTCACATTCACCTGAAAGATGTCGATGCGGGGGCTTTGAGTCGCCTCGTTTCAGGAGAAACACCGAATCTTGAGGATTCGGTGGAGACAGAGTTTCTATTCACAAGTTTGGGTGCAGGGACACTCGACCTGGAACAATTTTTAGCAATATTGCACGAAACCAAATTCGCAGGTTGGCTGATGCTTGAGCAAGATGCGACACCATTTTCTGCCTACGGCTCAACCTTGCTCTCTCGTGCCGTTCTAGATTTCATCGCCCCATCAGGTTGGCTCGCCGAAGGTGGCAGCATCTAATTTTTCACACAGATCAAGAACCACCGTCGACCAACCGAATCCTGGAGCCCCATGCCCCTCACCCGTGAATGGGTTGTAATACTCTCGAAAACCACTGAGCCTAATCGCTTCAACGGACTTGTCAGCGATTCGCTGAGCTAAGTCTTTTCTACCGTGACGCAATAGCCCAATTGCAAGGTACCAATTTGAATTAATCCATGAAGGACCTCGCCACACTAAAATTCCCCCTGAAGTTGATGGAGCAAAATTCGGATGATTCACGGGAACACTTGGTACGGGGAAGGGGGTCCAGTATTCCTCCGGGTCGAGGAGGTGCTGAATTAACCGGCAGATTCGATCCTCTGGAATGTCCGTCAATAAAAGTGGCATGAGGGCGGTGAATGTATTGACCTGCACTTGATGACGGTCCCGGCCTGCAATATCAAAATACAAACCATGTTCTTCGTTCCAGCACCAACTTTCTAGACCTGCCAGTGCCACGCTCCTACGCAAAACAAGTACTTGTGCAGTCTCTGTATCGCCGGTCAACTCGCATAAACGAGCAAGTACATCGAGATTTTCAACATAGATGACATTCGTCATAACATCTGCGACGACAAAGTGATCTAGTTCTTTCATTTTCTTCGGATCGCGGTTGACCGTCTCGTACTTAGCGGCCAATCGGTACCAAGCGGAACTGAAGTCTTCCAAATCAGGGCCACCAACCTCCATCAGCTCATCAAATTTCGGACTGTGGTCCAGTCCAGTTTCATCCGGGTGAAATACCCGCACCAGCCCGTCAACCGGATCAACGCGCACTCGATCCAACCAGTCAAAAAACCGAATAGTTGCTGGCAGGATTTCTTTTACAAACTCTAAGTCACCGTCCGCTTCATAAACGGCACTAATCGCCTGTGCTAGCAATGGAGGCTGCATTTCATCAGTCAAACGTTCTGTTTTGAAAGCTACCGCATAGGTGTCAACCTCAGCCTCGTATTTTTCTCTTTCCCAAAAGGTTATATGAGAAACGAAGCCATCATCGTGTTGGTTAATTAGAAGTGACCGCAGCTCTTGCTTTGCCATGTGCGGGTCGATATGACTTCCCGCAATCACATGAAAGCACGAATCCCAGAACCATTGAAATGGATACGTCACATTAGATGGACAGGTGTAGTCGAACTCGGCATCACACCACTGGGCGTAACCAATCTTTCGATTCACTTCTAGGGTCTTCTTGACTTCGCCTCGGAGCCAATTCAGATCAACAGTGTTCATTATTTTGTTGCCAACCCTTCTGTAGTGAGGTTTATTTCTGCCAAACCTGTGCTCTCCCTGTGAATCAAACTCACAGGGATCAATTGATGCTTGGGAACAGGATTCCCTTTGAGAAGATCATGCATGGAATTCATAGCCCGACATCCCATCTCGTATTGATCCTGACGAACCGTCGTTAGGGAGGGAGTTACAGCCGAGGAAAATATGATGTCGTCACAGCCCATTACCCCTGCATCTTGGGGAACATTGATGCCTTGCTCGAGGAGTGAGCGCAAAAGACCGATCGCCATCAGGTCATTGTGCGCGGCGATCCCTACACGCCCTTTAATGCTCGCGCCAATCTTTCTGCCCGTGTTCAACCCTGACTCCAAGGAACCATCGCCTGGAAAATAGTGGACTTCTTGCCCTGCTGCTTCTCGGATAAACCCTTCAAAACGCGGTAGCCGCCCTAATCCCTCAGCGAGCCCACCCGCATACACCAATGGTGCGTAACCACACTCGATCAAATGCTGGGCTGCCAAAGCTCCCATATGTTCTTCCGGTGATGAAATGGCGGGGAGGCCTAAACCTTCGTCTTCATGATTGACGATCATCACCGGGATATTCAAGGAAGCCAAGAGTTCAGAATGACGGCGGACGAGTCCGCTAGAAATCACGATAATTCCGTCAACGCGTTGTTGTAAGAGCACATCAATATACGCTTTTTCCCGTTCGGGATCGTCGGATGCATTGCACAGTAATGTCGAGCGACCCATTTTCATTGCCGTGTCTTCAACACCTCGCACAATCTCTGGGTAGAACGGATTTTGAATATCTGTGACGACCAAACCTATAACCGATGTCGCTTTGAGCCGCAATGACCTTGCAATGCCCGATGGGCGATAGCCCGTCTCCTTGATCACCTGCAGGACTCGATCCCGTGTCGGAGCCGCGACACGGGAGGATCCCCCCAGAACTCGACTCACCGTGGCGGTGGACACCCCTGCCTTGCGCGCTACTTCAGAGATATTTATCTGAAGAGGCGCTGCTGCAAATTTGGCGTCTGGGTGCGAAGTCACTACTACATCTTAGGGAAGACCTGACGAATTGTAATCGATACCATAACATTGCCCCATGTCATCGCTCGAGCACTTCGCACCCATAAAGATTGGAATTGTCGGGGCGGGAACGGCTGCCCGACAGATGCACCTTCCCCTGATCGCACAGCGCCCCGATCTCTTCACTATTACCGCCATTGCTGACATAAGTGCCGCGAGCCTGTCTAAGGTGGCCTCTCGTTGGGGTTTCCAAGATTCCCAGCTTTTTACAAGCGTTGAATCAATGCTTGAAAGCCCTGACAAGCCCGACGCGATACTTGTCTTGAATTCTGGCTCACACCTGAACTCCGTTATTGCGGGGCTAGCTGCAGGTTGCTCGGTCTTATGTGAGAAGCCGCTCGCGTACAGTCTCGACGAAGTTGGGCAAATTCGGCAGGCATTAGCGCGTTCAAGCGGTCGCCTCATGGTTGGTTACATGAAAACTCACGACTTGGTGGTGCTTCGAGCAAAAGAACTCATTGAGACTCTCGCGCTCACCGCAATCGATGTTGAGGTCTTGCACCCCAGCGAGCAGCGACAACTTCTCACTGGAGAGTTAGGCGCCGTTATCCCAACGAGCGCCCCATCACCATCAACTCCGACATCATTAGCACCGCCATTACGGACCACGCATATAACCGCGCTCGGCTCACAGGAAAACCCTTTTGCATCTCTCTACTCTGATATTTTGATGGGCAGCATTATTCATGAATTTTCTGTTCTCAGGGAATTAGGATCACCGATAGCAAGCGTTGATTACGTGCTCTGGGACCACGATCACCAGACCAATACCTCGGTCATCATTGTTGGGAAATCCGCTACTGGTCATCCCATCACCATCCGGTGGTATTACGTTGAAGAACTCCCTGAATACCGGGAGACAATTCAATGGATCGGCACCAAGGGCGAGGTGAGAATTGAGTTCCCCACTCCTTACTCCTTGTATTCGCCCACAAAATTAACCACCACGCTGGCGAGCGAATCTGCCACCATCAAGACGCAATTCACCTCGCCAAAGGACGCGTTCGAAATAGAACTGGAAGACTTCGCCGCCATTGTTCGAGACCAGAGAATAATCCCTAAAAACGGGTGCGATCAAGCAGAAGCAGATGTCATCCTAGCTCAGAAGATTATCCGGGAAATGAGCCAAGGGGAGGGCGTACCACTCGCCGGCGAGCTCAAGATTGACTAGGGAAATGGATCTGCGACCTCAAAGAGGGAGTACACGAGCCCTTTCGGATCCACGAGCATATGAAGTCCAACTTCGCCGCCGAGGCTCTGCGTACTTTCCACAATTCGTTGCGAGCCCCCGCTGGGTTCGATGTGATCTAGACCTTGTGCATCAATAGCAACTAAACCTTCACCCTGACTCACAATTAGCGGATCATAAGGATTGGAATTGATCGCTACATCTCCCCGCGAAACAGCTGCCAAAATCCGATCGCTGGTCAACGCGATTGGATCATCTTCTAACAAAACCCACGTCGTGGGTGATCCTGGTAACCCATCGCTACCGATTTTGTGAAAGTCACTTCCACCGATTCCAACGACTGAAAGCTGATCACACCATTCGAGTGGTTCAAGTGACTTCCTGTCCCAGCTCGAGTGCCACAATTCCACCAAGTCGAGTCGTTGCGGAATGTCTCGTACCCAGGAACAGTCCCCGGCTAAAGGGTGGTTTATCGACATGAGCCCATTGCCTTTATGGGTCATCTCGAGCCACTCTTGTGTTGCCGTACGAAA
>FUWD012853683.1_pt1 | contig 13910 bp, 10 predicted proteins | sample 1063281 | NCBI WGS metagenome assembly FUWD01 (sample SAMEA79048168, study PRJEB19326) | metagenome | biome: marine | reverse complement strand
ATAATCTTTTTCATAATCCAAAATTTCTTGGGTAGCTTCAATGCCATCGAGATAAGGCATCTGAATATCCATAAATATTAAGTCAAAATTTTCATCTTTTCTTTTTTGAAAAGCTTCCAGTCCATTGCTGGCAACTGATACACTTAAGCCTATATCTTCGAGTGTTCTTTTGATGAGTTTTTGATTTATGACATTGTCTTCAGCAACAAGAATATTTGCGTTAAATTTCAGGTCTTTTTCTTCCACTTTCTTCTTAACTACTTTTTTTGTTTTTGTCATAGTTAATTTTTCAGTATAATAATTGCTCAATATTTGTTGGAGTTTTGAAATATTTAGCGGTTCATATAAAGTTTTGTATATGTTGAGAGTCATTGAATCTATTTTTTTCATAAAAGAAGATTTTGCTAAAAGAATTACTGGTTTAGGAAATTCCTCATATTTATGTAAAAGTTCTTCTGAAATGAATTCATAATCAGTGATTACTAAATCGTAATCTGAATATTTTTGAGAGATCTCAATTTCATCTAAATTTTTGAACATTTTATAGTTTACGCCAAAATAGTCTAGATATTCACGCAGATAACTCTCTTGTTTTTTAGTTTTATAAGGTGACTCCAGTATCAGTGCATTCAGCTTGGAAAAAATATTTTTTGAACTATTTACAGCTTCTTCAGCTTCTTCAAAATCAAGAGTAAAAAAGAAGGTTGTTCCCTTGCCCAGTTTACTGCGAAGATTGAGTTTACCGCCCATCAATTCTACAAATCTGCTAGATATTGTAAGTCCAAGTCCAGTACCGCCATATTTGCGTGTAATCGATATATCTGCTTGAGAAAAAGCATCAAATATTCTAGATTTTTGCTCACTTGTTATCCCGATACCGCTGTCTTGAATCTCAAATGATATACGGGTTGTCCCTTCAATACCGGAATCTATCTTTCTAATCTCAACATTAAGGGCACCTGCATTGCTTGTAAATTTTACGGCATTTGAGAGTAAGTTGATGATAACTTCTTTGATTTTGGTCGGATCACCTTTGAGAGGCCGTTCTAAGGCAGGATCAATAAAACATCCTAAATCTATATGTTTTTCACTTGCTCGTACCGCATAAACATCTACAGCACTTTCAAATTCTGTGATAGGATCAAATATAACGTCTTCAACTTCTATTTTATTGCTTTCAATTTTTGAGAGGTCAAGAATATTATTGATGATTTCAAGAAGGTTTTCAGAACTTTTTTCAATAATTTCAACAAATTCAAGCTGCTCTTCCCCTAGACCTGTATCTTTAAGAAGTTCAGTAAAGCCTACAATACCGTTTAACGGAGTGCGGATTTCGTGAGACATATTCGCAAGAAACATTGACTTTGCTTCACTCGCTTCTTGAGCAAAAGCTTTGTCTTCCCTTGTTTTTTTGATTATTTTTTCCAGTAAATTATAAGCATCGGCAGTACCTTCCGGTGTATGCAAATCCATCTCTTTGCCGCTGGAAAAATCTTTGTTATCTTCAGCAACTCTTGTTAATACATCTTCTAGTTTTGTAATATTGGTAGAAATCTCATTTGATAACAGGTATCCAAGAATTGCCAGAATAATTGAAATACCCCATATAACGAAAGTTAAGGTTAAAAATACTATATGACTTTCTTGAACATTCATATAGAAATCGTATATAAAGTAACTTGTCAATGAAAAAAGAATGAGTATGGGAAAAAGACTTATAAGCCTTAACCTGTTTTTTAATCCTATTTGCATTTACAAACCTTATATTTTTGAAATTCGTTTTAAAACTGTACTGATTTTATTGATAGCATCTTGAGCTATTTTTGTATCATCCGTACTCAGCAAAATATTTATATCTTCTATAATTTGCTTGATCCTCATGTTTTCACTCATCCCTTTTAGCTTATGAGCAATATCTTTCCACAGGGCTGGCTTATTATTTTTAATTGCGTCATCAATTGCATCTAATAAAGAAGTACCATCTGTCATATAGTCAGTAAATAGTTCATTATAAAAGTTATTATCAATACCAATATCTTTAGCCGCTGATATTTTATCGTACTCTGTATCATGCTTTGGAAGTTCAGGATGGGCTTCGTCACTATTAACCGTGGACTCTGCTTCTATATTTTCATCATTTTTTTGAGCTTCCTGTTTTTCATCTTCAAAGTTCATAAAAAGATTGTCGTCATAGTCATGATCTTCAAGATGTTTTTCTTCAGTTTGAGTAGGTTTAGAGTTTTCTGCTATGGAATCAGAAGATTGATTGATTGATAGTTTTGACATTATTTTATAGAATTTGTCTATATTCTTTTTAATTTCAAGTAGGTTATTTGAAGCATTTGCTATTGCTAAAACTTCAAATGCATCTTCTATGCGTAGATTTGCAGCAACACCCTTTAATTTGTGGGCTAAACTTTTAGCATCATTTATATTTTCTTCATCCAAAGCTTTGTAGATATTGGCTTGAAAATCATTCGCTTGTACAACGAAGTCTTCAAGAAACTCTTCAATCAAATCAATAGGCAATCCTAACTCATCTGATGCCACTTTTGGGTTATAAATATAGACATCTTTTATATCTTCTTCCGGTATTGTTTTCTTTTCTTCAACTTTTGGCGCTTGTTTCTCAATATGTATCGGTTTTATTGGTTGTGGAATATAAGCCGGTTCTTCATCAATCATGAGATCTATTTTGACCTCTGGTTTGCTTAAAACTACGTTATCATCACTTATTATATTTGCTTGAAGTTTTGGTGTCTCTTGAACAGTTGGAGCTGAAGAAGCATTATATTCTGTTCCCAATTCTAAGAGACCTTTTTTAGCAACAACATCAGCGTCTACAGCTAAAGGTTCTTTGTGTAAGTCTTGCCCCTCAAAAAGTGCTTTTTTAGCTGATGTGCCCTCTGGCTGAGACATTCGGTGCGCATCTTTTAATAATTTTTCACTTTCATCGTTTGGGAGAGCTCTTAGATTGAGTAGATTTATCGAATAGGCTTTTTTTAAAGGGCTATCGACTAAATACATTATTTTTATCTCTAAGAGACATTTATAGTATATGTTTTTAGCTTTTATGACTGCCTTAAAATCTTTCTTTGCAATATCAAATACGATAAAATCTATCCAATGTGTATGGACAAAATTATGCATATATCCGGGTATTTTAATAAATAGGTCGGCAAAATCAGCAGATTCAGCACGAAGTTCCGCTAAATTTTTAAATCCTAAGATTTTTAAATCCTGTTCATCAATCCCTATAAACTCTTTTTGAAAATTATAAATTAACATTTTTATCTCCTTGTTCTGTTGCTAGCATTTTTTTGTATAAAGCCATAGTTTCATTAACATTTTTTCTTGAAGCAGGCTTTCTTGCAGATATATATCCAGTTAGCTCATTGTTCTCATTATGAATAGGTAATATTTCAATATCAACCCAATAATATCGGCCGTCTTTTCGTAAATTCTTTATTATGCCAGTCCAAATTTGACCACCAGATATGGTTTCCCAAATTTTCTCAAATACAGCTTTAGGCATATTCGGATGTCTCATTATACTATGGGAAGAACCGATAAGTTCATCAAGTGCATAGCCTGAGACTTCATAAAATTTTCTATTTGCAAATGTTATGATACCTTTTACATCTGTTTGAGAGATTATAACTCTACCTTTATAAATATACTCTTCATCTACAGGTATTACTTTATCCATTAAAAACCCTCAATCCTTGTTGTATATTTTTGCGATTAAAAACAACAAATAAAATTAGCATAAATATATCATAATAGATTGAAAATAAAACTTATTTATAAATGTTTTTTATTGCTTGGGCATCTTTTATATTTAAAACAGAAGCAATTTCCTCTTCGCTTAACTCTTTTAAAGCTTCAAAAGTTCCAAAATGATTTAACAGTTTTTTTATTTTTGCCTCAGATATCCCATGTAAATTTAAGAGTTTGGATGCTTTGTCAAGTTTGAGTTTTGTTTTTTTGTGAAAAGCTATTGCACTTCTGTGTGCTTCATCTCTCAAGTTCTGTATCCATTGGAGTCTTTTGTCATTCGGGTTCAGTCTAAAACTCTCATCTTTAGTGTGTAAAATATCATGTGCCTTTCCTTTGGCTCTATGGGATTTTGCATCAATCTTCTCTTTTGATATGGCAATAACATCTATAAAAATACCGTTGGAGTCTAAAATATCAACAGCCAACCTTAAAAGTGTTGTTCCGCCGTCAATTATCCATAAATCAGGGGGAGAGTTCTTGGAAAAACTCTCAACTCTTCTGGTTAAAGTTTCACGCATTTGGGCATATTCATCTTTAGCATCAAGATGGTAAGTCCTATAAGATTTTTTATCAAACTGAGAATTTTCATATACAATCATGGCGCCGACAGTTGCAACTCCTGCCATGTGGGAATTGTCAAAAATCTCGACTCTGTTAGGGATTCTCTCTAAAGATAAAAGTTCTTTTATTTCAGTAAAAAGCTTTGTTAAGTCCTGCTTTTTATCAGCTTTTAGTAACTCTTTGGCGTTTAGCACTGCTAAATCTATCAAGTGTTTTTTATCCCCTCTTGATGGGGCAGTAATAATCGCTTTTTTTTCAAATAAAATACTTAAATGTTCGGCTATTATTTCCAAGCCTGAAAACTTTTTCATAACCAGAATCGGCGCAATAATAGGCGGTTTTTCTTTCGCGTAAAAATCAAGAAGAACTCTTTGGTAAAACTCATCTTCATCATAGCCGTCATTCAGCTGTATAAAATCATGTGAAGAGGATATGATTTTGCCGTTTCTCATAAATATGCGGACAGCAACAGCCCTAGTCTCAGAGTTGTGTAAAACAAAAATATCATAGTTCTCATTACTGGCAAAGTCTATTTCACTTTTAATCTCTGAACGGCTTATCCTCTCTATCCTGTCACGTAATTCGCCAGCTTCTTCAAAGCGCATCTCCTCTGCATAAAAACTCATTTTTTCAGTCAGTTTGCTGATAAGCGTTTTTTTGTTTTGAATCAACTCTTGTGCTAAATCAAGTTCCGCTTTATACCTTACATGTGAGACTTTAAATTCACATGGAGCAAGGCATTTATCTATCTGATAGTAAAGGCAGGCTTTTTTTGATTTTAAACATGCTTTTTTTTGAACCAGCTTACAAACTTCATAAATAGAATCTAAAATATCTCTCGCACCAACAGAATAAGGACCAAAGTATGTGATATCAGCACTTTTGATGATTTTTCTGGTTATGTCAAACCTTGGATATTCTGAGGAGTTGTCTATATAAATATAAGGGTAGGTCTTATCATCACGAAGTAAAATATTGTACTTTGGAGCCAGCTGTTTGATAAGAGAATTTTCTAAGATGAGGGCGTCATGTTCAGAATTTACTACTATATAACTGAGTGAAGCAGTTTGCAAAATCATTTTTGTGATTCTGTTTGAAAGATTAGAATTGGGTTTTAATTCAGGTGTAAAATTAAAATAACTTTTAACTCTGTTTGAGAGATTTTTTGCTTTCCCAATGTAAAGAAGATGCCCATTAATATCAAAGTATTGATATATTCCTGCACCTTGCGGCAGTTGTTTTATTGTTTGTTCTAGTGTCATTATTGCTTTTTTATTTGGGTAAAAGTAGCTGACTTTTGCTCATTTACATCTTTTATGATTTTTTGGATGCTCTTTACAAGAGAATTTAGCTTTTCATCATGAATATTTATTGGGAAATCTCCTGTAGCTCTTTCCATGTATCGAAGTTCTTTTTTTGTGCTGTTATCGCAGGTTTTATGGGCGTATGAGTTACAAATGCTTTGATGTCATTTATTACAGTTTCGCTACATTCTTCCGGCTTGTAGAACTTTAAAGCACTTTTAATACTTTCTATATTATTATCAAACTCTTGTTTGCCTCCTGGATGACTGAGAACAAAAAAAGTATATCGTTTTTTATATATGAGAACTTTATCATCTTTTGCAGGGCAGGTATAAATATGGACTCTATTCTCTTGATGCACTTATGCTTTGAGAGTTTAGAAAATTGAGGTTTGTTTTGAATGGAATTAATAATTTGACTAGCATTTTTCATGTGCTAATTATAGCAATGTTTTTGTTTGGTTTAAGTGGTTGCGGATATAAAAAAGCTCCATACTATCTGGAAAAATCTCAAACCTCCGATGATAATGTGGATTTTATAATAAAAAAACCTGCTGATAATAACGAAACAGCAGAGTAAATAAAATGAAATATGATGTAATTATAGTAGGTGCTGGAGTTGCAGGATTATATGCCGCGATGAATTTGCCTAAAGAGAAAAAAGTTCTTGTCATCAACAAAAGAGAGCCTTTTAAATGTAATACTTTTTATGCTCAGGGCGGTGTGGCACTTGCGGTAGATAAAGAAGACGTGGCGTTACATGTGAAGGACACTTTAGAAGCCGGTTCAGGGCTTTGCAGTGAAGAAGCTGTAGATGTTTTGAGTAAAAATTCCAGAGAAGTTATAGATGACTTGATAAGTCGCGGGTTTAAGTTTGACAGCGATAAAGATGGAAATCTTCTTTACACAAAAGAAGCGGCACATTCAAGAGAGCGTATTGTCCATGCAGGCGGAGATGCAACCGGGCGTTATTTACACCACTTTTTACTTGAACACAATCCGCATGCCCAACTGTCCAATGCCAGAGTTGTTGATTTGCTCATAAAGAATGGGGAGTGCTATGGCGTAACTGTGCTTGACCATAGAGAGAGCAGAAACATATATGCCGATAATGTGATTTTAGCAAGCGGCGGATTAGGTTCTCTTTATGAGTACCATACAAATGCACCGACCATAAGCGCTGATATGCAGGGATTGTGTGTTATGAAGGGGATAGAGTTGGAACGGATGGAGATGCTGCAGTTTCATCCGACTGTTTATGTAAACAGCAACGATGCCCAAAAAATGCTGCTGACTGAAGCCCTCAGAGGGGAAGGTGCTACTATTGAGGATGAGTCGGGCAGAAGATTTTTATTTGATTATGACGAGCGTGGAGAGCTTGCTTCCCGCGATATCGTTAGTAAGGCTATCTATGAGCATGCGAAAAAAACAGGCTCGAAGGTTTATCTTTCATTTAATAATTTTGAGCATGTTTATTTTACAAACAGATTTCCCAATATTTATAAAAATTTAAAAGCTCTTGGTTTTAATGTACCGGAGCAGAGAGTTCCGATATCTCCGGCTTTTCATTACGCTATAGGCGGGATAAAAACTGATTTAAATGGCCGTGTGCCAAGCGTAAAATCACTGTATGCCATTGGTGAAGTTGCCTCAACAAGAGTACATGGAGCAAACAGACTTGCTTCTAACTCTCTTGTGGAAGGTTTGGTTTTTGCCAAAAAGGCCGTATTGGATATTTTAAATAATCCTCACCCTAAAGCTTCCGTAGAGTTTGAAATTGCTGATGAGGTGATGAGTGAAAAAGATGATAAAGAAAAAAAGAATCTTCTACGCCACATCATGTGGGAATATGTCTCAATTGTGAGAACAAAAAAAGGTTTAAATGAAGCATTGAAACAAATTAATGCTCTTTTAAAAGAAAAATTGGTAAACTATTGAAATTTCGTTTACTAACGGCGCAAGCCATAGTTGTATCGGCACTGGCTAGAGAAGAATCTATAGGTGTACATTTTATTAAAAAGGACAATAATGATGAAATTATTGATGATGCTAATGTTTAGTATTAGTTTGACATACGCAAGTTCCGGGGTAGCTACTGAGGTTATTCCTGACTTAACTTTTACATGGGTTGGCCTGCTCTCACTTGCTATTTTTGTTGTAGCTTACTATTTTGTTGCAACTGAAGAAAAATACCATATTGACAAAGCAAAACCGGCTCTATTTGCAGGTACATCTATGTTTATGCTAATAGCTGGATATTATGCACTTAATCATTTAGATATGGATTTAGTCCATATTCATGCACAACATCTGATACTTGAAATAGCTGAAATTTTCTTTTTCTTATTTGTTGCTATGACGTATATTGAGACATTAATCCATATGAATGTTTTTGAGAAACTCAAATTTAGTCTGGTCTCAAAAGGTTATAACTATAGAAAGCTGTTTTGGCTGACCGGATTTTTAGCATTTTTTATCTCACCAATCGCAGATAACTTGACAACAGCACTTATCCTTTCAACAGTTTTAATAACAATCGAACGCACAAATAAGCATTTTCTTGTTCCAGGTGCTATAAATATTGTTGTAGCGGCAAATGCAGGTGGTGCCTGGAGTCCTTTTGGAGACATAACAACACTTATGGCTTGGACATCAGGTAAGGGAGCTTTTTCAGACTTCTTGTTTTTATTTCCTGCTTCTATAGGCGGATATTTGGTTACAGCATATTTACTTAGTAGATTTGTACCTAAAACACATCCGGACTTTGACGCGTCAACAGAAAAAGTACCTGAAATGATGCATGGTGCTAATATAGTTGTTGGTCTTGGTATTTTCACTATTGCTTCAGCAGTATTATCTCACCAAGTACTTCATCTTCCGGCTATGTGGGGTATGATGTTCGGTCTTGCTGTACTTAAACTGTTTCAGTACAGATTGAAGAGAAAATACAACTCTAAACTTAATATTTTCGAATCTATGAGTAAAATAGAAAATAATACACTTTTATTTTTCTTTGGTATTTTAGCTTCTGTCGGGGCACTATATTTTATTGGTTGGTTGGCTTTAGCATCAGTAGTATATGACCCGTCAGTTCTTGGACCAACATGGTCAAATATTGGTGTTGGTTTCCTTTCAGCTATTGTTGATAACGTGCCTGTTATGTCTGCTGTACTAAAAGCATCTCCAGACATGGGGCTTGATCAATGGATGCTTGTAACTCTAACTGCAGGTGTCGGTGGTTCTTTAATTAGTTTTGGTTCAGCTGCAGGTGTCGGTGTAATGGGTAAACTACCTGGAATTTACACTTTTGGTTCGCATATGAAATATGCATGGACTATTTTTATCGGTTATAGTATTTCTGTTGGCATTTGGTATGTTCAATATGAGGTGTTGGGTCTTTACCTTAAACATTAATCTATAGTTTCAGTATTTTTTCTCGTTCCCATGTTTTACTTGGGAACGTAGATTCATAGCCGTCATACACTTCTAAATCAAGCATTAATCTTTTTTATAGTATTCTTTCAAACTTACTTATTATATTTATTAAAAGGTTCCTCATATGACAAATGTTAGCATCATAGTTTTAGATTTCGGTTCTCAATATACTCAGCTTATAGCTCGTCGTCTTCGTGAAGATAAAATTTACTGCGAAATTCTTCCATATCATACCTCTGTTGAAGATATAAAAGCAAAAAATCCTAAAGGTGTCATCCTCAGTGGCGGCCCGTCTTCTGTTTACAATAAAGATGCTTATGAAGTTGATAAGGGTGTTTACGGTATGGGCATTCCTATTCTTGGTATTTGTTATGGCATGCAAAGAATTGCAGTCGATTTTGGCGGTAGTGTAATCCGTTCAAGCCACCATGAGTATGGGAAAGCTGAACTGAATATAATAGTAGATGTTGGAGAAAATCCTTCTCCTCTTTTGGCAGATTGTGATGATGGTCGCATAGTTTGGATGAGCCATAGTGATAAAGTTGATGTTCTTCCAGAAGGATTCGTGCCAATTGCAACGTCTGCAAACTCCCCTTATGCTGCAATCGCAAATGAAGAGAAACAGGTATATGCAATGCAATACCACCCAGAAGTTCAACACTCAGAAGAGGGTTACTTGATGCTTAGAAACTTTGCAAAAAATATTTGTGGAGTGACTGAAAAATGGAAAATGGAACACTTTTTAAAAGAGCAGATTAAATCTATCCGTGAAAGAGTAGGAACTGGAAAAGTTCTTTGTGGATTAAGCGGTGGAGTTGACAGTTCGGTTGTGGCTGCCATGCTTTATGAAGCAATAGGAGATCAGCTTGTTCCGGTTTTTGTAGATAACGGACTTTTACGTAAAGGTGAGAGAGAACAGGTTGAAGAAGTTTTCAAAATTAATTTGAAAGTTCCTTTGATAACTGTTGATGCAGTTGATAATTTTTTAGGAAAGTTAGCCGGTGTCAGCGATCCTGAGACAAAAAGAAAAATAATCGGCCATACTTTTATAGAAGAGTTTGAAAAAGAAGCTAAAAAACATGACGGTATTAAGTTCTTAGCTCAAGGTACTCTTTATCCTGATGTTATTGAGTCTGTTTCTGTGAATGGTCCATCAGAAGTTATTAAATCGCATCACAATGTCGGCGGGCTTCCTGATTGGATGGACTTTGAACTCATTGAGCCTTTGCGTGAACTTTTTAAAGATGAAGTTCGTAAAATCGGTTTAGAATTAGGTCTTCCAACAAGTATGATTAACCGTCATCCATTTCCTGGACCTGGGTTAGCTATCAGAATTATGGGTGAAGTAAATGTGCCTGATTTAACACTTCTTCGTGAGGCAGATGTTATTTTACTCGATGAGTTAAAAGCCAGTGGATACTATGCCAAAACATGGCAAGCTTTTGTAGTTCTTTTAAATGTAAAATCTGTTGGGGTAATGGGTGATAACCGTACTTATGACAATACTGTGGCTGTGAGAGTTGTTGAAGCGGTTGATGGAATGACAGCAACTTTTGCTCACCTTCCACATGACTTGCTGGAGAGAATTTCACGTCGTATAATCAATGAGGTTGATGGGATTAACAGAGTAGTTTACGATATATCATCAAAACCACCAGCTACAATAGAATGGGAGTAGAGATTTAATCTCTATTTTCAAAAATGCCAAAGCCTATTTATCTTTTTTCAATCTCCTCCCATCCAGCTGCCATCAGCATTAATTCCTTAGATATTGCATTTTTAAAACCAGATATAAATTTTAGCAAATATGATTATTTCATCATCACGTCAAAACAGGCAAGTGAAGCTTTAAAACAGTATGAAAAAAGTGAGTATTTGGAGAAAAAAGCACTCTGTGTGTCCAAACAAAGTGCCATTTCTTATGAAGAACTTGGCGGAGTAATTTTAGATATTGGCGGCGGATACGGAGATAATTTGGTTGAAAAAATCAAAGAGTATCCAAAAGAGATAAAGTGGCTTTATTTAAGAGCTGAGACAGTAGCATCAGATTTTGTTTTCACATGTAAAGAGAATGGATATACTATAGATGAAGCGATAGTTTACAAAAGCGAATGTTCACAAGATATCTTACATGCAGGGATAGAAGAAAACTCAGTATTGATTTTTACATCTCCATCAAGTGTTGAGTGTTTTTTAAAGAATCATACAATAAGCACACTTGCCAAAGTCATAGTAATAGGTAAAACAACAGCAAAAGCTCTGCCCAAAGAGATAAAATACATAGTCTCAGATGATACTACAATACAAAGTTGTATAAATATAGCAAAAAATTTATAAAATATTTTCATAGACAAGAGTGTTTCAAAGAAAAATCAAGTATCATTTTTGTATAATATAATTTATAATCTGGGTAGTTCGACATATCGCGTATATGAGGGTTCTACATTTTCAAACAGCGAACTAGTAGAATTTTCGTGTGTCGGTGATATCGTTTGAGATACGTTAACTCTGTCGAGATACTGCCGCCGTTAGAAAGTTCTCTCTTCGCCCAATTACGGCTTTTAGAACCAAGCCAATTGCGAGACGGCTACCTGGGTTATAAAACTAAAAACATTAAGTGAGTGCATGTTGTTGCCCTCACTTAATGTTTTAATAATTATATGGAGAACGGATGAAGATATTAATTTTGGGTAATGGCGGCAGAGAGTTCTCTATAGCTCGTGCAATTTTGAATGAAGATGAAGCACATGAGCTTTTTTTTCAACCTGGAAATGGTGCTACAACTACTTTAGGAACAAATTTAAATATCAAAGATTATAACGATTTAGCAGCTTATGTAAAAGAAAATGAGATAGAACTGACAATAGTAGGTCCTGAAGGACCGCTTGTTGATGGAGTTGTCGACATTTTCAAATCACATGGTTTGACTATTTTCGGCCCTTCAAAACAAGCCGCTCAACTTGAAGGCTCAAAAGTTTATATGAAAAACTTTTTAGCAAAGTACAATATCCCAACTGCCCGCTACATAGAAACTGCATCAATAGAGGACGCTTTTAAATTTACGAATACTTTAACTGCTCCAATTGTTGTAAAAGCTGATGGACTTTGCGGCGGCAAGGGCGTGATTATTGCACAAAGTCATGATGAAGCTAAGGTCGCAATCTCCGAAATGCTCAGTGGTAAAAGTTTCGGTGACGCAGGATTGAAAGTTATAGTTGAAGAATTTTTAGACGGTTATGAGCTTTCAATGTTCGCTGTTTGTGACGGAGAAGATTATATTTTGCTACCAGCCGCGCAAGACCATAAAAGATTGTTAGACAATGATCAAGGTCCAAATACCGGAGGAATGGGTGCTTACGCTCCAACACCTTTGGTTGATGAAGAACTTTATCAAAAAGTAAGAGATAGAGTAATCCGTCCAACTTTAGATGGTATGCAAAAAGAGGGGGCTCCTTTTGAGGGCGTTCTTTTTATAGGAATAATGGTTGTAAACGGAGAACCGATTACTCTGGAATTTAATGTTCGTTTTGGCGATCCAGAGTGTGAGATTCTTATGCCTCTTATGACATCAAGTGTCAGTGATATGTTTTATAAAGCAGCTACAAATAGACTGGCTGAAATTAAGGTTGAATTTTCTTCGCAGTTTGCTGTAGGTGTTGTCATGGCAAGTGAAAACTATCCATATAAAAATTCAACTCCGGCTGAAATAATTGTAGATGAAGTTCATCATGAAGAGATAAAAGAATACACTCATATCTCTTATGCAGGTGTTAGCATGGAAGATGGGAAATTGTATGCCGATGGTGGTAGAGTTTTAGTTTGTGTCGGTCTTGGGGATAGCATCAAGCAAGCAAGAGATAGAGCTTACATGCGATGTGGGCAAGTTCATTTTGCCGGTAAAAAACTTCGCACAGACATAGCATATCAGGCACTTTAATAGATGAATGAAGAGATAGAAAACATTTTAGACCGCGAAGAGATAACTTTAGCAGATATAAAAAAAAGGTCATTAGCATTTTTTATAGACGAAATGCTTCTATCCTTTTTACTGATCGTAGCTTTATGGGATTCTTTTACAAAAGCTGTAACAATGGAAGATATGATAAACCTGACTAACTCATTTGTTTTAGAATACATGTTTATGAAGATAGTCTATCAAGCTTTTTTTGTTATGCAATATGGTGCTACTATAGGTAAAATCATTATGAAAATAAGAGTGATAGAGATACGAACACTTACTAACCCCAGTGTTATTAGTTCGTTAAATAGAGCTATATTCCGTGTAATCAGTGAGATGTTTTTTTATCTTGGCTTTTTATGGGGAACGTTTGACAAGGCACGTCAAACATGGCATGACAAAACTGCGAAAACATTGGTAGTAAATGTTTAAATTTCTTTTTTTATTAATGGCTATGACATTGACTGCTTATGCAAATGATAAAGTAGAAATATATGCAGGTTCTATAGAATCTAAAGATAATATCGTCGAGGCTTCAGGCGGTGTCACCGTCATCTATAAAGATTATATTTTAAATGCCAAAAGAGCGGTTTATAATAAAAATAGCGAAGATCTGGAACTATTTGGAAGTGTAAACGCCGTTAGCGGAGCAGATTATAAACTTTTAGGTGAGAGGGCCAAGTTAAACTTAACAAACAAAGAAAGGACTTTTCAACCATTTTTCATGCTTGAAAAAAAATCCAATGTTTGGATTAGCGCTGATGAAGGTTATTCCAAAGATAAAGATACAAAAATCTCATCAGGCATTGTAAGCGGGTGTAACCCAAGCAATCCGTTATGGAAAATGAAGTTTAGTTCCTCAGAATATAATAC
>FUWD013022666.1_pt1 | contig 13915 bp, 10 predicted proteins | sample 1063281 | NCBI WGS metagenome assembly FUWD01 (sample SAMEA79048168, study PRJEB19326) | metagenome | biome: marine | reverse complement strand
CACGAGGGATATAATAAACAGTTTCTTCAGGAATATTTGCATACCAAATCAAAAGATATTGAGATAGCCAAATGTAACCCCAAATTAAACTTAATGCCCAAATGTATCTTGAAAAATCATGCAAATGTTTTTTTGTGAGCATTGGGAAGTACCCTAATTTATTAAGTATAATGACTATTGCTGTAATTATAACTGCTCCATGGAAAAATGCCATAATGAACTTTTTAACTACATAAATTGTGCTATACCAATGCGGATCGAGCGACATAAGCCAATCAATTGAGAACAATGAAAATGTTACTGCAAAAACGAAAATAAATATTTTAGAGGTCATTTCAAGTTTTAAGAAATTGCCAATGCCACCAATCTTATCTTCTTGTAGTGAAAGATTTTTTAAACGATATGAAAGATATATCCATAATGCAAAAAATACCACATACCTTATTGTAAAAAACGTCACATTCAAATATGGAGCCTTATGCTGAAGTATGGGATCGTGAGCTATTTCTTCTGCATGTGTCCAGTGGTATAACTCGTGAATACCAAAAACATTATTGCAAACAGTATCATTGACACAATAAAATAATTACTCATGGCCATAGGTACACGAATATATGCAGCTGACCAGCCTGATTGTGTAATATATTGGATTGCGAGCCAAAATGTTGCTCCAATTGCCACCGACATAAAATAATAATTATTCAGTAAGAGATTTGCCCATACTCTTTTGCTATCTTCTGCAAAAAATCCAATAGTAACTGAAATAAGCCCTATCACGATTAGTATAATCATGGCGATTTTAAATTTTCCGCTGAGCTGTACTTTTTTATCCATGTTAGATTTGTTTAAAAAGTTATATTATTTTACCAATGATCTGAGATAGTTAATTATCATCCAGCGTTCATCAGGTGTTACCTGTGTTCCGTGGGATCCCATCAACCCCGAAATTGAACCTGCAGTAATAACATAGTAAATTTCTCCATCAGATTTGTTTTGTACATAGCTATCAACCAATGAGGTAGGCTTTGCAGGAAACAAACCACTAGTGTATAAGTGACCATCACCTGCACCGGTTTTTCCATGACATACTTTACAATAGATATTAAACAACTTCTTACCTTTAGCTACTGACTCATCTGAATATACAACGGGATTAATAAGCTGTAAGCCTGCCAAAGTTTGATTTACAGCCCTGTCGCCAATTGTACTGGTTGCAAATGGAAAAGGCATATGACCTCTGGAAACCGTACCTTCTACAGGAAGTTGGTTTGTCACATTATCCTTGAAAATAGGATTAGGCGAATATGCTTTATAGAATTTTGTATAATACATGTCATGACTACCCATATAATCATAACCAGGGTTGTTTTTATCCTTACTGCATGAAGTTAACACTGCAAAGAATAGAACAATTAATGCAAAATATCCTGAATATTTCATGTGTTTATAGTTTTTAAGCTTCATATTCTACATCCGACTCGTTTACTTCAACTGCACCGGTTTCTGTTAATAGCAACTTTATTTTTTTAACTCATCAGTATCCATATTTGCAGTTTTCTCAATAACAATTACAAATTTATCATCAACAGTCCGTGGATCAGGCATAACACTCTTTTTTCCAGGATACAATTTTTGCCTAATAAAAAAAGTTAATGCAGTAAATACTGTCCCAATTAGTATTGTAAGTACAAACATTATTATTATAAAAGATAATGTGTTTAGTGGTTTACCGCCAAATTTTAAAGGATAACTAATTACTGAAGTCCAGTAAAGTAAAGCAAATGTACCAATTCCACCTACTGTGCCATATGCGAATGTAGCATAGGGTAGGAGTGTAGTTTGTTTCAATCTATCCCAAATATGATGCAATGGGAATGGTGAAAATACATCCTTAACTTTAATACCAACTTCTTGCAACCTATCAACGGCATGCAAAAGATCATCCTCGTCATTATAAACTCCTAGTATATTAGTCCTCATTAGTAAACGATTTTAATGTTGTTGTTTCTTTTAATACACTTTTAACCTCAGCTATGGCGATTGTTGGTATCCAGCGAAAGAATGATATCACACCCATAACAAACAATCCTAATGTTCCTGCAAATATTGCTAATTCAGTCCATGTAGGTTCATATGTTGCCCAAGTGGCAGGTAAAAAGTCTCTTGAAAGTGAAGTAACTACAATAACATAACGCTCGAACCACATACCTATATTTATAAATATAGAAATAATAAATACAATTGTCATGTTATTCCTAAGTTTCTTAATCCAAAAAAATTGCGGAATAATTGCATTACATGTAATCATGGTCCAGTAAGCAAAAGTATACTCACCTGTTACCCTGTTTTTCATAAAAGTAAATAATTCATATTCATTACCTGAATACCATGCTGTAAAAAGTTCAATTAAATAAGCAGAACCCATTATGAGTGAAATAAATACAAGTATACGAGTGATTGCTTCAATATGGCCATTAGTTACATAATCATTAAATTTGTATAGTTTTCTTAAAACGAGCATAAGAGTTAACACCATACCAAAACCTGAAAATATAGCTCCAATTACAAAATATGGAGGAAATATTGTTGTATGCCAACCCGGAACCACAGAAACCGCAAAGTCCATTGACACAATTGAATGTACAGAAACCACAAGAGGTGCTGCAAGACCACCTAATAGTATTGCTGCAGTTTCAAATCTCAACCAGCTTTTTGCATTACCAATCCATCCAAAACTCATAGCACCATAAATCTTCTTTTTCATTTTAGAAAGAGTAGTTTCTCGTATTGTAGCAAAGTCAGGTATCATACCAACATACCAAAATACAAACGAAGCTGTTAAGTAAGTACTAATTGCTACAACATCCCAAAATAGGGGAGAATTAAAATTATCCCATAAAGGTCCCCTTGTATTCCAATAAGGAAAGATAAAAAATCCATCCCAAATTCGACCCATATGAATCAGAGGGAATAATCCTGCTGCCATAACAGCAAATATTGTCATAGCTTCTGCAGCTCTGTTTATGGATGTTCTCCATTTTTGCCTCACAATAAGTAGAAATATTGAGAACGCAGTACCAGCATGACCAATTCCAATCCACCAAACAAAGTTTATAATTGCCCAACCCCAGGCAACATTATTGTTTAGACCCCAAGTACCTATTCCATTTGCAATAGTGTTATAAAAGCCCCAAACTCCCCAAATCATTGCTGAAATGGAAATGAATGCTGTAATATACCACCAATTCGGTGTAGGTGCATCCATTGGACGTATAACGTCACGGCTAACGTCACTATAGCTTTTATTCCCTTTTATTAAAACTCCTCTGACTCTTGTATTATACATCTTTTCAGATTTTAATCATTTCAAATTTTAACTAAGCTTTCTTATTTCTTACTACTGTAAGATAACTCGTAGATGGTAATACGTGTAAGCTTTCAAGAAGATGATACATGCGTGGATCATCTTGTGCAACTTTAACTCTGCTATCTTTTTCTAATAAGTTACCAAATTGAATAGCATCAGTAGGACAAGTTTGCTCACATGCCATTTTTATTTCGCCATCCCTAAGTTCCCTATTCTCCATTTTTGCTATCAATTTGCCCTCTTGTATGCGCTGTACACACATTGAACATTTTTCAACAACACCACGCTGACGAACAATTACATCTGGGTTCAATACCATTTTTCCCAGTTCGCTATTCATATTATAATCAAAGTTGTTATTGTTAACAAACTCAAACCAGTTAAAACGTCTTACTTTATATGGGCAGTTATTCATACAATATCTTGTACCTATGCAACGGTTATATGCCATTTGGTTAAGACCTTCTGTACTATGGTTTGTTGCAGCTACCGGACAAACATTTTCGCAAGGTGCATTATCACAATGTTGACACATAACAGGCATGTGAAATACTTCAGGATTTTCAGTATCTCTGGAATAATATCTGTCGATGCGCATCCAATGCATTATTCGGCGATTTTTAATTTGCTCTTTACCAATAACAGCTACATTGTTTTCTGCCTGGCATGCAATAACACAGTTTCCACAACCCGTACAACTATTTAAGTCAATTGACATTCCCCAATGTAAACCATCATATTTTATTTTGCTGTACAGTGTAACATTGTGCTTTTCATCAAAAGTATGCAACTCATTTCCTGATTTAGGATCTTTAATATATTCTGAAAGAGAGGTTTCACGAACAATTGGCCGTTCCTCCATGTCATGGTGCATCTGGGTTAGTGCCAGTGGATATGTTTTTCCTTCTACCTTTTCGATTGTTACATTTGAACCGTCAATAATTTGGAAAGCATTAGTACCAACATTGTTACCTGCTTTACCAGCAGCTGTTCTGCCATAGCCAATCGCAATTGCCACTGTACCAACCGGTTGGCCTGGTTGAACAATTACAGGAAGTTCATAACTACCATTTACCAGTACAACATCCTCAAAATTAATATTGTGTTGTTCAGCATAATAAGGTGAAATACAAATGTAATTATCCCATGTAGCAGTTGTTATCGGGTCAGGTAATTCTTGCAACCATGGATTATTGGCATATTTACCAACACCCATTCCTATTTTTTCATATAGCACTAACTCAAGCCCGTCTGTACTGCCTATCTTTGCTTTTAACGATTTTGTATTAAATTCTGGCTGATCAGCAAAAGCGTAATCTACCAGATAAACTCCATCATGTTTAATCTTGTTCCAGTCGTGTGCAAAATTAACTGAACCTGTTAAAAGTCCTTTCCAATATTCTTCCATGTATGATGAGAAATCATTTTCACTTTTCATCCATATTAATAAGCTATCCTGAAATTGTCGTGTATCAAATATAGGTCTAATTGTTGGTTGAGTAATACTAAGTAATCCTTTTACAGGTTCTGCATCATTCCATGACTCAAGATAATTATTGTCGGGGCTCACAAACTCACATAAAGTTGCTGTTTCATCCATAGTATCTGCAAATGAAACTCTTGTTCCTACCTTCTTAAGCCCTGAGATAAAGTCATTAGCCTTTATATAATCATATGCCGGATTTGAATTATGAATCATAATTCCACCAACTTCACCTGCATTCATCTCTTTAACAAGGTTAGCCATTGCATCATCATCACCTTGTTTTAAATATACCGGTGTATTTATATCAATTGTGTTACCATAGTTACCAAGTGCATTATTTATGGCGTTAACTATTAACTGTATGTTTACCTCATTGGTTCCGGAAACGACAAGTGATTTTCCTTTATTTTTTAATAGGTCGGCAGCAACCTGCTTAATGTCAGTTGTGGTAGTTGGAGCATTATAAGTTGACATGCCAACAACTCTTGCTATTTCATTATATAGATTTAGCAAAATTGCAGCTTCTTCAGATGGCCGTATTCCATATCTGTAATCAGCATTAGCACCGGTTAAAGACATTCTGCTCTCAAATTGATAGCTTCGTGACATATGTGGCTTTTTCTTATTCAACTTTCTATTAACAGAATATTGTTTAGAGAAAGCAACAGGCATAAGCCAATTACCTAAAAAGTCGGCATTAAATCCAACAATCACATTTGCCTTATCAAATGAATAAGAAGGAATTACAGATTGTCCGAAATTTAGTTCATTTGCATTCCGCATTGCTGCACAGCTAACCGAATCATAAGTTATCCATTCAACATTTTGATATGTAGCATTAAACTCTTCAATTAATGCTTTAGTTGTAGGACTAATAATTGTTGATGTAAGTAATACAACCTTTTTTCCTGCCTCGCTTAATTTACTTAACCTGGTAGATACTTCGTTATCAATTGTTTCCCAGTCAGATTCCTTACCACCTTTATATGGTTTACGCAAACGTGCATCATCATATAAATTAAGAACCGAAGCCTGGACTCTCGCATTAGTGCCTCCTTTTGTTAAAGGCGACATACTATTACCTTCTATTTTAATGGGTCGGTTTTCGCGAGTTTTAACTATTATGTTACAATAATCATTGCCATCAAAAAATGTTGATGCATAATAATTAGCAACTCCCGGTATTACGTCCTCAGGTTGGTTTAGTAGTGGTATAGCTTTACGAACAGGCATTTGACAGCTAGAAACAAGGGCTACTGCACTTACCGAAAAGCCAAGCAATTTAAGAAAATCTCTTCTGCTGGATTTTCCTTTAATTTCAGATTCATCAAGCCCTTCAATTGAAAATTCAGGTATTGGCTCATTTTTATCAGTAACAGAATTATTTTTCTGTTCATTATAATTTTCAAGACTTTGCCAGTATAATTTTTCCATGGTATTATTTAAATGGAATGTTAGTTTTATTTTTTAATAATGACATTTAGCACATTCGTCACCTCCGATATTCTGGACAGTAACATTTGGCATTTCACCATTTTTTATTTTTTCATGAAGTTCAGTATATTGATCATAGAATTTGTTTGACGCAAATTGAACTGTTTCGGTGCGATGGCAATCAATACACCATCCCATGCTAAGATCAGGTTCTTGTATAACTTGATCCATTTCTTCAACCAAACCATGACAATCTTCACATGCAACCTGACCAACATTAACATGCTGTGCATGGTTGAAATAAACATGATCAGGGAGATTATAAACTTTTACCCACTCGATGGGCTTATTATTCTCAAATGCATCAAATATTTTTGCTATTTCTGCAGTTCCTGTTTGTTTTCCTTCTTTAACCTGATTGTGGCAATTCATACATGTTTCAACTGGTGGAATACCTGCATGCATACTTTTATCAGCTGTAAAATGACAATATTCGCAGTCAATTTGATTTTGTCCGGAATGAACCTCATGTGAAAACCACACAGGTTGGTCGGGTTGATAATATTGCTGTCTTCCCAAACCCGCTGCCTCAACAAATACTATTTCACCAATTATTGCCAGAGCAGTTAGTATAATTATGTAGTGAATCCACTTTGCTTTTACTATTTTTAATAGAGACAGATCCAAAACACTTATGACAAAAAGAATCGCCATAACAAGAAAAACCCACATCATATTTTGTTGCTCATCCCTTCTCATTTCTACAATGAGTTGAGCTGTATCTTCTGCTACTATTACCTCAGTAGATTCTTGTGAGGCAGAAACTTCTCCGGCAGCTAACTTACCATCATTGGAAATATAAAGTAGTATCCCCCTTACCTGGTCATCGCTTAAACTATTTGATGGCATTGGTATTTTATTGTTTTCATTGAAAACCTTAACAGCTTGCTCATCACCTTTCAGCACCATCTGCTGCGAGTTTTGAACAAAACTAATTATCCAGGCTTCATCTCTTCTGTCAGAGATATCTTTAAGATCGGGGCCAACGAGTTGCCCTCCTCCAATTGTATGACATGCCTTACATACTTGGTAGTTTTTTTCATCTTCAGCTGTTTGCGAGAATGCAAATGTCGAAATCAACAGAAAAAGCAAAAGGAATCCATAAGTAAAGAACCCTCTGAAATTCAAAGAGTTATTACGAATAATATTTTTTATTATCATGGCGTAAAGATTATCAAATAACTAATATGTATTATTTCCATTAAATCTAATAGCTGTTAAATATATGTTAATAATTTCATATTTTAAAACCAAAAGTATTAATTTTTGAAATAATAACTACAATTAAGTATTAAATTACTTAATTAAAATATATATTTACTTGATTTTCAATTAATAAATCAAATAATTATTTTTTCAACATATAATGTTAAGAACTTTTATGAAGTTTCATCTTTCCTAAAGAAATTAAAATTACACCGCTTATAGTAATTACACCTCCAATAATTTGCCAATAAGTAGGAAAATTACCAAAATAAACAAAGGCACCAACCAGCACAAATAAACTACGAATGCTGCCAATCATTGAAGCTTTTGATACTTTTATATATTTTAAAGCAAGGTATCCCAGAGTGGCAGTTAAAAATGGTCCTAGCACCGAGCCTATGGCAACGTTTTTAAATGCAGATGATGGAATAATAATAGGCAAATCCAATACAATTAGTGCTCCTACCGAAAAAATAAATAACAGTAGTATCCTCGATAATGCCATTAATGATGCATCAACGAACATAATTTGTTTTTTCGCTATAACAGTTGCTATGCTATAAATTAACCCTGATATTAATACATACTGAACTCCGGGAATGAATATACTATCAATATTTGATGCACCCTTTAGCGAAATAATTATAGTTCCCAAAAGTATGACGACAATACCACTAATCTCTAATTTATTTAACCTTTCACGAAGAAATATTATTCCCATTATTACCACAAATAACGGATTCATATTTGCTAAAAATGATACTACAGCTGGATTTGAGACTGTTTTTATTGATAAAAAGAAAAATAAGGTACCACCAACTTCAAGTGATGCTATGGCCAGCAAAGCCAAAAATGAACTTTTCTTTATATTAAAAAATAACTTGTATTTGCCAAAGCTAATTATATAAATAAGATTCCAAATTATACCTAAGCCAAACCAATAGAACCCAAATTGTGCCAAATGAATTTCGTTTAATGCAGCTTTACTGAAAATATAAACGTTACTCACCGCTAATGCACCTGCAATTGCTAGCAATACGCCTTTTGTATTGTTACTGATATTGATCATAGATTATTGTGAGGAGTAGAGTATATCTTTACACCCTTTCTTTCTTAATCAAGCCTACTACTATTTTCCCAAAATCACGGAAATCATTTTTCTTCGGCATCCATTGTTTAAACTTTACTCCGGTTTCGTTCTTAAAGACGAAATATTGATAAACAACACTGGAGATATAGCTTGCAGATGCAGTAACTGCGGCACCAATATATCCAAAAGGTGGTATTAATAATATGGCGAATGTGAGAGTTATAAAAAAACCTATCCCGTTTGCCCATAAGCTAACAACTGGTCTTCCCAGGCCGCTAAAGTAATGACTAAATATTGTATTTGATGACAAAGCAATAACACCCGGACTAAGCGCAATAATTAGATATTTGAGATCAGTAAAATCCGATCCAAAAATCAAACCATAAAATTTTGTAGGAATGATCAATAACATAGTTACTGCAACAGTTGTTAGAAGTACCGAAAACTTCATCAACTTTATGGTTATATTTATTGCATAGTCCTTGTTGTTAGAGTTTGATATTTCAGAAAACTGAACCAGTGAAATACTTTGACCAATTAATTTCAAACCCTCTGTTAACTGAGTGCCTGCACCATAAACTCCCACTGACGACAAACCGGTTAGCATTTTTAAGAAATAAAAACTGATTCGCTTATTTGCGATGTGAAGAATGTTTGCCAGCTGAGTTACCAATCCAAAATGAAAAACCTGTTTTACTACTTTGAACGTTCCACATAATTCTAAATTTCCTATCTTAGTTATAACTGCAACAAAACTCAAAATAAAGCCCATTCCATAGGCACAATAAACAGAGAATACCCAAGCATCTATAGAAACATCTTGCATGACAAACATCCTGTATATCAAAGTTATAAAGAGAGTTAATATTTGAATTGTAAATATGATATTATAAATTCCAATACGTTTTTTGCCAAGTAACAAATTATAATTTGTTAGCATAAGGGCATTCAAAAACGCTAAAATCAGAATATCGGTCTCATAATTATTTGGAACAATTAGATTATAAATATCAACAGCATATATTCTTAAAACCGAGAAAACAGCCCAGGCTAAAGCAATTACAAACCCTATCCAAATATATGAAGGAATTAAAAGCTTTACTAGTTCGGTGCGTGAGCTAAAGTATATAATTGCGCTACCTGCAACGAGGTCAATTAACAATTGAATTATTGTGATGGCAATAAGTATAATCATTATTACACCAAAACCTGCACTACCAATTTCTCTTGTAAGCAAAATTAATATTGCCAGGTTAATTAGCGCATTTAAAATTCTGGTACCAGTAGTGCCTAATATATTTTTATCATAGTAAGAATGCAAAAATAGGAATTATTAGGCTGTAATTTATCTGTACGTTATGATTCTGTGATTGCCTCCCATTACTAGCTCCAGTCTGTAGCTTTTCTCGATCCGCCGGGTTGAAAAAAACCCGTCGGGTCTGTGAGAGTTATACCACTACCTTATATAGTTCAAGTCTGTAGCGATGGCTTTAAGGAGGGGACTTGGACTTTTTTTACAAAATTTATATTGCTGAAAGCACAAGTCCCTGCGCGCTGGCTTTGCAACAGACTTGAGCTAGGGTAGGTGGGGTTCGGGATTGCAAATCCCGAACAGCGGAAAGGTTGTGATAAAACTGAACAATTCTTTTCTACAACTTACGTTATCATCAATATTATTATTAGTCTACGTATATTTGCCTGTTAATTTTAACAATATCAAATGAAGTTATCTGTTGTTATAGTCAATTACAATGTTGAATACTTTCTTGATCAATGCCTTAGCTCCGTTAGTAAAGCTATGGGTAACATTGAGGGAGAAGTGTTTGTAGTTGACAACGATTCAATTGATGGCTCAAACGACATGGTTAAAAATAAATATCCTGAAGTTAAACTTATAGCCAATAAAAAAATGTAGGTTTTTCGATTGCCAACAATCAGGCTATAAAAAAATCTACAGGTGAATACGTATTACTGTTAAACCCTGATACAGTAGTTGAACACGACACATTTGAAAAAGTAATTTCATTTATGGATGGGCATCCTAATGCTGGTGCATTAGGTGTAAAAATGCTGGATGGCTCAGGGAATTTCCTGCCTGAATCAAAACGTGGATTACCAACCCCAGCAACAGCATTTTATAAAATGTTTGGCATAAGCTCGTTATTTCCACATAGTAAACGATTTGCCCGGTATCACCTTGGTCATTTGGATAATGATAAAATTCATAAAGTAGAAATACTACCAGGAGCATTTATGTTACTGCGGAAGAAAGTTATTGATAAAACCGGTTTACTAGATGAGTCATTTTTTATGTATGGTGAAGATATTGACCTTAGTTATAGGATTATAAAAGCCGGATATTCAAATTATTATTATCCTGAAACAAGGATTATCCATTATAAAGGGGAGAGTACTAAAAAAGGGAGTGTGAATTACGTACTTGTATTTTACAATGCAATGGTCATTTTTGCAAAGAAACACTTCACTCAAAAAAATGCAAAACTTTTTACATTTTTAATAAATATAGCTATCTATTTTAGAGCATTTCTTGCTTTATTAACAAGGCTTTGGGATAAACTTTTACTACCATTACTTGATGGTATTGCTCTATTTTCAGGCTCTATTTTAATTAAAGAGCTATGGGGTCGAACCCAAATATATCCTGAAGGAGGTAGCTACCCAATTGAATTAATATACTATGTAATACCATCTTATGTCCTTATCTGGTTGATGTCAATTTATTTTGCCGGTGGTTATGACCAGCCTGTAAGAATTAAGAAATCTTTAACAGGGCTACTGGCAGGAACAATCATTATTCTTGTATTATATGCATTACTTCCCGAACGATTTAGATTTTCTCGTGCATTAATATTGCTCGGAACTTCATGGGGTGCTATTATACTTCCTTTAACCAGATTACTACTTCATACATTTAAAATTAATAGTATCCAAATTGGTGACAATGTCAACAAGCGTTTTATTGTCATCGGGGATGCGAAAGAAGCCAATCGGGTTTCCGGATTATTACAGAAATCATATATAAAACCTGATTTTGTTGGGCTGGTTAGTAGTAGTGAGAATCTAAATGGAGATAATACTTTTATTGGTAGTGTTACCCAGGTAGTTGATATTATTAGAATATATAATATCGATGAAGTAATATTCTGTTCAAAAAGCATAAGTCATCAACTTATTATTGATAAGATGACTGAATGGAAGGTAGCTCGTGTTGATTATAAGATTGCTCCGGAAGATAGTTTATCAATTATTGGAAGTAATTCAATACATACTCGTGGAGATTTATATACTGTTGATATTAATGCAGTTGACAGAATTGCAAATAGGAGAAATAAACGATTATTAGATATTTTTCTAAGCTTAATATTTATAGCACTTTCACCTGTACTATTATTCTTACAAAGAAAACCTATGAGCTTCATTAAGAATATTTTCAAGGTTCTTTGGGGTTCAAAAAGCTGGGTGGGATATTATCCGCTTCAAAGCCAACTTCAACAATTGCCCCGTATCCGGAAAGGAGTGTTAAACCCTATCGATTCGATCAAGTTTAAGAATGATGAGGAAGACACTATTAAACAGCTTAATCTACTCTATGCACGAGATTATAACCCTTGGAAAGATTTGAACATCATCTTATTTGCTTTTAGGAAATTAGGGAAATGAGTTTAATTATAACGAAATTTAGAATATGGATTACTTAAAGGATCTTATATCTAAATTAGCAACTCTTTGTCCTCCTGAGTGCAAGCGCAGGCATGTGCGGTTGGGCTAGCGAAGGAACTATCGAGTATAATTAACAATTGAGATTTTTCACTTCGTAAACTACGTTCAAAATGACAAAGCTTGCAATATTAATACTACTTGTACTATCAGCAAATATTGCTACAGCACAAAACTTTCAACAATCTTCAAGCAATAAAAAAGCAATTAAATATTATAATACGGCGGTATCACAATATCAAAATAACAATTATAGCGATGCAATACCTTTGCTTAGCAAAAGCCTTAAGCACGACAAAAACTTCATTGAGGCATGGTTATTATTAGGCGACTCTTATATTGAAGTAGATTCTATGTTAGGAGCTATATACTCCTATGAATCGGCTATATACATCGATTCAACATTCTTTCCAGCTGGGTACTATTTTTTAGGAAATATGTACTACAAAATTGGTGAATATCAGAAAGCTGTTGACAATTACTTACACTTTTCACGCCAACCAAATGCCTCAAAAGAATTACTTCTCCTGACATATCCTCGAATGATACTTGCAAGTAAAGCAGTGCTAATTGTAGAAAATCCGGTACCTGTAACAATTAGAAATCTGGGGTATCCCATAAATACTCAAAACGATGAATACATAAATTATGTAAACACAAGTAGTGATTATATGATGCTTACCAGAAGAACTCATATAACTAACTCTCAATCAAATGACCCTACTTATATGGAGGAGTTATTATATTCAGCATATCATGACTCAGCATGGGAAAACCCTACAAAAGTATACCTGGAGTGGAAAGATGACCTTAATATGGGAAGCCTCAGTTTAAGCACAGATGGAAGAATAATGTATTTTACTGGTTGTTATTGGCCGATAGGGCAGGGTAGTTGCGACTTATACGCATCACATAGTTCTGGTTCTCATTGGTTGTTACCATATAATTTAGGAGATAATATTAACACCTCTAATTGGGAATCGCAACCAATTATTTCATCCGATAGCAAAAAATTATTTTTCGCATCAAAACGGACGGGAGGTCATGGAGGCTCTGATATATGGATGTCAATAAAACTAAAAATAATACATGGAGTTCACCTATTAATTTAGGAGACAGTATAAATACGCCTAAGGATGAAATGTCACCATTTTTACATGCTGATGGTAATACTCTGTTCTTTGCATCCAATGGTCATCCCGGACTTGGTGGATACGATTTATTTATTTCACGACAAGATGAGGTTGGGCGATGGTCTCTGGCAAAAAATATTGGCTATCCTACTAACTCAAGATATAATGAAATAAACATATTCTCAAGTATTGATGGAAAGCAAAGTTGGATTTCGAGTGATAGAGATGGAGGATATGGTGGTATGGATATTTATTCATTTGATAATTACGAAGATATACTTCCAAAAAAGATTATGTATGTTGAAGGTATTGTTATTGATAAGCTAACAAAAATACCCTTAGAAGCGGAAATTCAAATAGCAAACCTTAGTACTTCAGAGGTTATAAACACTACTATTTCC
>FUWD012821460.1_pt1 | contig 13915 bp, 13 predicted proteins | sample 1063281 | NCBI WGS metagenome assembly FUWD01 (sample SAMEA79048168, study PRJEB19326) | metagenome | biome: marine | reverse complement strand
TTGAACGCTCCATATCAACGTAATTATTACAAACAGCTTTAATTACTTCACGTGGAAGAATGAACTGTCCGCCAGAAATTCCGCCCATATTAGTTGCACGAGCAACATTACAAGAATCATGGAAGGTTACAGTACGATCGTCATTCTCAGATTTGTTAAATTCCAACTCACCTTTTTGAATTAAATCATAAGTGTATTCAATAATATGTTGTGGCTGTGGATAGCGATGATCTAGCTGATCTTGTAGCTTTTGACCGAACTCATCGGCTGCACCAGCACCAACTCCAGATAAAGTATTCCAGAAGCTATATGCAACACGCCAAGCATGTCCACACTCACCAACCATTACACGTGATACTTCAAGATCAAGTGCGGCTTTACGAATACGTAATGCAGCTTTACGCATTACATCGTATGACCCAATAAACATACCAAAGTTTGCACCCTCAGATGCATATGAACTCATAGTCCAGCTTACACCATCTTGATGAAAAACCTTACCGTAACCAATTAGACCATCAATATGCGGTTCAGCAAAAAAGTCTGCTGAAGGGGTAATAAGTAATATTTCAGCGCCTTTTACATCTAGCGGGTACTTAACAGCAACACCGGTCTCTTCTTCGATCTCTTCTTCAAGATCAAGCAGTGTATCTTTTAAAGCTGGCTCAGGTAGACCAAGGTTGTTACCAACTGTAAGCGCCTTGCCTAAAATCTGATTACAATATTTTTGACCAAGTCCAACCGCATCCAGTACTTCACGTGCAGCCATAGAAATCTCTGCTGTATCAATACCGTATGGACAAAATACTGAACAACGACGACATTGCGAACACTGATGGAAGTAGTTATACCAATCATCAAGCATATCATCATCTAACTCTTTTGCTCCTACTAATTTAGGGAAATATTTACCTGCAAAAGTAAAGTGGCGACGGTATACACTACGGAACAAATCTTGACGTGCAACTGGCATATTTTTTGGATCAGATGAGCCCAAAAAGTAATGACATTTATCAGTACATGCACCACACTTCACACAAGAGTCTAAAAATACTTGTACAGAACGATACTTAGACTTAAGTTCGCCCATTTTTGCAATAGCAACCTCTTGCCAATTATCTATTTTTTCACCAGGAAAACCAAGTGGCTCCTGAAACTCTTCAGAAGATTTAAATGGGCCTTCACCATCCATTACCCCTTCGTTTAATTCAGGGATTTCAATATAAGTTGGTAATTCAGGGATGTCAAATTCTTTAGCAGCCATATTATTCGTCCTTACCTAATGTTTGTTCTAATCTTACTGTATGTTCTTGCTCTTGTTGTAGAGCCCAAGGTGATATATGGCGCTTCTTACGTGCATCATCAACCTGATTACGAGTTGGGCTAAAAAATACACCCGGTACGTGCAATAATTTCGAAATTGGGAAAATTGCCATAAGCACAAATACCAATAATATGTGTACTAAAAAATGAGTCTCAGTTGGTAAATTAGACCAATCAAATGTAATTAAACCAGAAGCAAACTCTTTAACCATAAGAACATCAGTATGATTCTGGGTAAAGGTCATAACCGCACCACTAATACCAATAATAAGCAACATAAGTAGCATCATATAGTCACTTGGAGCAGAGATATAACGAATACGTTGTACGAAGATACGACGTGCTAATAAACCACCAAGGCCAATAACCATAGCAAATGCAGCGTATTTAAACGGTTGCATAAGTAAGAAGATCTCAGGAAGATCTCCAGGCCAAAAATAACGTAAGTGCCTAAGCAATACTAATAATAAACCAATATGGAATAACCAGCCAAATAACCAGATCCATTTATTAGATTTAAATAAACTTTCAAATAAGGCTACTTCGCGAGCCATGCGCATAACCATGCCAGTTTGTGTCAATTGGGTTGGCGCAGTAGGAATTTTAAGTGGAGCTGGCGTAATCCAAAATTGATAGATTTTTCTTGCCATTCCAACTAGGAATACAATTAATGAAATATAAAATAAAGCGGTAAAAAAAATAGCTTATTGCAGACATATTGCTCTCAAACTAAATGCATTAAAAATATAAAAAACACCCACCAAGGCACCGAGGCAGGTGTGTTTTTTAAATTGTATCTATTTAGATACAACCAGTTGGCTTTGGAAGACCAGCGAAACGACAACCTTGCTTACCAGGACCATATGGAAATAAAGAGTAAAGATACTTTGAATTACCTTTATCTTTACCCATTCTCTTAGCGATTGCTTTAGTCAGTACACGTACTGCTGGTGCAATTTGGTACTCTTCAAAATACTCACGTAAGAAATCAATAACATCCCAATGCTCTTCTGTTAACTCAATATCATCATCTTTTGCCATTTGTTCTGCAATTTCTTTAGTCCAATCTTTAAGATCTACCAAGAAACCTTCTTCATCTACTTCTGCGCCTAAAATATCAGCCATAGTTTTACTCCTATATATAAATTACGTTAAACCCAAGAAACCGCAGTTCCATGTTCAACAACTAAATCCACAAAACCTGCATAATCAACTAATTTGATATTATCAGCAAGCTTTGAAGAAATTCCTCTCGCTTCAACGTCACCTTTAAGTGCATAAACTCTGCCTTGAGTGGCAAGATCAGCAATCATTGATGAGTTGTTGTTTTTCGCAGCGGAAATAACACCGTCTTCAATTAATAAGATAACACTTGTGTCATCTATAGTATTAAGGCAAGACTGTAGTGAATTTCGCTCGAAAGATGACTTGTTTACTGTATGTAACATATCTTTTCTCCCTTAGAAACTTAAACATACGTCTTGTTCAGACATAATTTTTGAAAGTTCAGCATTGGATACAATTTTGACACTTGGTTTTTCTTCCCAATCATCATCTTCATCTTCATATACTAAAGGCATAAGATCTTCTTCAGTTAAGCCTCTTTCTTCTAAAGATTCTGCCGATACATAAAGCTTATTAATCTCGTAATCACCTAAAGCGTGATAAGTTTTAGAGAAGTTTTTCATGCCAATACCATCAGTATTTTGACCTTCTACAATTTGATAAACACCATCATCAATAAAAGCTAACGATACATCTTGCTCAAATGCTGCAGCAATAAGAACTACTTCTAACGACTCTAGCGCATAAACTGTGCCAAATGAAGATCGGCGATTTAAATACATAAATTTCTTAGTACTCATATTAATCTCCAAATACTACTAAACGATCAGATTGAATACCAGCTTCGATCAGCTGTCCTAATCCTGAGATACGGAAAGCTGGGTGGATATTATTCATATCAACACCATTCTTAGAAGCTTCAGATTCATCTAACATACCACGACGAAGCGCAGCAGCCACACAAACCACTAATTCAGGATTGCCTTCAGCATCTTTAATATCTAAGTCAGCCCACTGGTTAACAACGTTACGATCGTCTTGTGGCGGAACCGTAAAACGTGATGCGTTGTTTACACCGTCGTGGTAGAAAAATACACGAAAAATCTCATGACCTTTTTCAATCGCTGCTTTAGCAAATTGATACGCCGTATCAGACGCTTGGTGCTGATACGGCCCTTCGTTAATTTGAATAGAAATCTTCATAATAACTAATCTTTAGAAACGAATGTGTGCAGATGCATTCAACTGGTGACGAGAACCTTTCCAATCATTGATGTGGAATTTAGTAAATGGTAGTCCAGTCTTTTCAAAGAATGCTGGCCAGCCAATACGCTCAACCCACTCACCAACTCTCTCCCAGTCACGAGCGTCTTCTTTATAAACAGATAGAATCTTCTTAACAATTGCACCAACTTCCGGCCATCTTGGCGGATTATTAGGAACGTTAGAGGCAACTAACTTATGGAAAGAGGGCTTAGATCTCGCATTTGAGTTCTTGCCACCAATCCAAATAGCAATATTTGAGTGTGCAGGATCATTAATCTGCATTGGAGGACATGGAGGGAAACACGCACCACAACAGATGCATTTCTTCTCATCAACTTCCAATGTATGTTTGCCATTAACCATTGCAGGACGAATCGCAGCAACTGGACAACGAGCAACAACTGTTGGGCGCTCACAAACCATTGATACTAGATCATGGTTAATCTTAGGTGGCTTAGTATGCTGAATGTTAAGTGCGATATCGCCTTGACCACCACAGTTAATAGAACAACAAGATGTAGTCATGTGTACACGGTTAGGCATTTCCTCTCTCGTGAACTCTTCATGCAACTCATCCATTAATGATTTAACCACGCCTGATGCATCAGTACCTGGAATATCACAGTGTAACCAACCTTGAGTATGTGAAATCATTGTTACTGATGGGCCAGTACCACCAACAGGGAATCCAGCCTCAGTTAGTGCATTAATTAAAGGCTCAACTTTAGCTTCATCAGCCACCATGTACTCAACATTTGAGCGCATAGTAAAGCGAATATAGCCATCAGCAAATTCATCAGCAATATCAGCTAATTTCTTAATTGTGTAAACATCCATTTGACGCTGTGTACCACAACGAACAGTCCAAATATCTTCATTATTTTTTGAAGTATGGTGTAATACGCCTGGACGTGGACGATCGTGATATGCCCATTGGCCGTAGTTACGGCGCATAGTTGGGTGCATGTATTGGATAGGATCTGGAACTCCAGATTCGATTGGCATTCTTGGTGCTTCAGCCATAATATTTTCTCCTGATTTCTAATTCTTAATTAAATAAAAGCGCTAAATTACGCGTTAGCCTCGGCTTTTCTATCAAACCATTTGATTGACTCTTCTTCCCACTTGTCCATACGAACATAAGGTGAAGTACGAGTAGAGTTGATCATATTTGGATCAATTTCTACACCAATACCTTCAAGGAAGTTAGCAATACCGATACGCTCGATCATCTCACCAGTTCTTTCGTGCTCTAATGCATTTTCAGCGAAGAAGTCAATAACTTCACCACCTAAATCTTCAAGCTCTTCAAGATCATCTTCATTGTCAATCTTCATGAAAGGGATGATAGTAGTACCAAATAAATCACCAATCTTAAGTGTACGCTTACCACCAATAGAGATAGTTACGCCTTTATCATCACCAGTAGCCAAGATTGCACCTTCAGATACGTCATCAATGTACTTATGAGTAAGTGGAGATGTTGCGTTTAAACAATGCATACATTTAACACAGTTAGAGTTGTCAATTGCAATTGAGTCATCATCATTAAGTGTCATTGCACTAGTTGGGCAACGAGATGTAATATTGTCAACTACGTAAGCACGACCTTTATCTGCCACCATCTTCTTCCATGCATCTTGGTTAACTTTAATATCATCTCTCCAAGTACCAATTATTGAGAAGTCAGCACGTTGAATAGAGTTCATACAATCATTTGCACAACCTGATACTTTAAACTTCATTTTATAAGGTAGAGCTGGACGGTGCATATCATCAAGGAATGCATTAACCATTGTTCTCATGATAGCTTGTTCATTAGTGTTTGACATTTCACAACGCGCTGCACCAACACAAGACATACCAGTACGTACCGCAGGACCGGCACCACCTAAGTCAAAACCATAATCATTGAATGTGTTGAAAATAGTTTGTGTAGTTTCTTCAGTTGCACCTTGCAACATAATGTCGCCAGATTGACCATGTAATGCAATAAGACCAGAACCACCGTTGTCTACAAACATATCACACATATCACGCAAAAGCTGTGAAGTGTAGTGATTACCCGCTGGTGGCATAATACGTAATGTATGAAACTCACCTGATGCAGGGAATTTATAATCGCCGTTTTCGTCCTTTAATTCGTTAAAGCGAGGAATGATACCGCCACCATAACCAATTACACCAACTGTACCACCTTTCCAGTAACCTTTTTTAGTTACATATGATGTTTCTAGTGTACCTAGTACGTCACGCACCATCTCAGCGCCAGCATGGTTATCAGTTGCCAGCTTCTTAAGACCTGTTACAAATGAAGGCCATGGACCTTTTTCCAACTCATCGAGGTTGGGAGTGTTATATAACTCTGCCATTTTATCTCTCCAGTATATTTAATAAATCTTCATATCACTATTGATGTGAAGATGTGAACGAAACAAATTATACTAAAGTGCGACAAAATACCACGGTTTATTAGTGGTATTTTCTAATATCCCTTAGGGGGTATAAAAAGAGTTTTTTATAAGATTTTAGTTCTAAAAACTATTGATTAGTTAGGTATTGATCAATCTGCTGAGCCACACCACGACCTTCATTAATTGCCCATACTACTAACGACTGTCCACGACGGCAATCTCCTGCAGTGAATATGCCTACTTGTGATGTTGTATATTTACCGTACTCTGCTTTATAGTTATCACGATCATCAAGCTCAATATTTGCATCATCACTTAAATAATGCTCAGGGGAAACAAAACCCATTGATAACAATACTAATTGTGCATCCCAGGTCTTTTTACTTCCAGCTACCTCTGTTAGCTTGCCATCAGTAAAATCAACATTGATAGTTTCTAGTCCAGTCACATTACCACTATCATCTTTTATAAATGATTTAGTCATTAAGTGATATTGCCTTGGATCATCGCCAAATACTTGAGCCGCCTCAGCATGCCCATAATCTACTCGATAAATAAGTGGCCATAGTGGCCACGGGTTATCTTCTGTTCTTTCAACTGGAGGCTTACCCATTAGTTCAAAATTAACAATTGATTTTGCACCTTGACGTAATGCCGTACCAATACAGTCTGTACCAGTATCTCCACCACCAATTACAATCACATCTTTACCTTTAGCAGATAAATCTGAATCATCAGCATGCCCAGTATCTAATAAAGTTTTAGTGTTTTTTGCTAAATATTCCATTGCTAAATGCACACCTTTTGCATCACGGTTTTCAACTGGTAAATCACGGGCTTTACCTGCGCCAGTGGTAAATACAATAGCGTCAAAATCTTTTTGCAATGTTTTGGTAGTAATATCCTTGCCAACATTTACATTAGTAATAAACTCAACGCCAGAATCTCTAAGCAAATTAACTCTACGTTCAACTACATCTTTACCAAGCTTCATATTTGGTATGCCATACATTAACAAGCCGCCAATACGATCATCACGCTCAAATACAGTCGCATTATGACCTAACTTATTAAGTTCATCAGCTGCAGCAAGCCCTGCAGGGCCAGAACCAATAATTGCTACTTTTTTACCAGTGCGATACTCAACTACATTTGGTTTAATCCAGCCTTCAGCAAAACCCTTATCAACAATAGCCTGCTCAATGTTTTTTATAGTAACTGCGGGATTATTCATGCCCAATACACACGCTCCTTCACATGGAGCCGGGCAAACTCTGCCAGTAAATTCAGGAAAATTATTAGTCTCTAATAAGCGTACTAGTGCTTTTTGCCATTTATTGTTGTAAACCAAATCATTCCATTCTGGAATTAAGTTGTTGACTGGACAGCCATCATCTGACTGACAAAATGGCACTCCACAATCCATGCATCTAGCACCCTGCACCTGCAGATGATCCTCATCATGAGTACCGGTAAAAATTTCACCATAATCTTTAATACGTAAATCAACTGGGCGATAATCCTCAGTCTTTCTATCAAATTCTTTAAAGCCAGTTACTTTTCCCATCTCTATCAAACTACTTAAATATAAAACCAATAATTATGCCATATTAGCCAATGAAACTCTTGTAATATTATTGTCCGCATATAGATAATAAAAATATATAAAATTCTTGTCTTGTTTGCCAGTTAGTTTGACTGTATAATTGCTCTTTTTGCTTAAATTTAATTAAGGATAATTTCTCATGAATTTAATTGACCAAATTGAGAACGAACAACTAAGAAGCGATATTCCTGCGTTTGCACCGGGTGATACAGTTGTTGTACAAGTTAAAGTACGTGAAGGTAATCGTGAAAGATTACAGGCATTCGAAGGTGTAGTTATCGCTAAGAAAAACCGTGGTATCGGTTCTGCATTTACTGTTAGAAAAATTTCACATGGTGAAGGCGTTGAAAGAGTTTTTCAAACTCACTCAAAAATAATTGATTCGGTTAAAGTTAAGCGTCATGGTAAAGTTCGCCAAGCTAAATTATACTATCTTCGTGGTCTTACCGGTAAAGCTGCTAGAATTAAAGAAAAACTTCAGCTTAAAAAATAAGCTTTTAGTTTTTATTAAAAATGCCGGTTTTTACCGGCATTTTTTATGCGTGAAATTATGTAATAATCTAGGACGTGGATAATTCAAAAATAATCGATCAGTTTCTAGATAACTACTGGCTTTCATCTGGAGCTAGTAAAAATACACTCAGCGCCTACAAATCAGATTTAAATTTATTTTCTAATTGGCTAGAAAAGTCATTACTAAATACTGATGAAACAAATATCAACAACTACTTTGAATACCGACAGTCAAAATCCATAAGTAGCTCTACACAAGCAAGAATACTTACCTGTTTGCGTATTTTCTATCAATACTTAGTCAACTCCAAACTTATTGATAAAAACCCCACAGCCAAACTACATCATCCAAAACAGCGACAAAAGTTGCCAGTTTTTTTAAATATATCAGAGGTTGAAAAACTACTAGACTCTCCAGATAAAAAAACTATATTTGGCATGCGTGATCGCGCTATGCTTGAACTTTTGTACTCCTGTGGACTACGTGTATCAGAACTTATTAACCTTAATTATCATAATATTAACATCAATGAAGAATACATTCGTATTCACGGTAAAGGCAATAAGGAGAGGGTTTTACCAATGGGTGAGATGGCTATAGATTATTTATCTAGATACGAAAAGGATGCACGTCCATATTTACTTAAAAGTAAACAAACTGATGGTTATTTCTTAACCAACCGTGGAACAAGCATGAGTAGGCAAAATTTCTTCTACATCATCAAAGCTTATGCAACAAAAGCTGGAATTGATAAACCACTCTCACCACACACATTGCGTCATGCCTTTGCCACGCACCTGGTGCAGCAAGGAGCTGATCTTCGTAGTGTGCAACTAATGCTTGGGCATAGTGATATCTCTACCACACAGATCTATACACACATCCAAAACACACAACTTAAATCACAACACAGTAAACACCACCCTAGAGGATAGGCCTACTAATTAATAATATCTATATTGACAACTCAGCCAGTCTCTTTTGTCGATATTCTGTTAAGGTTGGCTCTGTGTAACCATTCGGCTCATTCACACCCCTGTAAACTAAAGATAATGCTGCTTGAAATGCTACCGTATCGTAACTTGGTGCCATATTTTGATACAACGGGTCATGTTTATTTTGTTCATCCACAACAAGTGCCATTTCTTTAAACACTTGCTCTATTTGCTCCTTACTGCAAATTTTATGATGTAGCCAATTAGCCATATGCTGACTAGAAATTCGGAGAGTCGCTCTATCTTCCATCAGACCAACTTGATTTATATCCATTACTTTTGAACAGCCCACACCTTGGTCAATCCAGCGCACGACATAGCCCAAAATACTTTGAGCATTATTATCAAGCTCTGTCTTAATCTCATCTGCACTCAAAGTAGTACCAGGGTCTAGTATTGGTGCAAGTAGTAAATCTTGCTCATCAGCCTTAACAGGTGTTTGCATTAGTTGTTGTTGCTTTGAGAAAACATCAAATCGATGATAATGTGTTGCATGCAGAGTAGCAGCAGTCGGCGAAGGCACCCAAGCACAATTAGCACCCGCCTCTAAATGGGCAAGTTTACTTTCAAGCATTTCATTCATTTGATCAGGTTGTGCCCACATACCTTTGCCAATTTGTGCATTTTTATACATGCCACAATCAAGGCCAACTTTAACATTCAGCACCTCATAGGCTTTAATCCACGGCTGATTCTTAATTTGACTCTTGGGTAACATGACACCTGCGTGCATACTGGTATGTATCTCATCTCCTGTTCTATCTAAAAATCCAGTATTAATAAAAATGACTCGCTTGACTGCAACTTTAATACATGCCGCCAAATTAACACTGGTTCGGCGTTCTTCATCCATAATGCCGATTTTAAGTGTATTGGCCTTAAGTCCAAGAGCTTGCTCAACTTTTTCAAATAACTTAACACTAAATGCCACTTCATCAGGGCCGTGCATCTTTGGCTTAACAATATATATGCTGCCTTTTTTTGAATTAACCCCTAAGTTTTTAATATCATGCAAAGCAATCAGTGTTGTCACCATGGCATCTAAAATACCCTCTGGTATTTCTTGATTATCTGGGCTTTTGATTAGATCTGTTAGCATGTGATGACCAACATTGCGCACCAGCATCAAGCTGCTGCCTGATAAAGTGCCAGACTCACCTTTGGCATTGACAAAGTGCTTGTCTGAATTAATTTTTCTAACTATTGATTTTTCACCTTTATCAAACTTAATTTCTAAATTACGCTTCATTAATCCTAAAAAATTACGATACGCATTAATTTTTTCTTCACTGCCGACCGTAGCAACTGAATCTTCAAAATCAATAATAGTTGTTAGCGCCGACTCCAAAATAACGTCTTGAATACCTTGAGTTTCCGGGTTAATCACGAGTTCAAAGTGAAGATTATGATGCTTGATCAAAACACTTTGATCAGTGCTACCTACAAAGCTTCGTGGATTTTTTAGCTGTGTTGTACTGCCGTTTTCTAATGTAAATATCGGCACTGATTGCGTGTTAATTGCAACAACTTGGGCGTAAGATCCGTTCGCTAACGGCACAGCCTCATCTAAAAACGCATTTGTCCAATCAATTACTTTAGCAGCGCGCTCAGGACCTTTAATCTCTCCATCGATAACATCACTACCATACAAGGCATCATACAAACTTCCCCAGCGTGCATTAATAGCATTAAGGGCGAATCGTGCACTAGAAATAGGCACCACTAATTGAGGTCCTGCAATACTGGCAATCTCATCATCAACTTGATCTAATTCGAGTTCAAATGGAGCCGGCTTAGGTAATAAATAACCAATATCTTGTAAAAGTTTTTTATAAGTATTTAAATCAAATGCCTCTGCATTATTTTGATGCCATTGATCAATTTGAGATTGCATTTTGTCACGTTGCAATAATAAATCTTGGTTCTGTTGTGCTAGCTCGGAAACAATGGTTAATAATTTAGGGAAAAACTCATCCGCCTTAATATTCAAACCTGGGGAAACCTCTTGCTCTATAAACTGGTATAGACTGCGATTAACTTGAAAACCCGCTATATTTTGATACTCGTCCACTAACATCACACTAACTCCTTAACAATAATAATGCCATCTTGATCGGCATATAAATAATCTCCAGGGATAAAACTTACTCCGGAAAAACATAAAGTAAGACCAATCTCTCCCAAACCTTTCTTAATACTTTTTAATGGGTGCGTCCCTAATGCACGCACACCGATCGGCATTTTATTAATCATCTCAGAATCCCTGATCAGGCCATAAATAATAACACCAGACCAATTATTCTTAACCGCTTTGGCGGCTAACTGATCCCCCAACATAGCGCAACGCTTTGAACCTCCAGCATCCACCACTAAAACTTGGCCTTGACCATCTGTATCAAGAACCTCCCTAACAAGAGAATTATCTTCGAAACACTTAATTGTATAAATGGCACCAAAAAAATCCATCTTAGCCCCATAACAGCTATAAGTTGGCTCTACGTACTGTACATTAGGGTGTAGTTGATCTGATATATCACTGGTTTTTTGCATAAGAATTAAGCCGGTTGTGAATAGATTTGTGACATCCGATATCGCTGCCGATAAGGATAATAATCATTAATATTGCCTTGTTTAATATTATCTTGCACAGAATTCCAATAATCAGCGCTCAATAATTTTCCAAATCTTTTGGAAAAGATCTCCTTACTATCATTCTGACTAAACATAAAAAACTTAAATTCTTCTGGAAAGACATCGTTTGGTCCTACGTAATACCAAGGATCAACAGCCATCTCATCTTCCTCATATCTGGCATTTGGAATCTTTCTAAATACAGGCCGATCCATAGTGGTAATCTCATCATAATCATAAAATACAACTCGATTTTGACGGGTAACACCAAAGTTCTTAGTAAGCATATCACCTGGGAAGATATCGGCATTAATCAACTCATCAATTGCTCGACCATAGTCTTTAATAATATGCCTGAGATCGTCTTTATTGTGCGTATCTTTAATATACAAATCAAGTGGAATCATTTTATTTTCCATATACAAATGTTTGATGATCAACAAATCGCCCTCAATAGTAATACTTGACCCTACTTTGTTTTTCAACTCATCAATCAACTCTTCATCTAGATCTTGAATTGGAAATGCGACATTAGAAAATTCCCATGTATCAGCTAAACGACCTACTTTATGATGATTCTTCACGAAAAAATACTTATCTTTAACCTGCTGTTTAGTTACAGTTTTTGGAGGAGCAAAGTTATCATTAATCACCTTAAATACATATGGAAACATAGGAAATGTAAAAACCGTCATCACCATACCTTTAATGCCTGGGGCGATAACAAGCCTTTCACCGGTGCTACGTGAATATTTCAAAAACCTTCGGTACAACAAAGTTTTTCCATGCTTATGCAGCCCAATAGAGCTATAAAGCTCCGCCTTAGTTTTACCTGGAAGAATGGCTTTTAAAAAATCAACAACCGCTGCAGGGTAGTCAGTATCGACAAAGAAATAAGATCTAGAAAAACTGAAAACAACCGAAATATTATCAACATCAGTCAGAAGCGCATCAACATATATTCCAGTTTCTTTATCATTTAACAAGGCGATTAAAACTGGGCGAACTTGGTTATTTTTTAAAACAACCTTGCCCACAATATAGGCGGCCTTACTTCTGAAAAAAGTACCTTTAGCCAGTTGCAATTCAAAGTTTTCGTCTTCCGATAAATCTAACTGCTTAACAAATTGCTCTTTTAAGCGTAGAACATCGCGCTCCAAATCTTGATAAGGTGTTATAAAACTTAACTTAGTAAAAACCCCTTGCAGTGTTTGCTCTAACTTATGAGTTTTAATATAATGACTGTCGATGACTGGATCATCCATATCAATAAATGTGGTTGATATGGACGGCTTAACAAAGATAAAGTTATTATTGTAAAAACGCTTGTCAAACAATAGACAAAATACTGAGTTATAAAACGTTTCAGCTAGCTCTGGTTGTTTGTAATTTGACGTTAGATTGATATAAGCACGTTTGGTATTAATCCAAACCTCCTCATCAAACATATCAGTATTTAATTCTTTTTTAAGATCAATACAGAATCTCTTAACCTGCTTATCATAAAAGTAAAGACGTGCCTTGTAATCATCAAACAATTGTTGCCATTCGCGACGATCAAATCGAGATTTAGCTTGCACAGAGGCCTGCTGAAAAGCACGGTAATGCTTATCAAAACCCGCCAATATTTTTTTGGAAGTAGACTCAGAGAGACCGCTTGGATGCATACTCGTTTCCATCATATAGCTTCATAAATTAGTTGGTCTATGTCATAGTATAAACCAACTATCTTTACAAAAGAACATCAAGATTTAGAATTGCTCTTCCTCAGTCGACCCAGTCAATGCAGTCACTGAAGATGCACCACCCTGGATAACGGTAGTTACGTCATCAAAGTAACCCGCACCAACTTCTTGCTGGTGAGATACGAAGGTGTAGCCTTTGTCGCGTGCTTCAAATTCAGGCTGTTGAACCATTTCAGAGTAATGCTTCATACCTTCTCCGCGTGCATATGAATGAGCAAACTGGAATGTGTTGTACCAGTTAACATGAATACCAGCCAAAGTAATAAACTGATACTTATAACCTAAATCAGATAAGTCTTCTTGGAATGATGCAATTTGAGAATCAGTTAGATTGGCCCTCCAGTTAAACGAAGGCG
>FUWD013232598.1_pt1 | contig 13921 bp, 8 predicted proteins | sample 1063281 | NCBI WGS metagenome assembly FUWD01 (sample SAMEA79048168, study PRJEB19326) | metagenome | biome: marine | reverse complement strand
GTGCAGCATTAATTCGTTTTTATCAGAAATTTTTGGATTTATTATTTTTTTTATTAAATCGTGCGAAACAGATGCTGAAATCACCAATAACAATCCAGCAGCTGTTGATAATGCGGCGGCTAGAGCACCAGCTGCAACCAATGCAATTACCCAATCGGGTAGTTTTGCAATTTCTGGATTTGCCAACACCATAATATCGTTGTCTACGGTTAATTCGTTTACCTGCTCATTCGCAACATATTGTATCAGGCCGTCATTATTTTTATCTGTAAACGTAATTAGCCCTGTTGTTTCCCATTTTTTAAACCATTCTGGCATATTTGCATAAGGTTGATTCGAAACCGTCTCGATCATATTTGTTCTTGCAAATACTGCAACAGCAGGAGCTGTAGTATATAAAATTACAATTAGTAATAGGGCAATTCCGGCAGATTTACGCGCATCTTTAACACGCTTTACTGTGAAAAATCGAACAATTACATGCGGTAATCCTGCAGTACCAACCATTAATGCTAAAGTAATCGCAAACACATCAACTAATGATTTTGAACCTTCCGTATACTCTGCAAAACCCAAAGCTGTACTTAAACCGTCTAACTTATCAAGTAAATAGGTACCAGAACCATCTGCTAACTGAGCTCCAAACCCTAATTGTGGAACAGGATTTCCTGTCATTTGAATTGAAATAAAAATAGCAGGGACCATAAAAGCAAAAATTAGAACACAATATTGAGCTACTTGCGTGTATGTTATTCCTTTCATGCCCCCTAAAACAGCATAAAATAAAACGATAATCATACCGATAATGACTCCAGTATTAATATCTACTTCTAGAAAACGTGAAAATACTAAACCTACACCTCGCATTTGACCTGCAACATAAGTAAAGGATACAATAAGTGCACAAATTACACCAACAAGACGAGCTGCGTTAGAATAATACCGATCCCCAATAAAATCGGGTACTGTAAACTTTCCGAATTTCCTCAAATAAGGCGCTAGTAGTAATGCTAATAAAACGTAACCTCCTGTCCATCCCATTAAATAGACTGCACCGTCATATCCAGAAAATGAAATAATACCTGCCATAGATATAAATGATGCTGCAGACATCCAGTCTGCTGCAGTTGCCATTCCGTTCGCCAAAGGGGAAACACCTCCTCCAGCCACATAAAATTCTTTTGTAGAGCCTGCTCTTGACCAAATCGCAATTCCAATATAAAGTGTAAATGTAATTCCGACTAAAATGTACGTCCAATTTTGAACGCCAATACTTCCGAGTAGCAAACTATTCATCATAACCATATTTTTTATCAAGTTTATTCATTAAGTGTACATAGACAAATATTAAAATAACGAAAACGTACATAGCGCCCTGTTGCGCAAACCAAAAACCTAATTTAAAGCCTCCCAATTTAAACTCATTCAGTAGATCTTTAAAAATGATTCCGGCTCCAAAGGATACGATAAACCAAATAAACATTAATACAAGAACATATCGTATGTTCTCTTTCCAGTAAGATTTTGCTTTATTTTTCATTGTTTTATTATGTTACTTTTTTAAGAATTTTTAATTGAATAGAGTTATTTAAATAATCCTGTTTTCCCGAACTAAATATAAAAATATAAAATTTTCCTTTTAAAAATAATATCTTTTAAATGCTTCAATTGCAGCATAATCTGCCAACCCTAAATCGTTGTATTTTTTTGCGGTTAACCTATTTCTATCTTCAACACGCACCCAAAACTCTCTTGAATCATCTCCTTGAAACATTACACCATCTTTTTGAGTTTGATGATAAAATATAGCATGGCGCTTTTTAAGGACTTGATCAGGACTCATTGGAACCGCCATTTCTATTTCATAAGATTCCCACTCATGCCATGCACCACGGTATAACCAGACCCAACAGTCTTTCATGTATGTTTTATGCTTTATTTTTTTTAAGGCCTCGAAAAGGCTATCTAAACATACTTTATGGGTTCCGTGTGGATCTGCGAGATCACCAGCAGCATATATTTGATGAGGTTTTATATCTTCAATTAATACACACATAATAGCAATATCTTCCGATGAAAGATTATTTTTCTTAACAGTTCCTGTTTCATAAAATGGTAAATCTAAAAAGTGGACATTTGAATCAGGAATACCTAAATATCTTGTTGCTGCGAGTGATTCACTTCGTCGAATCAAACCTTTAAGCTTCCTAACTTCCAAAGAATCGATTGTATGATCTAACTTGTTTTGTAAAAATTCAATAATTTCTTCTGATGTTTTACCTGTGGTATCGAAAAACTTAGAGATCTCTGCAAATTTCAAGGCTTCTTCGTCTGATACTGCAATGTTCCCTGACGTTTGATACGCAATATGTACCTCGTGCCCTTGTTCTACAAGCCTATCAAAAGTACCACCCATAGAAATCACATCATCGTCAGGATGAGGACTGAAAATAATAACTCGTTTTTTTTCTGGTGCTGCGCGCTCTGGACGATTTATATCCTCCGCATTTGGTTTTCCTCCTGGCCAACCTGTAATTGTATGCTGTAATTTATTAAACATTTTAATGTTTAAGTTATACGCTGTGCCCTCTTCTGTTAAAAGACTAGACATCCCATTATTATTATAATCTTTATCTGTTAATTTAAGAAATGGAGTATTCATTAATTCACTTAGCCAAACAACAGCCTTCAATTTTAAGTGCTCTGACCAAATACAAGCAGTTACTAACCAAGGTGTTTTTACCCTAGTTAATTCTGATGATGCTTCTTTATCCAACACGAAAGTTGTGTTATTGTGTTCTTGTAAATAGGTAGCTGGCACGAGTGATGTCATTTCACTTTCGATTGTCTTTCTAAGAATTTCAGATTTACTAATACCCCAACCTAACAGAACGATTCTTTTTGCTGCTCTTAAAGAACCAATACCCATCGTAATTGCTTTTCTAGGCACATTGTCTATACCGAGAAAAGAGGGCGCTGCATCGATACGCGTAATATGATCTAAAGTAATACTTCTAGTGCCAGAGTTAAAATGAGATCCTGGTTCATTAAAACCAACATGCCCTGTTCTACCAATTCCTAAAAGTTGAAAATCCAATCCTCCAAGTGCTTTAATCTTCATTTCATAGTCGACACAGTATTGATATACATCTTCTTTTTCAATACTTCCGTTTGGTATGTTAATATGCTCTGGAAGTATATTAACATGATTAAAAAGATGCTCATGCATAAAATAAAAGTAGCTCTGAATATTACTTTTATCCATCGGATAATATTCATCTAAATTAAAGGTAACTACATTGGCAAAGCTCAAATTCTCTTCTTGATGCATTCTTACCAATTCTTCATACACTTTTATGGGAGAAGACCCTGTAGCTAAACCCAATACACAGAGTTCTTTTTTAAGACTTTTTTCTCGAATTAAATTCGCAATTTCTTGAGCAACTAATATCGAAGCCTCTTGAGAAGATTCAAAAATAACATTGTGAATTTTTTCAAAACGTGTCTCTTCAAACTTTCCAGGTGCTTTGTATGTAATGTTTTTATTAATCGCTTTCATGTCTTTTTAATTATTATACTATTTTTATTTAATATTGCAGACAACATATGAGATTGCAATTCCTGAAATTTTAGGTCTGCATTTACCTCGAATATACGCAATAGTTTCGTATTCCAAAATACCGTAAAACACGGTTAATAGTAATACCCAACAAACACAATTTCCAGAAATAATGCTTAAATTAATTGTATTTGCTATAAAACTGAAAATATCAGTTAAAAAAATTAAAGCAGGTATAGCGCAAGAAAGCAATAGCCATAGGTTCGTTTTACTTGATAAAAAAAAATCTTGTGCATCTTTTTTATAAACACAAATTTCATTAAAAAGGGTAATAGAAAAAAATAAGATAATTATGAAATAATCCAATACTTTAAAAATTATCATAGCTTCAAGCTTTACTATTTTAAAAGCAGACCTTAGCTATTTAAAAGTTAATAAAAAAGAAGAAACAGCTAGTGAAACTGATTCTTCTTAATAATTCAAACAAAGTAATCAATGAAATTACTTTCTTACTATATAGTACTCCTAAAAAGGTGTTTACCCTATATTTTGTTCGTTCAAATTATAAAACAGCAATTTCATTCTTTGCTGTAAGAATACGGGACACTTTCAATTTCACTCCCCCATTCTTCGTTTGGAGTACTTCCTAAATTAAAATCTAACCTACCACCATTTTGAATATCTTCAAATCTTAAAAAAGTTTTATTGTAAGGCCTTCCATTTAAATTTGCAGCTTGAATGTAGAAATTTATTTCAGAATTATCTATTCCGTTTAGTTCAAATTCATTTCCATTTTCCAAGTAAATAGTTGCTTTTTTAAATAAAGGACTCCCTATTACGTATTGGTCTGCCACCGGAGTAACAGGATAAAACCCTAAAGAGCTGAAGACATACCATGCAGATGTCTGTCCGTTATCTTCATCTCCACAATATCCATCGGGAGTTGCTGCATATAATTTAGTTAATACTTCTCGAATTCTTTTTTGAGTCTTGTATGGCGCGTTTGCATAATTATAGAGGTAAATCATGTGCTGTATTGGCTGATTTCCATGCGCATAATTACCCATGTTAGCAATTTGCATTTCTCTAATTTCGTGAATTACCTGACCATAATAAGAAGCATCAAAATCTGGAGGCATCGTAAAAACTTCGTCTAGCTTTGCAATAAAATTCTTATTCCCGCCAAATAAATCAATAAGTCCTTGGATATCGTGAAAAACAGACCAAGTATAATGCAAGCTATTGCCCTCAGTAAAAGCGTCTCCCCATTTTAAAGGATTGAAGGGCGTTTGAAAACTACCATCTTCATTTCTACCCCTCATTAAATTAGTAGCAGTATCAAATAAATTTTTATAATTCATTCCTTTTTTAAAGTACTTTTCAGCAATCTCCTTTTCTCCAATTTTTTCTGCCATTTTAGCAATTGCAAAATCTGCATAGGCGTATTCTAATGTTCTTGCGGCATTTTCATTAACTCCAACATTGTAGGGCACATACCCTAATGTATTATAATATTCTAAGCCTGCACGTCCAACAGAATTTACTGGCCGACCCTCTGCCTCTGTTGCACTCTTTATCATTGCTTCTAATAATATTTTAGCATCCATATTTTTGACACCTTTTAAAAAGGCATCTGCAATAATTGGAGCTGAATTAGATCCAATCATACAATCTCTATGACCAGGACTTGCCCATTCTGGAAGCCAACCAGACTCTTTATAGGTATTCACCAAGCCCTTCATTATTTTTTCATTTAATGTTGGATACATCATGTTGAAAAATGGAAATACAGCCCTAAAAGTATCCCAAAAACCATTATCTGTAAACATATAACCTGGTAAAACCTCTCCATTGTATGGACTGTAGTGCATTACCTTATTTTGTGCGTCAAATTCATAAAATTTTCGAGGAAAAAGTAAGACTCTATATAAGCTAGAATAAAATGTTTTTATATGCTCTTGATTGTCATCTTCAATTTGAATTCTACCCAATTCTTTTTCCCAAACTTGCTTGGCTTTTTCTTTAGTTTGCTTAAATGAATCTTCACCAATTTCTCTTCTTAAGTTTAACTTTGCTTGCTCAAGACTAATAAAAGAGGAAGCAACTTTTACATGAACTACCTCACCTTTCTTTGTTTTAAATCCGATAATTGCTCCTACGTGCTCGCCTTCACTGTCCGTAGAATTCTTTTGCAGTTTCCAATTATCAGTCCAAGTATGGTTTACTTCAAAATCTTTATCAAATTCGGCGACAAAATAATTATAAAAGTTTTCCGGCACACCTCCACTATTATTTCTACAATACCCTATGATTTTTCTTTCTTCTGGAATAATTTTCACCATAGAACCTTTAAAAAAAGCATCTAAAATAATATATGATTTCTTTGATTCTGGGAAAGTAAATTTAAATTGAGCTGCTCTTTCTGTGGGAGTCACTTCGGCAGTAACATCGTGGTCCGCCAAATAGACCGAATAATGATATGGTGCTGCAGTTTCAGATTTGTGTGAAAACCATGAGGCCCTATCAGCTTCCTCAAATTTTAATTCTCCAGTAACCGCCATGAAAGAGAATGCTGCATAATCATTAATCCATGGACTCGGTTGGTGTGTTTGCTTGATGCCTCTAATTTTATTTTCATCGTATTTATAAGTCCAACCATCTCCCATTTTAGAGGTCATAGGTGTCCAAAAATTCATTCCCCAAGGAACAGCTATTGCAGGATAGGTATTTCCATTGGATAAACTATAATCAGAATCAGTACCCATTAATGGGTTTACATAATCTACAAGATTTGTGTATTTGAGTGTAGCCTTTTTACTTAGAATAGTATTGCTATCACAAGATGAAATAATAATTATTGTAAAAAGTATACCAATTCGTAATATTACTTTTTTCATACTTCTAATTTTGGTTAAAAAATTTTAAATTATGACTTTACTATTTTGATTACATACACAATACTCTTTATTTTTCAAAAACTTTAAAAACTTTAAAGCCATACCAACTGATGTATGTAAAACACAATAACGGAAGTACGAAAGAAAAATTAACTTCAGAAACTCCAAAAATTTTCAAATCATTGACAGCAGAGCCTCCTGCATCTATTATTATTCCTTGCATCTTTGGCATTAAAGCACCTCCAACTATTGCCATTACTAGACCAGCAGCTCCAATTTTAGATTCTTCCTCATTCAAACCACTAAGAGCTATACCATAAATCGTTGGAAACATTAAAGACATACAAAAGGAAATACCTACCAAACTATACAAACCATAAATGCCTTCAATGAAAATAGTAGTCAAACAAAAAGCTACTGCTAAGAAAGCAAAGTACATTAATAATTTTCCAGCACTTATAAAACGCAACAAATAGGTACCAATGGCTCTACCAATTAAAAATACAATAAAAGCAATAAATTGATAATTAGCTGCATTACCACTATTCATTCCAATACCCTCTGCATATTGATAAATATAGGTCCAACACATAATTTGAGCACCCACGTAAAAAACCTGGGCAATTACTCCTAACACATATTTTTTATTTTTACCTAATACTTTGAAGGTATCCTTGATACTTGGTATGTCTCCTGAATCTCTAACCTGTGGCATTTTACAAACCGCTATTAAAATAAAAACAGCCATTATTACTAACCCAAGAATAACATATGGGTCACGTATTACCAGTAAATCTGTAGTTCTAATTAATGTTTTTTTAGCCTCAAGCAAGGCACTGTAATTTTCTATATCGTCTGATTGTAATTTCTTTAAAACGAAGTATTGGGCAACTAATAAGCCCGCAATAAGCCCTAAGGGATTAAAAGCTTGTGCTAAATTTAACCGCTGAGTTGCCGTTTCTGGAGCACCCATTGCTAAAATATAAGGGTTGGCGGTAGTTTCTAAAAAAGCCAAACCAAATGTTAAAATATAAAGCCCAAAACAAAAAAACCAAAACTGTTCGGTAACCGCAGCAGGATAAAATAATAAAGCTCCGATAGAATATAGTGCTAAGCCTACTAAAATTCCGGTCTTATAAGAATACTTTCTAACAAATAAAGCCGCAGGCAATGCCATACAAAAATAACCTCCATAAAATGCCATTTGCACCCAGGCCGCTTGAGAATTCGATAGTTCCAATACTTTTTTAAAAGCTTGAACCATTGGATCGGTAATAGCATTGGCAAAACCCCACAATGCAAATAATGACGTTATTAAAATAAAAGGAATTAATACTTTTGTAGAAACAATAGGTTTTTTCATTTTTTATTAAAATTTCATTGATAAAAAAGAAAAGAACTAGACTATCTAGCTCTTTTCTACACAATTAACAAAAAAAATTAATATTTTACTTTGTTAAGGCTTAGTACACCTAAAATTAGGTTTACCCTAAGTTTGTGTAAAATATTTAATTTTAAATTCATCAGTTTTTCTTACTTTTCTTCTATTTAACAATTGAACAAAGACACTCCTCTAATTTAGATTAAAGAGTACTAGTTATTAAATGAATTCTGCACTTAGTAAAGATAGTTTAATTAAATTTTGAAAAACAAGGAAGGCAATTAGTAATACTTAGAATAGTAGAACCCTAATTATTAGTCTGTAATCAAATAGCGTTCGATTACAATACGTAAAATAAATACAGCGCATATTAAAATTAGAACACCTGAAATAAAACTTCAAAAAACTACCATTAAAAAAATAATAACTCTTAATTTTTGTATGTTCTAATACATTTCATATTACTAAATACTGTGAAATAAATAGTCACCTCGTGACTAATTTATTGGTAATATTGAACAAGCATATAAAACCAGGTTAATTTAAAAATTTGGTTTAAAAAAAAACCCACAACAATGTTGTGGTTTTCTTTTTGCGGAGAAAGAGGGATTTACCTCGTGCGTCCCAAAAAGAAATCCTGAACAAGCATAAAAACCCAAATTCTTTGAAAGAATTTTGTATTTTTTGTTTTCTAGAAAAAGCGCAAACGAGTTTGGCTTTTTTAGAAAACAAAAAACCCACAACAACGTTGTGGGTTTCCTTTTGCGGAGAAAGAGGGATTCGAACCCCCGGACCTGTTACAGTCAATAGTTTTCAAGACTACCGCATTCGACCGCTCTGCCATTTCTCCAGTAGTCTCATAAGGTATTCCCTTAATGCGGGTGCAAATATAGATTGAATATTTAATTCTAAAAAACAAAAAAGCTATTATTTTTTATCTTTCTTGAATATAATTAAATATTAAATCTATCTTCTTCATAATCAGGCTCTGTTACACTATTAGAAAATATAGAAATCATTATAAAAGCATAAAATTTAGAAATTACTTCTATTCACTTTAGTATATTTGTATTATAATTTAACATAAACAAAATGTCATTTAATTCTTTTGGAAATTTATTAAGAGTTACAACCTATGGTGAATCTCATGGAACTGCCATTGGTGGTGTTATAGATGGTTTTCCTGCTGGTTTAGAGGTGAACCTTGATGCTATTCAAGAGGAGTTAAATAGACGTAAACCTGGGCAATCTAAAATTGTTACACAACGCAAAGAACCAGATACTGTAGAATTTCTTTCAGGTATTTTTGAAGGAAAAACAACAGGAACCTCAATTGGTTTTATTATTAGAAATACCAACCAGAAATCTAAAGACTACAATCATAATACGAATGTTTACAGACCATCTCATGCCGATTTTACATATGATCAAAAATATGGATTTAGAGATTTTAGAGGTGGAGGTAGAAGTTCAGCACGTGAAACTGCAAATTGGGTAGTTGCGGGTGCTTTGGCGAAACAACTAATTTCATCTATAGAAATAAATGCATTTACCTCTTCTGTTGGTGAAATTTTTATGGAAAAACCATATCAAGAATTAGACTTTTCTAAAACAGAAAGTAATATTGTTCGATGTCCTGATGAAGCTTCAGCTGAGAAAATGATTACCAAAATAAAAGAAATTAGAAAGGCAGGTGATACCATTGGTGGAACAATTACTTGTGTTGCACAGAATGTTCCTGTAGGCTTAGGGGAACCAATTTTTAATAAACTACATGCTGAATTAGGTAAGGCAATGCTTTCTATAAATGCTGTAAAAGGATTTGAATTTGGTAGTGGATTTTGTGGTTCGAAAATGAAAGGTACAGAACATAATGATGTATTTAATGCTGATGGATCTACTAAAACAAATCTATCGGGTGGAATTCAGGGTGGAATAAGTAACGGAATGGATATCTACTTTAGGGTAGCCTTTAAACCTGTTGCCACTATTATGAGTTCTCAACAGACTATTAATTCTGAAAGTGAAGTGACAGAAATTACTGGTAAAGGAAGACATGATCCTTGTGTTGTGCCAAGAGCAGTGCCAATAATAGAAGCTATGACTGCATTAGTTTTAGCAGATTTTTGGTTACTAAATAGAACCAGACAGATTTAAAAACAACTTTAAATTTATTTATTTACTTTCGTTCATATAATTCAATCTAAATTAAAGTTTATGTTTGTAATGTATTACCATTAAAAGGAATAGGAGATACTGGATAAAATAGTAAACCTTATTCTAAAATAATCTACAACAGAAAGCTTAAGATAGAATATATCACATTATTTAAAGTTGAAAAAAACACGAATGAATAGTAAAAGGTTATATTTTATTGATATTATTCGTGCTTTTGCAATTCTAATGATGTTGCAAGGACACTTTATAAATACACTCTTGGCGGATTCTTATAAAGATATAAACGCTATTCCTTATGCTGTGTGGTCTTACTTCAGAGGAATTACCGCACCAACGTTTTTTACTATTTCAGGTTTAATTTTTACCTATTTATTGCTAAGAGCAAAAGAAAAAGGGGAAGACAAACAAAGAATGCGAAAAGGAATTATAAGAGGTCTTTTTCTTATTGGTATTGGTTACTTGCTTAGAATACCTTTCTTGTCGTGGTTCTCTGGCTATTTTAATAGCTATTTTTTAGTTATTGATGTTTTACAGTGTATTGGTTTAAGTCTTATAATAGTTATTGTACTCTATTACTTATGTGCAAAAAGAGTACTATTATTTTCTTTTATTTTATTAGCTCTAGGTTTTCTGATTTTTATCTCAGAACCATTATATCGTACCATAAGTTTTGACGCCCTTCCTGCACTTCTAAATAATTATGTTTCAAAAGGAAACGGTTCTATATTTACAATTACCCCATGGTTTGGATATATTGCATTTGGAGCGTATATAGCGACATTATTTCATAAGTATTCACATAGACCTCAATTTAAAAAAATAACAGTCTTATCTTTCTTTATATTAGGTTGGATCTTAATTATTTGTTCTTCTGATATCTTAATTTTACTATATAGAATATCGAATATTCAATTATTTTTAGATGCTGCAAACTATAATTATTTATTTACCAGACTAGGAAATGTATTTTTATACTTTTCTTTTTTCTATGCATTTGAAAATTATTTAAAGTTTCCATTAATTTTAAAAATCGGACAAAAAACGCTATCTATTTATGTAATTCATTTTACGATTATTTATGGAAGTTTTGTGGGTATTGGCTTAAATAGAATTATTGGAAAAACATTAACTCCTTGGCAAGCCATTTTTGGCGCATTGTTCTTTATTGCTATTGTCTGCTTTATTTCTTTTCATTATGTAAAAACAAATGCATTTTTATACAAGCATTTAAGAAGTATCTTTAAAAAGTAATTAGCGCTATTAAAGTATCAGTGTTATGTGAAGTATAATATTTAAGGGAATAATATAATTACTATTTTGTTCATAAAAAAAGTAGCTCAGATATCATACGATCGTAACTACTTTTTTGATGTGTATTTAAATAAATTCTACGCTTGTCCTGTTGGTCCAAAATTCATTGGAACTGGCGGACGTTCATAATCCTTAATTTCACCATTAGCTTGTTCAAATTTCCTAACATTATCTGCTAAAGCCTTTGCCAACCTTTTTGCATGTTGCGGGGTTAATATAATTCTAGATTTTACTTTTGCCTTTGGTACACCTGGCATTATATTAATAAAATCTACAATAAATTCTGAAACAGAATGATTGATAATAGCCAAATTAGAATAGGTTCCTTCTGCAATTACTTGATCTAATTCTATATTTAATTGCCCGTCTTTGTTTTTATTTTCTTCCATAATTTATTTAATTTTCAACATATTTGATACTTGAAAGGTACAAAAAATAAAAAAGTTGAATTGAATTCTATAAAAAATTTACAGAACACAATTCAACTTTTAAATAGTAAACTTTTAACTAGTAAAAGTTATTAGAAACTCTTTTCTATTTCGTCTTTAGGACCAACTAGAATTTTTTCATAAGACCTCATACCTGTTCCTGCTGGTATTCTCTTACCAACAATCACATTTTCTTTTAAGCCTTCTAATGTATCTATTTTACCACTTACAGCTGCCTCGTTTAATACTTTTGTAGTCTCCTGGAAAGAAGCTGCAGAAATAAACGATTTTGTTTGTAGTGATGCTCTTGTAATACCTTGTAAAACCTGCTCTGCCGTTGCTGGCTTAGCATCTCTTGCTTCTACTAAGTTTTGATCATTTCTTCTTAATAAAGAATTCTCATCTCTTAATTGACGTGCAGAAACAATTTGACCTGGTTTTAAGTTCTCAGAATCTCCAGCCTCTTCAACAACTTTCATTCCGTAAATTGCATCGTTGTCTTTGATAAAGTCAATTTTATGAATTAATTGATTCTCTAAGAATAAAGTATCTCCAGAATCAATAATTTTAACTTTACGCATCATTTGACGAACAACTACTTCGAAATGTTTGTCGTTAATTTTCACACCTTGTAAACGATATACTTCTTGTATTTCATTTACTAAATATTCTTGCACTGCAGAAGGTCCTTTTATTCTTAAAATATCTGAAGGAGTTGTTGCTCCGTCTGATAATGGCATACCCGCTTTAATAAAGTCATTTTCCTGAACTAAAATTTGGTTAGAAAGTTTTACTAAATACTTGCTAATATCTCCAGTTTTAGATTCTACGATAATTTCTCTATTACCACGTTTAATTTTCCCGAAAGAAACAACACCATCAATCTCTGAAACTACAGAAGGGTTCGATGGGTTACGTGCTTCAAATAATTCTGTTACACGTGGTAAACCTCCAGTAATATCTCCGGCTTTACCAGATTTTCTTGGAATTTTAACTAACGTATGTCCAGATTCTACCATTTCATTGTCATTCACCATTAAGTGAGCACCAACTGGTAAACTATAAGAACGTAAAGCAGTACCGTCTTTATCTTCAACGATTAAAGAAGCAATTAATTTCTTGTTCTTAGAGTCAATCATTACCATTTCTTGGAAACCTGTTTGCTCATCAACTTCTACAGAATAGTTAACACCCTGTTGTAAGTTATCAAACTTCACTTTACCTCCAAACTCAGAAACGATTACACCATTAAATGGATCCCATTGCACAATTACGTCTCCTTTTTTGATTGTTTTTCTGTCTTTATCAAAAATAACAGAACCATAAGGGATAATGTTTGTACTCTGTGTAATACCTGTTTTCTTATTTATAATTTTAATCTCTGCAGTTCTAGAAATAACGATATCTGTTGCATTACCGTCATTATCTTTACCTGATACAGTTCTTAAATCTTCAATCTTTACAGTTCCTTCAAACTTAGCAATTAACTTATTCTCTTCAGAAATGTTTCCTGCAACCCCACCAACGTGGAATGTACGTAATGTTAACTGTGTACCTGGTTCTCCAATAGATTGTGCAGCAATTACACCAACTGCTTCACCAATTTGTACTTTATTAAGAGTAGATAAACTCTGCCCGTAACATTTTGCACAAATACCTCTAGTAGATTCACATGATAACGCAGATCTAACTTGCACAGCATCGATACCAGACTTTTCAACAGCAATCGCTAGTTTAGAAGTAATTGGTTCGTTTGCTTGTAAAATTATTTCTTCTGTTAAAGGATGATATACATCATTTAAAGAGACACGTCCTTCAATTCTATCTGATAAAGATTCTACAATCTCATCATTTTTCTTTAATGGATTCACCTCTAAACCTCTTAATGTACCACAGTCTTCTTCATTAACGATAACATCTTGTGAAACATCTACTAATCTACGTGTTAAATAACCAGCATCTGCCGTCTTTAAAGCCGTATCCGCAAGTCCTTTACGTGCACCGTGCGTTGAGATAAAATATTCAAGAATTGATAACCCTTCCTTAAAGTTAGAAAGAATTGGATTCTCAATGATTTCTCCACCACCTGCTGTAGATTTTTTAGGTTTTGCCATTAATCCACGCATACCTGTTAACTGACGAATTTGTTCTTTAGAACCCCTTGCAC
>FUWD013232796.1_pt1 | contig 13926 bp, 20 predicted proteins | sample 1063281 | NCBI WGS metagenome assembly FUWD01 (sample SAMEA79048168, study PRJEB19326) | metagenome | biome: marine | reverse complement strand
AGAATCATCCTGAGCGGCTGAAGGAAAGAGCAAACGAGCCGGTCAATACGAACCCGATTGGCAAGCCTCCGACCTGGTTGAATGTTGCTGAGGAAAAAGCCTGGCGCATGATCATCAAGGAATGCATTGCTGGCGTTCTCGGTGAAGCTGATCGACTGGCCGTTGCTGTCGCGTCGCAGATCGCCGCGAAGTGCATGGACCACACGGCAGACCATCAGGACCGCACATTGTTACTGCGATATCTCGGGCAGTTTGGCATGACGCCATCGGAGCGCACTAAGATCGCGGTGCCGAAAGATAAACCGAAAAACAGATTCGATGATTGATGATTTTAAAGATTATCCGCACTGTCAGGACGCTTTAACCTACGCATACCATGTAATCAAAGGGCATCGGCCAGCAAGCAAGTCGGTCATTCAAGCATGCCAGCGGTTCATTGATGACCTGGCTGGCGGCATTGAATTCGATTTCGATGCGCAGATAGCAGAGAAGGCCTGCAAGTTCATTGAAAATTTGCCCCACTGTAAGGGTAAGTGGGCTGCACGAAAGCAGAATCTAGTTCTTGAGTCGTGGCAGAAGTTCATTGTCTGCAATCTGTTCGGGTGGGTGAACAAATCAGGTTTCCGGAGATTCCGGAAAGCATATATGAAGATCCCACGCAAGAACGGGAAATCATTGATGGCCGCAGGCATTGGTCATTATATGTTTGCCAAAGACGGCGAGCATGGCGCGGAAGTTTACTCCGGCGCCACAACTGAGAAGCAAGCATGGGAAGTATTCGGGCCGGCCAGATTGATTGCAGCCAGGACGCCTGAATATACCGAGCATTTTGGCATTCAGGTCAACGCCAAAAATCTAAACATTCTGGAAAACGGCTCAAAGTTCGAGCCGCTAATCGGTAAGCCGGGTGATGGGAGCTCGCCAAGCTGCGCCATTGTCGACGAGTACCACGAGCACGATACCGATGATTTCATGCAGACAATGGAGACCGGCATGGGTGCGCGGGAACAGCCATTGCTGCTCGCGATCACGACAGCAGGCAATAACATAGCAGGGCCATGCTTCGACATGGAAACCGAATGCACGAAGCTGCTGGACGGTGTGTTCAAGGATGAACGTATTTTCTGCCTGATGTATGGCATTGATGAGGACGACGACTGGACGGACCCGGCGATGCTGGTGAAGGCAAACCCGAACTATGATGTTTCAGTTTCCGGCGAGTTCTTGCTAGCCCAGCAGTCCGAGGCAGTTCGCAACGCTTCAAAGCAGAACGCCTTCAAGCGCAAGCACATGAACCAGTGGGTCGGTGCACACACTGCCTGGCTGAACATGGAAAAGGTCAAGCACTGCGTCGATGAGACGTTGAAACCGGAAGATTTCATCGGTGATGAGCTAATTATTCCGGTGGATCTTGCCAGCCGAATCGATATCACGGCAATTTTGAAAGTCTTTTGCCGCGAGCAGGAAGGCAAGAAACACTATTACGCTTTCAGCCGGTTCTATTTACCGGAGGAAACCGTGCTAGATCCGAAGAATATGCACTATCAGAAGTGGTTGAATGATGCGCACTTGATCGCAACAGACGGAAACGAGATCGATTTCAACGAGATTCAGACCGATATTAAGGCGGACATGGATGCATACGGCGCGAAGGAGGTCACATACGACCCCTGGCGCGCTACGCAACTGGCCCAAGGACTGCAAGCAGAGGGCGCAAGCATTGTCGAGTTTCGAAACACAGTCGCGAATATGTCACCGGCCATGTATGAGCTTGAGGCCGCTGTTGAGTCTGGACGATTTCACTACGATGGTAATCCGGTAATGACTTGGATGCTGTCGAACGTCGTGGCGAAGATTGACGCGAAGGACAACGTATACCCACGAAAGCAGAAGCCCGAAAACAAAATTGACGGACCTGTCGCTTTGATTATGGCGATCGGCCGATTCATGGCGCACGAGGATGACAGGCCCAGCGCTTACGACGACAGAGGAATTATACATTTTGGATAATTACATAAATGACGCGATAGGCCTGGCAGGTATTTCCTCTTTTGGATACGGCGCCTGGCTGATTAAGCCGGAATTGTCGTTGATATCTGTGGGCCTGATTCTGATGTTTGTTGCTTACAAGTCCGCGACGGCCTAACGATGCTTCTCGAACGCATGAACAAAAGCGCGGCTATAACGCAATCGAGCGAGATAGCCAAAATGATTGTGGGTGCAACCAGTAATTCCGGCTCAGTGGTTAATCCTGAAACGGCTATGCGGTTGACAGCTGTATATGCATGCGTCCGTGTGCTGTCTGAATCGATCGCTCAGTTGCCTTTGATCTATTACGAGCGCACAGGTAACAGGAAGGAAAGGGCAGTCGCAGAGACTCTCTACACGCTGCTGCATGATGCTCCCAACCAATTCCAGACATCGTTTGAATTTCGCGAAACCAAAATGGCGCATTTGTGCTTGCGGGGTAAGGCTTTTCTTTCATCAACCGATCGAGCTCTGGCCGAATACTTGAATTGCTGCCGATGCATCCGGATCGCGTCAAGTTAACGCAGCATAAAGACTATTCGATCAGCTACGAATTCACTGATTCGGACAGGAAGATAATTCCGCTGCGCCAAGATGAGGTATTTCGACTGACTGGACTGTCATTTGATGGGGTTAACGGCATATCGCCGATAACCTACCAGCGCGAAAGCCTTGGCATATCGATGGCCACGGATAAGCACACGGCGAAATCGTTCAAGAACGGCGCAAAAATGACCGGGATCTTGAAGCATCCGACAACCTTCAAGGATAAAGATGTCGCCAAGCGCGTTCAGGAGTCCTGGGATAATTCGGCAAACGGCGAAAATGTCTACAGTACCCCGGTTCTGGAAGATGGCATGGACTGGATGCAGGTATCGATGACGAACAAGGACGCTCAATACATCGAGTCGAGAAAATTCAACATTGAAGACATCGCCAGGATATATCGAGTACCGCCGCACAAGATCGGCCACCTGGAGAAATCCACGAACAACAACATCGAGCATCAGGGGCTGGAATTTGTCACCGATTCGATGACGCCATGGGCGGTTCGATGGGAGCAGGCCATTGCCAGGGACTTGCTTACCCCAGCGGAGCGCAAACGCTTTTTTGCGGAGTTCCTTCTCGAGGGATTGTTGCGCGGCGACCAGACTGCGCGCGCCGCTTTCTATACCTCGCTCTGGAATTTGGGGTCGCTTAACCCGAACGAAATTCGACAGAAAGAAAACATGAACCCACGAACTGACCCGGGCGGTGATGAGTACGTCACGCCTTTGAATATGGAGACCAGCGGCAATGCAAAAGTATAGAAGCGACAGGGCGGCCAAAACGGTAGCGACGTTCTGGGGTAAGTCTTTAAAGGACCGCGAGTGGTACTCGATGGACACAAGCGAAGGGCAGACCGAAGTTCTGATCTATGACGTGATTGGCTGGCCGTTTATCGATGCGAATATGTTCGCTCGAGACTTCAACCGAATCGAATCCAAGGAAATCACGGTCGGTATTAACTCACCTGGTGGCGATGTATTTGACGGAACTGCGATCTTCAACACTATTGAGAGTCATCCCGCGAGAATCATAACCCGCATTGATGGTGTCGCCGCGTCCATGGCCTCAATCGTTGCATTGGCAGGGGATGAAATACAAATCGCGAAGAACGCCTATTACATGATGCACAACCCCTGGTCCTTTGCGATGGGCGATTACATCGAGTTTCAAAAGGAAGCCGATCTGCTGAAACGAATCGCCGGCACCCTGGCGCAAACCTACAGCGATAGAACATCCATCAAAATCGAAACGGTGCAAGCCATGATGGATGACGAGACCTGGATCATCGGAGAGGAATTAGTTGACCAAGGCTTTGCCGATAAGGTCGTCGGTGATAAGAAAGCGAGTGCAGTGTTTGATCTGGGCATGTACTCGAACGCACCGAAAGATATTACAGGCCAGTCGACCAAAAAACCGATTGAGACCGAACGAGAATTTGAGCAATTACTCACGCAAGACGCTGGGTTAAGTCGCTCACAAGCGAGAGCCATCATAAACAATGGCTTTAAATCATTTATGACCACGCAAGACGCTGGTGATGGTGAAAACATCGAAGCACTACACAAATTAATCTCAAAAATGGAGACATCAAATGTCTGAATTAAACAAGGTAATTGCCGATCTTGGTTCTTCGTTCGAAGAATTCAAGTCGGAAAACGATAAGCGTCTTGCCGAAATCGAGAAGAAAGGGACGTCTGACGTCTTGCTGACCGAAAAAGTCGACAAGATCAACGTTGAAATGAGCAAGCTTTCCGAAATGAAGGCTCAGATCGACGCGATGGAAGCCAGTGCAAACCGTCTGCCTGGTGGTGGCGGCGATCCCGAAGCGAACAAGGCGAAGGCAGAGCACAAAGTTGCATTCAATCAGTTCTTTCGCAAGGGCATCGACGCGAACCTTCGTGAGCTCGAGGTGCAAGCCTCGCTGACTACTCAATCCGATCCAGATGGCGGTTTTGTTGTGCCCGAAGAAATGGACACCGAGATTACCCGCGTTCTGGGTACGGTTTCGGCCATGCGTCGGCTTGCACGAGTCATTCCGGTTGGTTCAGCGACTTACAAGAAGCTGCACAATGCCGGTGGAACTTCGTCCGGATGGGTTGGTGAAGAAGAGACCCGCACCGAAACGAACACTCCGGTTCTGAAGCAGTTGGATTTCCCGACTATGGAGCTCTATGCAAATCCCGCTGCGACACAAAGCATGCTGGATGACGCAGTATTCAACACCGAGACCTGGTTGGCCGAGGAAGTTGGTATCGAGTTTTCAGAGCAAGAAGGTACGGCGTTTATCACTGGAAACGGTGTTAAAAAGCCTCGCGGGATTCTGGGCTACGACTCTGTAGCAAATGCCAGTTATGCATGGGGAAGCATCGGGTTCATTGCATCTGGTGCATCTGGTGCATTTATTGCGGCCCCTGATGGCGGCGACGTGATTATCGATCTGCAGCATTCGCTGAAGCCCGGTTATCGTTCAAACGGCACGTTTTTGATGAACGATCTGACTGTCGCAGCGGTTCGCAAGCTGAAAGACAGCGATGGCGCCTACATCTGGAAAGCTGGTCTTGAAGCTGGTGTGCCTGACTCCTTGCTGGGCAAGCCCATTGAGGCCGACGACAACATGCCGGACATCGCAGCGAACAGCTTTTCGATTGCGTTTGGTGACTTCCGTCGCGGTTATGTCATCACCGACCGGATGGGTGCACGTATCTTGCGTGATCCCTACACCAACAAGCCTTTTGTGCACTTCTACACCACAAAGCGTGTTGGTGGCGGTGTACAGGATTTCGCAGCCATCAAACTGCTGAAGTTCGCTTAATCAATCTAACCCCGCTTCGGCGGGGCTTTTACTGGAGATTTAAAAATGCGTGATTTACATAACAATGTTTATTCACCTGGTGCCGCGGTTGTCACAGTCAGTGACACTACTGCGGTGGTTTCGCCGATTGTTGATCGCCAGGGCTATGAGAGCCTGGAATATTTGATCGGGGCAGGGACGTTGGCTGATGTCGATGCAACCTTTGTCGTATTGGTTGAAGAGGGCGATGCGGCCAACTTGTCGGATGCTGCTGCTGTGGCTGATGCTGACCTGCTGGGCACTGAGGTTCTGGCTGCGTTTACCTTCGCAGCTGATCAAGGTGCGCGGCGTATCGGCTACAACGGGACAAAGCGATACACCCGCTGCACGGTAACGCCGGCTGCGAATACTGGCTCGGCTCCGATTGCGATCATACCGTTGCTCGGTCATCCGAATAACGCGCCGACCGCCAACCCGTAAACCTGAAACCAACCTGAAAGGGATAGGGCGAGGCTAATAACCTCGCCCTTTTTTATGCCATGAAGAAATTCAAAATCTTGAAAACAACCAAGGGATCGCAGACCGGCGCAATCACAGAGGAATTTGTGAAGGACACCGAACGTGATTTGAGCGATGACCTTGCAAAAATTGCCTTGAAGGATAAATGGGCGAAGCCTGTTGTCGCAAAGTCGACGAAAGCGGATCAAGAAAAAACCGATGAAGTGAAAAAGGAAGCCGCGAAAAAGGAAGGCGTTAAGTCGTAATGATCCTGACTCGCACATTAGACGCGGCCAGCGAGGCGCTATCCCTAACGGAACTAAAAAACCACTTACGGATTGCATCGAGTACGGCCGACGATGATGCTTTCAGGCTCTACATTGCTGCGATTCGGCACCGGACTGAAACATATTTGCGGGAAACGCTGATAACCAGCACCTGGTTATATAAGACCGATGCATTTAGCGACATAACCTGTCTGCCAATGGGGCCGATTCAAGCCATCACGTCCATCAATTATGTCGACACTGATGGAGTCACACGGGCTTTTACTGACTTCCAGTTTGATGAGGATGGACGCTTGGCGCCAGCCTATGGTTTTAGCTGGCCGAGTACTCGAGATCAGTTCAACGCTGTCACCATTATTTATGTTGCTGGTCAGTTGCATGCAGGACTGGTTCAAGAGGATATTAAATACGGCATGCTGCTATGGATTGGCGCGTGTGATGTTGCCCGGGAAGATGTTGTGGTCGGTGCCGGTGTCGTGGTTTCTGAAATCCCCAGTGGTGCGAAAAACATACTTGCACCCTACAGGCGCTGGCTTTTCTAATGCGCGCCGGGTTGATGCGGGACTTTGTGACGATTCAGCGCAATACGCCAACGCAGGGCTTATCTGGTGAAGAAATCGACAACTGGGCAACCTGGGCGAACACGTGGGTTTATTTAAGAGCAACGGATGGCGATGAAAGCATCAGATCATTCAAGGCAACAATGCGTTATATGGATGTAGTTCATACGGACCGGGTAGTCTTTGGCGCACGTATATTCGATATCGTTACTGTTTTGGATAAGTCCGGCATGGGTCGCGAGATTCAGCTCGAACTAAGGGAAGACACCAGTGGCTAACTCGATAAAGCTAAACTACAAGGTAACAGGCGCAGCGCAGTTAAAGGCCAAGCTGGATAATATGAGCCGCAGGGTGAGCGGTAAGTTGATGACCGAGGCCGTGAAAACGGCAATGGAGCCAGTTAAGAATTTGGCAATATCAAGAGCGCCGGTTGATAGTGGGCTTTTAAGGCGGTCAATAAAAATCGGCGTTGCTAAATCAAGATATTTAAAAGGAGCTGTGGTCAGAACTGGCACCCGAAGACAGCTCAACATACCGGATGACGCAAAATATTATTACCCAGCGGCACTAGAATACGGGACGAAACATATCGTTGCGCGATCATTCCTGCGGTCTTCCTTGGCTGACAGAAAATCGCAGGCGTTGAATATATTAGAGCGCGAAATCAATCGTCTTTTGTTGACTGCTAAATGACTATCGAAACCGCATTTTTTAGCTACACCAGCACAAAGGCAGGCATCACTGCATTGGTAGGGACCAGGATTTATGCTAGTGCGCCGCCTAGCTCACCAACTTACCCCTATGTGACATTTAAAAAGATCAGCGACCAGCCAAATCATTATATGGCGGGCGCGGTTGGTTTGGCGACAGTGTTGCTGCAAGTGGACGTTTGGGCTTTTCTAGTCCAGGAACGGCAAGATATTTCAGAGGCATTTAGAAATGCACTTGATGGATATACTGGCGTCATGGGCGCAGAGAATCTGGACATTAGGAATTGTTTTTTGGATAACCGAAGTAGTTTCGAGGAACCAGATAAACAAGGTAAAAACTTGCCAGTACACAGAGCAAGCTTAGATTTTTCAATTTGGCATGTTGAATCATTGCCGACTTTATGAGGTTTTAAATTATGGATGTTGGAACAGGCACAACGATAGCTTTCGCGACTTCTTCTTTCACGGCGGAATTGCTTTCACTCAATGGTAACGATATCACCCGCGCTGATATTGACGTCTCGCACATGGGATCGACTGCCTACATGGAATATCAGCCAGGCGCTTTGGTCGATGGGGGGTCTATTGATATTGAAATTGGTTTTGATCCTGACGTGCAGCCTCCTGTGTCTGCTGCCGCTGAGACAATCACAATCACTTTCCCAGTAGCTTCGGGCAACTCATCGGGTGCAACTTTTGTTTTTACGGGTTACGTCAATACGTGGTCTTTTGCTGTTCCCCTGGAAGACAGGATGACTGCAACGGCCACGATCAAGGTTGACGGTAAAGGCACTGCACCTGCGTGGACGGATGGCGCATAATGTTATCAGCGGATGACATTCTGAAATCACCTGATATTGGCGAAATTAAAACTATTAAAGTTCCTGAATGGGGCGGCGAGGTTTGCGTCAAGGTAATGAGCGGTGCCGAGCGGGATCGATGGGAAATAATGCAGACAACCGCATTACGAAAGAATCCAGCAAGCGCCAATATCAGGGCTGGGTTATGCGCAGTTACTTTGTGTGATGAAAAAGGGCAAAGGCTATTCACTGACTTGCAAATTGAAGAACTGGGTAAAAAATCATCGATTGCGCTTGATCGAATCTTTGCAGTAGCGCAAAGAATGAACAAGTTAAGCAACGCTGATTTAGAGGAACTAGAAAAAAACTAACTCGCCGCAGTACGCGGCGATTCTGGTTTGAACTAGCTAGCCATTTAAAGATGTCGGTTAAGCAGGCGCAGTCCGATATTGATTCAGCCGAATTCAGCGAATGGATAGCATTCCATAAACTGAAGCCATTTACAGTCGATATCAATACTAATGTATTGGCGGTGATTGCGAGCATGATCGGGAATAGCTTAAGGAAAAAAGGCACTAAACCGCTTCGCCCCGAAGACTTTTTACCGGAAGCCAAAACAATCAAACGAGAAGACCCTAGAGTAATGGAAGCGAAAATTAAAAGCATATTCAGGATTAAAAGCTAATGGCGACTATTAGTCGATTGTCAGTATCTTTGCTTGCTGATCCGCGTGGTTTTAATAAAGGGATTCGGTCAGCAGAAAAGGCAATGGACGGCTTCACTGGTCGGATTAAAGGAGTGGCTGCTGTTGGAGGTGCCTTGGCGGGTATTGGGATTGGTGTCTTTGCGAATAACTTAATAGACGTCAATGCCAAGTTCCAGACCCTGATGTCGTCATTGAAAACCGTCACAGGCGGCGCTGAAAACGCGAGTGCTGCATTCGATTTAATTGAGAATTTTGCCAAGACTACACCCTTCGATCTAAACCAAGTTGTTGAGTCGTTTATAAAGTTAAAGGCATTAGGGCTTGATCCATCAGAGCGCGCATTAATGTCTTATGGCAACACTGCCTCAGCGATGGGCAAAAGCCTTAATCAAATGATTGAAGCCGTAGCAGATGCGTCAACTGGTGAATTCGAACGACTGAAAGAATTCGGCATAAAAGCATCTAGCCAGGGCGATGAAGTCACATTTACATTTCAGGGAGTCGCGACCACTGTTAAGAAGACATCGGAGGATATCGAAGGATATTTAATGTCGATTGGCAATGTTAACTTTGCAGGCGCAATGTCTGACCAGATGGGCAACCTGACGCCAGCGCTATCAAACTTCGGTGCGGCATTTGAAGGGCTTCAGGTTGTCATCGGCGAGGCAGGCGTCAATCAGCTCATTACTGATTTAGTTACCAGTACAACCCGATGGATAGAATCGCTTGATGAAGAGCAGATAACTCAGTTTGTCCAATCTGCGCTTGGCGGGCTAGCTGATATTGTTGAAGGATCACAAAAGGTAGTCGACTTCCTTGATCAAAATCCATTTCTAGCAGAAGCAGGGATAATTGGTTATTTGTTATTTGGCAAAAAAGGCGTGGCAGCGGTGGCAGCGGGGCAGTATTTTATTAACCAGCTCGGAACGGTTATCGGTGGGATTGCAGAAGAAATAAACGGACCGGGCCTTGGTATTCCTGAGCAGGTTGCTGCGCTGAATAAAGAGTTAATGGTCTATGAGGACATGCTTTCTAAGACATCAGGCCCAGCGGCAGACTTATACAGAGAAAAGCTAAACCAGCTTGCAACAGAAATAGGGCGATTGAATTCAATGCAGCCGGTTGTTGGCCCGACTGGTGATTTTATCAGCTCGGCAAATATTGGTGACACGCAGGGTTTTGCAGAATTCGCGCAACGGATTCGCGAGCAAACAGAAGAAGATAAGAAACAAACGGGATTTTTAAATGAAATCGCTGACTCTATTAGAGGTTCAATAGGAGCCACAGCACAATGACAATCACCAAGGATTTAATAGCATCGCAGTCGCTATCTTTAGACACTGATGGCTATTCAACTGAAAGATCGTACCTGGTGACAGACGTTAGCGGAACCCCTGAGACAAGGCTTTATAACGCAATGACTCAGCCAGGCATTCCGCAATTGAATGACCCGCACCCAATCTTGCCCGATGTGAGAGTCACAAAGGTAAACGCCAGACCTCAAGGCAGCGGGTCAGATATCCGCGTAATCGCAAGCTATAGCGTCCCACAGGTTGAGGATGCGATACCAGATGCCCAACAAGATCAAATCAATCAGGCGCAAGTCAGTCTCACAACGGGAGTTACTTCTGAATCAACCTGGTTTGATATTAATGGCGAGTTCCTGACGGTTACGTGGCGCGGGCCGGGTGTTTTTGTGAAGGCTTTTAAAGAGGCAAGTGTTCAGCGTCCGCAGCTGTCTGTTAATTTCAAGCGGATCGAAACGAGCATACCCAAAGCGGCAATTTTAAATCACCTCGGAAGGATAAATTCAGTCCCGTGGTCTGGTTTCCCAAAACAAACATGGCTTTGCACAAAGGTAGATGCATCAGAGGATAAAGAGGGTCGATATACCGTCGATTATGGGTTTTCCTATAAAGAGGATGATTGGCGGCTTGAGCTGGTGCAGAGTTTGACAGACGCGCAAGTAGCGGAACTACCTCCCGATACTGAAACAGCGAACGGATACGCGGTTTATGATGTTTATCGGACATCAGATTTCAATGCGCTGGGATTGAGTTTCTAATGGCAGCTATCGAAAGAATTAGAAGGGGTGAGCCGATAACGGCGAAACGTCTGAATGAATACGGCGATAGCATTAATGAAATAAAGCGAGAAATTTTCTCCGGGCCGCAACAGAATGACGAGGACACTGCACCGCCCGAAGTTCAGGCAGAAGCCTCTGAAGAAGAAGGCGAGACAGTTTCATCAAGTAACTATATCGAGTCTAGTCGCCTCGTTTCGCAGATACAGGTATTCGATCAGGATGACGTTAATTATGCGACGATTGACCGAATAGAAAAAATTACTTTTACGAATGGCGATGGTGAGACAATCACTTTAACCTTCAACAACCCAACAGGTTAATTCATGGCCACAAAATACTGGATAGGCACCGCATCTGAAGTCGCGCAAGTAGACACGGTTCAAATCACTGGATACGACGCTGGAACTACCTACATTTTGACGGTTGGCGGCGTTACGGTTTCGACGATTGGAACGACTGACGCCAATGGCACAGCGACGGCCCTTGCTGCCGCGTGGAATGCCTCGACGCACCCTTACTTCACAGGCGTTACAGCATCCGCTGCAACGGATACGGTTACATTGACCGCAGATGTGGCAGGGGTTGAGTTCATCGCCGTCAGCAGCGTCACAGGGGCTTCAGGCACTATCGGCGCTGTAACAAGCTCCACGGCTAACGCCGGGCCTTGTGACTGGTCTACTCCAGAGAACTGGTCTGATGGATCTATACCAGGAACGAGCGACACGGTTATATTTGCCGATAACGCGGTGAATGTTTGTTATGGACTCGATCAAAGCGCCCTGGCGATCAACAACCTGTTTATTCAGCAAACCTACACCGGGAAAATAGGACTCGCCCGCAATGCTTTAGTAACGACTGCTGATGGTGAGACTACTGTATCAACTAAGCCCGAATCCCGACCGAGTTACTTGAGCATAGATGCTGATGTGGTTGAGATTGGCAAGCACGTTGGAACAGGTTCGGCGATAGGATCGCAGCGGTTAAAAATTGACAATACGAACACAGGCGCAAGCACTACCAAAATATTCGCAACTGCCAACACAGGCGCGGAGACTAATTTGCCACCCGTTAGGCTGAAATACAACAGCACATCGGCTGACATTTTCATTCGTGGTGGCAGCGTTGGTATTGCAAATGATCAGCCAGGTGAAACTGCAATCGTTGGTGATCTATATTTAAATGGCGTTAATTCAAATGTTTATTGCGGTGATGACTGTCAAATACAAACCGTTGTGCAGACTAACGGGCGGTCCATCATACAAAGCACAACCACAGTAACAAGTATTGATTTGATTAACGGGATTATGTCCATAGAGGGCGATTTCACTGCTACGGCTATAAACATAGAAGACGGGATTTTATACCCCAATCACGTTAAATCGGCAGGGGCTGCAATCACAACGATAAATATTAATGGCGGTTTAGTTGATGCGACGAAAACATCCGTCTTGAGAACTTGGACAAACGTCAACCTTTCCGTCGGCTCATCTATTAAAGTTAATTCTGATATTGTGACCATGACCAATTTCAACGATCCAAGCGGGCAATACACGATTCAGGTTAGCTAATGGGAATCGTTGAAGGGCCATTCCAGAATGTAACATCTCTATTTAGTGGCATTACCGCTAGCGATTTAGTTGTGACGCTGCACAGTGGATCAATATCACCGAACACATACGGCGGGAATATTCTATTTGGGAACCTTACTATTTATTTGACCCTGATAAATGGCACAACTTGGGCTGCATTTGATGCCACAATAAAACAGGCGCTAGCTGATGGATTTTCAGCAACAGCATCACCTGCAAACGGTTTTAATGATCTTTTGGAGCCATTGAGCCAAACAACAGTCACTAGATCATCAGACACGCAAGTAATTGTCGTTTTCCCTCCCGCATTCGATTATGACTCGACACTAACCGAAGTGATAGACATTGAAATACCTAACTCGGCCTTGAGCGCGGTTCCCGATAATCCCCTAACAGGAACACTTAATATAAGCGGTAGCACTTCGGTTCCTGCCGGAGCTTACAGCACAGAAGTAAGCTCGCTAACCGCTCCATTTGGTAGAGCTAGGCTAACGGCAACAGAGTTTCCAGTAACCGAAACAGTTGTCGACGAGATTAACGCAAATCACAACGGAACATTCTATTTGCCCGAAGCCGATATTGTTATTGATGCCATGGCTAGTAATTCAACTTCTGGAAGTTTGGATAATTATGAATTTATAGGAGGAAGCAGTTTTACAGACTCGTCTATATTATTAAGAGCATTGGGCAGGCTTAACGCTGACCCTGCTCTTATAAACTTTCAGATTGAAATGAGAATTTGCGATGATTATACGAATATCGATAAATCAACTTTTTGGACTGATCGCGGCGTGGTTAACGGATCACTAATTCATTATTTAAGAAACCCGTAAACCATCCAGACGATGATCACAGTGGCTCACCATCTGAGTCGTAGCCAAGTTTTCTGAGCCTAGCTTTCAACTTTCTTGATCTCGCGCAAAAGTAATATCTGCGCTCGCTTCAGTTCCTATAGATGGGCGTCCCTGCCCGATTACTACCTTGCCTGCCGCGCCTTGCCGAGTCCAGCTTTGATGTAGGCATGATCCTCGCAAGCCATCGCCTGGCCCCACAGTAGTAATAAAACCAGTAACATTTTCATTCCCAACTCCACGCAGTACTAATCTTCCCGCAAGTTTTACACTCTAATATCTGAATAGTCGGCGGCGTCATATACGACACCTCTTTGAAGTCACAGCCAGAAACCCATGCACGGCAGCGGATCGATCGGTAGATTGCTCTGAATACGCATATTGGGTTCACTTCTCACCTCTTATGCGAGCGGCTTCGTAGCACCATTGGCACTGGCAAACCTCGCCCATATTGCCGTAGTACGCGCCACC
>FUWD013188958.1_pt1 | contig 13930 bp, 10 predicted proteins | sample 1063281 | NCBI WGS metagenome assembly FUWD01 (sample SAMEA79048168, study PRJEB19326) | metagenome | biome: marine | reverse complement strand
TGCGGGCTGGGGGATTGATGGTGCATGGACGGTCCCTAAAGCGACACACGGGGCCTATCGAGAGCTGATTGGGTTGGATTAAGAGCGGTTGTGCGGGCACTAATCGGGAGCACGCACCGTGAGACCTGTACTTTGCCCATGAAAGGTCTCACGGCGAGGTTGTCACTCGATCTGTTGGATCTTCAGCCGGGCCAGGTGATGGTGTATAGGAGCCATTAACGCCCTGTTCTGAGAAATCTGCGCTTGATATGGGTTTCATCCACGATATCAAGACAATTCAATCCTTGATGCCACAATCAAAACAAACTCTGCTTTTTTCGGCCACCTTCTCGGACGAGATCCGTAAACTCGGCGCAGGCATGTTAGAAAACCCCACTCAAGTTGATGTAGCGCTGTCTTGCTGACGATAAAACCCAGCTGCATCCTTATTATTATCCCAGTAACAGGAAAGGCGTGAGCTTTTGGGTTGAAATTTTGCTTAAACAGGTCAAAGAGAAAGGGGTTGAAGTCATCAATGGCAAGTCATCGACAAAATCAACTACCAAGGTGATTTGGAAGATCAAAAAACCGTTTATTACTTTCAGATATGTATCGCAATGCGCTGGAGCTGCTTACTGTGCCGTTGGGATGTCGTAATTTGTCAGCTAGCACGACGTCGTCAAGTTATGTAAGCGCTTGCCTAGAATGCACGTCCTTGGGAGCTTTTTTTCAAACGACTGGACCGCAAAATAAATCTAAGGAACTAATGCGTGAGGATTGGACCGCATAACTGTATTCTACCCTCAGTTTTTACTTGAACCCCAATTACCTTGCAGACAGGACCTGAATACTGGGATTGTGTATGAAGAAAATATTGTTAGTGGTGGCTTTCCTGAATCTTGCTGGCTACAGCGTCAATTCAAGTCCTTCGCAAGCACCTACTCAAGCACCTGCTGTGGCAGCAGAGAAAGCAACGGAGATCATCGACTATGACTGGCCGAAATACGCCAATGACTCGGCCTCTTCAAAATACACTCCCCTCGACCAGATCAATCGAGATAACATGGAACAGCTACAAATTGTATGGTCATGGGATGCACCAGATAACGAATTTCTCAAGCAAACCACCAAATTCGTCTCCGGGGGTTTTAAAAGTACGCCAATAAAAATTGGCAGAACACTCTATATCAGCACACCACTGGGATTCATCGCAGCCATTGATGCAGAAACAGGCAAGCAGAAGTGGGTTTTTGATACCAAAACCTACGAACATGGACATCCTGCCAATATGGGCTTTCATCATCGTGGCGTCAGCTACTATGAGCAGAGTGACAAACGTCGCGTTCTGATGGGCACTAACAATGCCTTTCTATGGTCCCTGGATGCAGACACAGGTAAACCGGACAAGACCTTCGGTACTGATGGAAAAGTTGACCTCACCCTAGGACTTGGGCAGGAAATTGATCGATCAAAATACTCCAACACAGCAGCGGTTACCATAGTCGGCGACACAGTGGTTCTGGGTTCAGTTATCTCCGATATGCCGCTACAAAATTGGGGACCTAAAAGTAGAAGCGAAATGCCTCCTGGTCACATCCGGGGTTTTGATGTGAATACCGGCAGGCAGAAGTGGGTTTTTCACTCTATACCCAGGCCGGGTGAGATCGGCAATGAGACCTGGGAAAACGAATCCTGGAAGGATACAGGCTCAACCAACGTCTGGACCCTCATGAGTGCCGACCTTGAACTGGGATATGTCTATTTACCCTTCGGTGTGTCAAGTAACGACTGGTATGGTGGCGAGCGTCTGGGTGACAATCTATTTGGTAACAGCATCGTCTGCCTCGACGCCGCAACAGGATCACTGGTTTGGTATTTCCAGGCAATTCACCACGATCTATGGGATTACGATCTACCCGCGGCACCTAATCTGGTTGATATCACTGTGGGTGGGCGCGACATAAAAGCCCTTGCACAAATATCCAAACAGGGATTTGTCTATGTGCTTGACAGAGTCACCGGCGAACCTGTGTGGCCCATAGAAGAACGTCCTGTACCAGCATCTGATATGCCAGGTGATCGGGCCGCCAAAACACAACCTTTCCCCACTAAACCTGCACCTTTTGATCTACAAGGACTGGACGAAGATAATCTGATCGACTTTACGCCTGAACTCAAGGCAGCGGCGATTGAAATAACCAAAAGATATCGAAATGAAGGCTTGTATACACCACCATCACTTAAGGGTTCCATCCAGGTACCAGGTGACGGTGGCGGGGGTGAATGGAGTGGCGCTGCCTTTGATCCACAAACCTCACTATTCTATATACCATCGTCAACAACACCGAGCGTACCGAGGCTCCTGGAAACAAAAGAAGGCAATCCATATCGCTATGTCAGAGGCGGTAACAGATGGTTGCGCGGGCCAAAAGGTCTGCCAATCACCAAACCACCCTACGGGCGCATTAGTGCACTGAATTTAAATACTGGTGAGTACGAGTGGGTAGTCCCGAATGGTGAAGGAAAAGCCTTGAGGGAAAAGATCACCGCCCTCGGAATACCTGATCCTGGCCCTGTTGGATTAAATTTATTCACAACGGGAATAACGCCGCCACTGCTAACAAAATCACTGTTGATTATGGCATTAATCGACGGCGAGCCAATACTTCGAGCATGGGACAAGGCAACTGGAGAAATCGTCGGTGAGGTAATTTTACCAGCTCGAACGATGGGCGCGCCCATGACCTATATGATTAACGGCAAGCAATATATTTCAGTCGCTGCAATGGCAGGCGCTAAAGATGCAAAACTGATCACATTGGCATTACCTTGACCACGGCCTGGAGCAAACCCGCAAAGAAACTCCGGTGATATCAAGATCGAGTCGCTGTAGAAATGAAATGATGATTCACCCTGTTACCGTGTACCAGATCTCCGAACTAACTCAGAGCGCTGCTGACAGAGTATTCATGGCAAGAAACGTGTCACCAAAAAGAAAATCGTCGACAGGTTCCGGGTGAGTTGACAATTTTACCATCACAACGCCTGTGCTCTGGTCGACAAAGATGGTCTGCCCGTAAATGCCGATACACATCATCACCTTTTGTGTCGGGTTCACCCACACCTGATTTCGATAATGACCGCCGGGCAACATCGCAGCATAGTCTGTTTCAGAAAATAACTTCCTGAGTTCGTCGTTGCCGACCAGTGTATTCGCTATCCATTCAGCCGGTACAATCTGAGAACCATTGTAATGACCATTTTGTAATAGCATCTGACCAAACCGTGCCAGGTCGCGCGCGCAGGCACTCATCCCCGCCCCAACGTAAGGGAAACCAGCAGGATCCACGACAATGCATGCATCCTGTTCTGTTCCCAGCTTCTGCCAAAGGCGTTGTTCAAGCAGGTTCTGAATCTTTTGCCCGGTGGTGCGTTCTATCACCATGGCAACAACGTTAGTCAGCACGGTACGATAATGAAACTTCTCACCATCTGACTGTTCGGTTTCCTTCAAAGACAAGGCATAATCAAAAAGCGTGCTGGCCGAGTGATCGTGTACCAGCGCTGGCCGCCAGCCCACCACTGCAGCTTCAACCCAGAAGTCGGCTTTTTTGTCTGCATAATCTTCACCAAACTTCACAGCTGCCGTCATATCTAGTGCTTGCTGTAGCGTGGTTTCGCGAAACGCCGTCTCCTCAAATTCCGGGATATAACCGGCCACTCGTTTATCGGGATTGATCACCCCTTCTTTCACCAGGATACCGGTCAACATACCGACGAACGACTTGGTGACCGAATTAAGCAGATGATGGCTGTCTGCACTCATGTCGTTGCCATATTCTTCGGTCAGTATCACGCCATCTTTCATAACTAGGAACGCATCGGTGTATGTCTCATCCAGCATCTGACGTACTGAACGCGGCTGATCATCCAATCCCTGGTAAGTCAGCTGAGTCAATTCCTCGTGTCTCTCGGTGAATTCACTGGCCGGCCCGGTTCCACGGCGAACCCTTGCCGTGGGAAACAAGGCCTGTACATGCTGGAAACTCCATCGATTGTGGGGCGGGTCACCCCAGTTCTCGGTGCTGACTAATTCAATACTCATCCTGCCGACTCCCTAGTTAATTCAGATTTAAGGTTACACTTCTCCCTCTGGCACTTCCTGTCGGTCACCACCAAATACAATATCAGCAAGAGACAACTGACCTGGCTCCTGTTCCAGAACCCGATAGGCTGCATTCATTGAATGGTGCAGCGGAAATGATGCTCTCAAACCCATCATGTCGTAGTCAGCATTGATGGCATCTTTCAGCCAGGTGACACCCAGAGGATTGCTTTTTGTAAGATCCTGGCAAAGTCGGGTAACCTCATCCTCGAGTTCCTCCGCCGGAAAGACGCGTGTAACCAGGCCAATTTTCTGTGCTTCCTTTGCAGTGATCAGCCTGCCGGTAAGAAGCAGATATTTGGCCTGCCTCAATCCAAGCATCCACACCCACAGCGGCAAACTGGTAACACCACCCACCCTTTGAGCCTGGTGACCGAATGTCGCCGTGTCTGCAGCAAAGGCAATATCGCACAACATCTGGAAGTAGCAGCCCGTCGCAATTGCCGGACCCTGTACCTGGGCAACGGTCGGTTTGGAGTAGTACCAGATTCGAAGATAACGGTCGCTGATCTTGCGAAGGGCTGGCGAAGCATCATTCAGACGCCAGTGATCCTGGCCAGCAGGCGGAGTGGTGTAAGGATTGTCACGTAAATCATATCCAGCACTGAAGGCAGTCCCTGCGCCCTTAAACAGTACAACCCGAACATCGTTGTCGGCTTCGGCTACATCCAATGCATTATCAAGTTCTTCCAGAAGTTTTGTATTGAGCGCATTACGTTTATCAGGACGGTTGAAGGTGATAGTGCAGACCTGATCAGATACGTCGTAAAGCAGAAATTCGTAGTTTGGCATTTGGGTCTCCTTGATTGTGGCAAATGAGAGCGATGGTAAGTATATGACAATACACACTATGAGCTACACCAGCTAAGTCCTTAGCTCGCAAATCATTATCAGGTGACAACAGGTACAACATTTTATCGCCCTGGTATCTGAACCCCTGACTCCCTTCGCTAATTATTAGATTCCCTGCACGTTTCGGCAGAATCATTCGACAGGATCATGTCGCCAACGTACCTTTGTGACTTTCGCTGAAGACAATAACGCTATCAGAACCTGCGTAACTTACGACGCTGGTAATTCCCAGCTGGCGGTGAATGAATAGGGTGGGTTTACACCAGCACTTTACTCTGGCCGTTTGCATACATAGGCTCAGTTCTCGCAATTGGCGGGGTCCTTTCCAATTTCCTTACCTACAATTACAAACTCCGGGGGGCGAGGCATTACTCAAATGCCGGTGTCGCGGTTGCTGTAGCTGGACCTGCTGGACCATGATGCTCGTCAGCGATGGCGCCTACTACCTGGTATCGATTTTGCCCTCCATCGTATTGCAGGACAATCGCACATTCTTCAAATACCTGTGTCCAATCCCGGTTGGTATGAAAGTACTTTCACGGTTTTCGGTACTCAAACAAGAAATCAAAAAGGATGACTGTACTGAATGCGGTCTTTGCGACGCCATACAAACCACCAGGCGCTTGGATGCATGATGGCAAGAATACATCAACATGAGGTCAGAATAGAACAGCACTTACTTAAGTGCTGTTACGAAGTACTCTTACGACGTTCCGATCCCATCAATTTACCGAACGATCCGAAGACTCCCAATAGGGTGCTCTTAATTCTCTTTTTAGTACCTTGCCAGGTCCAGACTTTGGCAAAGGTTCGTGTTGAATATCAATCCCTTTGGGCACCTTGTAACCAGCAATATGGTCACGGCAAAAATCAACTATCTCTGCTGGATCTACATTATTGTGTTCCTCTCGTGGCACCACGACAGCATGCACCGCCTCTCCCCACTTTTCATCTGGCACACCGAACGCGGCAGCTTCGAGGACAGCGGGATGCTTGTATAAAACCTCCTCGACCTCTGTTGAGTAGACATTTTCTCCCCCACTGACAATCATGTCCTTGGATCGGTCGACCAGATACAAGTAGCCTGCTGCATCGAGATAACCAAGATCTCCCGTCCAGTAACTGCCATTTATTAACACAGCCTCGGTCTGCTCTTCCTTCTTCCAATACCCCTTCATCACGTTGGTGCCAGCAACCACGACTTCGCCGACTTCACCCACAGGAAGTTCATTGCCTTCTGGATCACAAATACTGATGATATTACCAATGGCTGATCTTCCACAGGAACGCGCTCTTGGATCATCCACGAGTCTTTCTTCATGTCCGAGTATCGTTGCCAGCGGCGATAACTCCGTCGCACCATAGACTTCTATCATCTGGGCTGTTGGGAAGGCTGAGCTGGTCCGGCGAATCACTTCGGTTGCGATGGGAGAACCACCATGGGCGATGATTTCAAGGGTGTCAGTCTTGCGAGGGTTAGAATGCTGCTCTTCAGCTAACGCAGCTAACATGGTAGGAACGCCAAGGGTAATATTGACGCTGTGTTTCTCTATCAGGTCTAAGGCTGCTTTCGGATCGAAAGCTGCTAGAGAAATCTGACAAGAACCTAGCCAAATGGCACCGAGGATTCCGTTTGAACCGGCAGCATGAAACATCGGTGCCATGATAAGGGTTCGATCTTCTGAAGATTGTGGGATCGCAGCCAACCAGTTATGAGTATTTGCAATCAAATTTCGATGAGTCAACATTACCCCTTTGCTGGCACCTGTGGTTCCGCCGGTGTAGAACAACCCTGCCAGGGCATTTTCATCAGGATCTTCTCCAAGCACTGCTTCACTCGACTGTTCTAACATATCTTCATAGTCGCTCGGCAGCCTGATTATCTCATCCACCATTTCAGTCAATTCACCAAGTTCAGTTCGATCAGTGAGTAGAATGTTGGCTCCAGAATCTTTCAGTGCATAGACCAATTCGGGCAACGCATGCCGGGTATTCAGGGGAACAACCACCATGCCACCAGCAGGAACACCAATGTAGGTTTCAACATATTGATGTGAATTGTTCGCCAAAATGGCAATTCGATCACCTGCCTTTGCGCCCCTGGATCTGAGGCCACCCACTAAAAGACTGCAGCGACGCCACAAATCAGCATAGGTGATTTCAATATCGTCGTGAATCAACGCAATTTCATTAGGACCGATTTGTAACGCCCGTTTTAACGGATCAATCAGAGTGTGCATTTGCTCATGCCCTTATCGTGTCTGGTTTGAGTAAACGAAATACTACTCGATTTATGTTCGTAGAACAGCAAGATATGTGGTCAGGCGTTGCGTTTGATATCTCTGAATGGCCCCGTATCAGATCGTGGTTCTTTAGGCATACCCAATACGCGCTCTGAAATGATGTTCCGTTGAATTTCATCCGTACCTCCGGCGATGGAAATCGCCGGAGTTGAAATCAACGTTTCAGCGATCATGCCATTTTCGGCAGAATCAACACCGCTTCGCATGGCGTCCGCACCTGAAATCATGGTGTGTACGTACGCTGCCTGCCTTGCAATAACGCTTGCGGCCAGCTTTCCAATTGATCCTGCAGGTATGACCTCATTGCTGCCCGATTTTCGTTTCGCTTCCGCAGCAGCCGATGCCAGCGCTGAGCCTTTTGCCATCGAGATCAGTTTCGCAATCTCCTGGCGTACCGCTGGATCGTCTATGGCACCTGTCTCTCTTGCGCGAGGCAGAACAAGATCGACCCTGCCTTGCCGTTGTGGATACCAGCTATAGGGTTCGTTAGCGACAGCCATCTCTGTATCATATTCTTCGTAGATCCGACCAACCCTGGGTTCCTGGATGGAACCACCGATTCCGCTCTGGGTAAAACCACGCCGTTCGTATGACAATGTAGTCGAAGCAACTGCCCAGCCATTGCCTTCACCCCCAATCAGATCCTCAGCAGGCACCACGGCATCGGTCATAAACACCTCATTGAAGGATGCATGACCATTCATCTGTTTCAATGGTCGTACATCAATGCCAGGCTGGCGCATATTGATCAGAAAATAACTGAGCCCCTGGTGCTTGGGCAAATCCCAGTCGGACCTCGCGAGCAAAATACCGAAATCAGCGTGGTGCGCGCTGGTATTCCAGACTTTCTGTCCGTTGATGATCCATTCACCACCAATCTTTTCAGCCCTGGTACTGGCTCCCGCAAGATCGGATCCACTACCGGGTTCACTGAACAACTGGCACCAACCGTGTTCGCCGGTCAATATTGGTCGAAGGTATCGTCGTTTCTGATCATCTGACCCGTGAGCAAGAATGGTTTCTGCTGCAAGACGCCGGGTTCCTGCACTGGCAGCACCGACAGCACCCTTCTCGTGAAATACTGTCGCGACGACAGCTGCCTGTTCCTGAGTATATCCCCGCCCAAGATATTCATCAGGCCACTGCGTGCAGCCCAACCTTCGTCAACCAGTTTATTTCGCCATTCGACAAGCGATAAATCCACCGACCAGTTCTTATCCAGCCATTTGGTGACCTCTTTCCTGATTTCATCGTTTGTCATGACTGTGCCTCCATGACTGTCATCATCCGCTCACGATGCAGATGGGGTGTACCCATGAATACCTCTGAACTTTTCGCCCGCTTAAACCACATGTGTGTGTCATTTTCCCAGGTGAAGCCAATGCCACCCCGTAATTGGATACCGGCTCTGGCGGCTTCAATATAAGTATCGCTGGTCATGGCTTTCACCATACTGGCCACATACGGTTCGCCTTCTCCCGCATCGAGACAACGAGCCGCATGATGCGTCGCTGCCTTGGCAAACTCGATTTCCATCAGAAGGTCTGCGCACCGGTGTTTTAATCCTTGAAACGATCCGATCGGTCGGCCGAATTGGACTCGCACCTTCGTGTAGTCTATGGTGGATTCCAACAGATACTGCGCTCCTCCGATCATCTCGTGAGCCAACGCCACACAGATACCATCCCAGGTCTTATTCAATGCTTTTTTACTAACATCACCTATCTTCTCAGCGATCACATCGTCAAAACTCACTGACGACAATTTGCGGGTCGGGTCAAGTACTTCGAGCGGCGTGACAGATACCCCGGCAGATCCACCAGGAACCGAGAAGAGACCCAGGCCATTTGATGTTTTTGCAATAACAATCAACTGATCCGCAACGTGAGCGTCGACAACGATCGGTGCAGTACCACTCAAGATATCATCATCGTTCGCGAAAAGGTGTTCACCCACAGATTCCGGTTTATTCAGATTATCCAGCACCAATGTTGCAATAGTTGTACCCACAGCAACACCGGGTAGAAGTTTCTCTTTGTGCGCCTCAGTCGCTGTGTTTAGCAGCGCATAGCCTGCCATCACTGATGAGGCGAAGAAGGGACCACAATATAGATACCGACCCATTTCCTCGGCAACGATGCCAAGTTCAATTGGTCCAAATCCAAAACCACCGTATTCTTCAGGGATGTGAGTTCCTGCAAGTCCAACCTCACTACACATTTGCTGCCACACATCTGCATCGTATCCCTTTTCTGAGGTCATCAGTTCACGCACGACGCCAGGTTGTGACTTGTCACTCATAAAGCGAGCAACGACATCCTTAAAGTTCTTCTGATCTTCGGTTAACTCAGTTTGCATGTGATTTACCTGACTTGAATCCATACATTGTCCTCTTCAGAACACCCCTGATTCTGGTCAAAGCCGCCCGCCACGTCAATCACGAAAGATTTCCTTGCAGCCAGGCCTGGATAAGCTGAGGAACTTCCCTGTCAATATCCTCCGCTATCAATTTTCGGTAGTAGAGATTTGGATACGCCAATCAGTTTTTCGGGGATTGAATACGGTCACTGAATACCCTTGACAGCATTCTTAGACCCCCCAAATCCAAACAAGTCCACTAAGTCGGTTTTCACTTGTATCGCCTGGTTCCTCAGCACCTGTTCAAGTAGCTGAACAAAAGGACAAAGTAAGATTACACCTGCGAGTTATGGAATTTCGAATGCCAACTGTGAAACGATTACCGTACCTTCACTATGACCAAATGAGTAGACATGATCGCCGTTACAATAACTCTCGTCCATGACGCACCTGGTGACTTTTGGCGCGTCATCAACAAAAATCGATGGTGAAAGCGATGATGAGCGTATCGCAGAATTAAATACAATGATCGAAATGATCCACACTCAAGGATTGGAGATCGGCATCCATGTGACCGGTGATCGATACAGTGATCGCAGCCTAGTGCGTCGCCCAGTCAAACTCAATGAGAACAGATCCACGCTACTATGTCATCCATGCTGATATGGTCCCGGACACGATACTTGCACAGATGACGAAATCAGGTATCGGTGCGAATTTTCATCCCGAGATCAAGCACCTTATTGCTGATTCTCAGGTCGCGAATATAGGGACTAAACGTGTGTCGCGTGAGTGGCCTTACCAATCCTTCATTGAAAATGTCGGATACCCCATCTGTCGATTGCTCAGATATACTCCCCGTCTGAAGCGTGATGCTGTAGTTGGGTGACAGAAGGCAGCATCCGGCAGGTTCAAGTACAATATCAGGGTTTACAGACAGGAAGCAGCATTGGATAAGACCATTGGCAATTTTGTCGATGCACTCAGGAACGCCGAAGTTGAAGTTTCACCGGCGGAGACACTCGATGCCGTAGCGGCCCTTGAAATTACCGGTGTAGATGATCGAACACTGCTGCGGAACACCCTATCGCTGATTCTTGCTAAGACTCCGGAAGAAAAGGCACTGTTTAATGTGTGTTTTGACCGTTTCTTTTCGTTCAGACAATTCGAGGATTCACCGGGCATCCTGGAAGAACTGAGGGCTGAGCAGGCTGATATCGAGGCAACAGCTACGATTGGACCAGGTGAAGAAAACGGTGCTGGCGGAGAAAAAAAGAAACGTCGTAAGAGTCGATCAACATCTGCTCCTCAAACCTCAAGGTTAGGACACATTCTGCTGTCCGGTGATGCCAACGAACTGTCTGTCGCTCTGACAAAGGCTGCAAAAGAAGTCCACCTGGATCGAATCAAATCCAATTATGAAAGAGGCCTCTTTGCCCACAGAATTCTCTTTCATCTGGGGGTCAAACAACTGGATGATGAGATTGACCGCTTATCAAAGGAAGACAACGAACGTAGCGTTCGAACTGCCCAGCTACTAATCCGGGGGAAACAATATCTGGTAGAACAGGTGAGAGATTATGTTGATGAGCAGTTTTTTCTCATCGTAGACGGAAGCGGTAAACGATTTCTGGTTGATGCGGTGACCAGTTCAAAACTAACCAATATGCAGGTTTATTACTTTGACCATATCCGGGAAGCGGTCAGGAAACTGGCTCACCAACTCGCAAAGCGGCATGCAAAAAAGAAGAAGGTTATCAACCGGGGACAGTTGGATATCCGAAAGACCCTGAGGAAGAACGTTGCCTATGATGGAGCACTGTTTGACCTGCGTTGGAAGCAGATTAAGGTTGAGAACCCCAAGATATTCGTGATCTGCGATGTGAGCGGCAGTGTGAAAAACGTGGCCCGCTTTCTCCTGACGTTTCTATATAGTCTCAATGAAGTATTACCCAGGGTTCGCTCATTTGCCTTCTCTAATGAACTGGGCGAGGTGAGTGAGTTCTTTGAACACTATTCACTTGAAGAAGCAATCGAGATGAGTCTGGATGACTATGGTAAAGGTTCCACTGATTACGGTCAGGCATTTCGAACCTTCAAAGACCTGTGCTTCCGGGATATCGATTCCAAATCTACAGTGATTATTCTTGGTGACGGCCGAAATAATTACTTTGCTACCGGCGCCGACACACTCAAGGAAATCTCTGAGAAGTGTCACCAGGTCATCTGGCTTAATCCTGAACCACGGGAACAATGGCATGAGGGAGATGCTGAGATGCAGGCTTACCTGCCAGCCTGCCACTTCGCCGAGGTCTGCAATTCCCTGCCAGATCTGGAAAGGATGGTTTCGAGGGTTTTGAGAAGCGCGGGTTAGATACCAACGTCTTTTGACGCTTCTTCATTCTTCCTATCTCCTCTCTCCCAGTTTTAAGTTCTAAAACAGGGGTGTTAGCATGTGGGAGCTGGTGAATTAAGGAGATTTGACAGTGGAGTCCAGAAAAACGCAATGTGTACTCTGTGCCAACGCTTGTGGTCTGAACGTAACTATCGAGGACAATAAGATTGTTAAGGCCCGGGGGGATAAAGATGACCCCAGAAGTGAGGGATACACCTGCCGCAAGGCACTGCAAATTCGATATCACCAGCACCACGCTGACCGCCTGCTGTACCCCCTCAAGAAAGTCGGCGACGGCTTTCAAAGGATATCCTGGGAACAAGCCAGTGCAGAAATCGCTGAAAAGCTGAAGAGTACCGTTACGAAACACGGTCCCCGATCACTGGCACTCATGGGTGGCGGCACAATTAACTGTATCGCCCAGGGTTCCTTTGCAGCGGGCATGCTGCGAGGGTTGGGATCTCAATATCGATATAACGCGCTCGCGCAGGAACTCACTGGCCGATTCTGGACTGATGGCGAGACCTATGGTGATCAGAATATCCGCGCATCCGCAGATACAGAGCACTCGGATATGGTACTTATTATTGGTAAGAATCCTATGATGAGCCATCACTCAGACAGGGCCCGCATTAAGTGGAAAAAATTCTCAAAAGATCCCGATAAGGTACTGGTCGTCGTCGACCCGAGGCGGACTGAAACGGCGAAACTTGCCGACATCCACCTTGCCATCAGACCCGGCACAGACGCCCTTTTATTACGTGCCATGACAGCCATCGTGTTAGCACAAGGCTGGCAGGATCAGGCCTTTATTGATGAGCATGTCAGTGGCTTCGAAGAGATTCGCTCCCTGTTCGAGGATTTTGATGCCGAAGCCGCGGTAAAGGTATGTGAACTTGACTTTGATGAAGTAAAGGAAGTCTGTCGACTATTTACAACAAAAAAATCCTGCCACATTAGTGATCTTGGTGTTCTGATGTCGCGCCACAGTACACTTGTTTCCTATCTTGAAAACACCTTCCTGGCAGTTACCGGTCGCTTAACGAGGAAGGGAGGTAACCTGTTACCGAGGGGATTCGGCGCACGGCGAGGAAAAGTAGCTTCCGAGAAACCAGAACCCTGGAGAACAGTGGCAACTGATTTTCCGCAGATTACCGGCATCTACCCTCCCAATGTCATACCAGAAGAGATTCTTAACGATCATCCCGATAGACTAAGAGCGGTCGTTGTCAGTGCATCCAACCCACTTCGCTCGTTTGCCGATACGACAGCCTACGAGGAGGCATTCGGTGAACTTGATCTGCTGGTCACTATAGATATCGCAATGACCGAGACTGCACAACTTTCCCACTATGTTTTGCCTGCCCCATCAGCCTATGAAAAGTGGGACGGCGGCGGAATGATGCTTCGGGCTCCTGTCCTTGAACCCGAAGGAGAACAGTTAGAAGAAGGTGAAATATTTACCAGACTCGCTGACGATCTGGGACTAATCCCGGACATTCCTGATTCGCTCTTTGAGGCAGCGGAGAGTGGTGACAGACAAAAATATAATCTGGCGCTGACGGAATACTTTGAACAGAAACCTGAAGCGGCCAGGCGGATCCCTTTCATACTGGCAAAAACCCTTGGGAAACAGCTTGGTTCGGCTCATCTGGCTTCCTCGTGGGGACGGCTACGAGGTCTGCCCGATGAGGCCAGGGAAGAAGTATTCCAGGCGATACTCGATCAATCCGGTGGTCCGCAACTTGACGGTGCAGGCCCAGACACTGATGAGTTTCCGGACCTGCCGACAGAGGATGGTCGAATTCGACTGAATGTTCCTAAAATGACAAAGTGGCTCCCGGAGATTGACCCCGTACTCGAAGAGAAATTGCTACT
>FUWD013230730.1_pt1 | contig 13932 bp, 15 predicted proteins | sample 1063281 | NCBI WGS metagenome assembly FUWD01 (sample SAMEA79048168, study PRJEB19326) | metagenome | biome: marine | reverse complement strand
GCGTTCGGTTGGGCGGCTGCCATCGGCTTTTGCGGAGTCTGTAGCGTCTATGTTGGTTCTGTGCTAACGGCAACGCCGAAGGGTTAGGGATAGATGTCGATTCTGGATCGTGTGCGCGGTGCTGGGCTGGTCAGGTCTCAGGCCATCATGGCCGGGTTCACTGGTGGACTCGATGCAGGGTCTTTCACGTTCAACGGTGTCGATCATCAGTTGAATACGTCGATGGCTGGTTCGCCGGCGGTGTCTGTCGGGCCAGGGTTCGAAGACAGAGTCGCGAACGTTCATGAGCAGTCAGGCCCGGTGTCTGCTGCGATTGTGGCCAGGTCTTTGCCGATGACACAAATGCGGTTCAAGTGGCGCAATGAGTCGGGCGATAGGCCTGGCCGTCTGTTCGGTAACGAAACGTTGGCGCCTTTCGAGCGGCCCGGTTCGATGACACGCCCGCAGTGGTTGGCGTTGTGTGAACGGCATGCCAGTTTGGGCGGTAACAGTTACACCCGTTTGACGGCTGCGGGCACGTTGCACCAGTTGCGGCCTGACTGGGTTGACATTGTGCTCGGTTCGGATGAGCTGCCTGAGTCTGCCAGTTTCGCTGCGGACGCTACAAAGGTCGGTTTCATTTACTGGCCAGGTGGCAGAGACAACGCTGTGCAACCTGAGCTGTACACCTCCGCCGAAGTGATCCATTGGGCACCTGAGCCGCACCCGTTGTGGCCGTGGTTGGGTGAGTCGTGGGTGACTGCCATTCTGCGCGACATCGCTGCTGATGGTCAGGCCACGGATCACATACAAAAGTTTTTTGCGAACGCTGCAACGTCGAACATGGTTGTCAAAGCGGCTGAGGGTTTGAGCGAGGCACAGTTCTCTAAGTGGCGCGATTTGTTCGAGTCGAAGTATCAGGGTTCGGCGAACGCCTGGCGCAACATTTATTTGTCGCATGGCACTGACGTGCAGGTGGTCGGTAGTTCGTTGGGTGATTTGCGGATGGGTGATCTGCAAGGAGGGTTTGAGACTCGCATCGCTGTCAGGTCGCGTGTGCCGTCAACGATGCTCGGCACCCGTGAGGGTTTGGGCGGTTCGGCTTTGAACGCCGGGAACTATGACAGTGCGCGCAGGTTGTGGGCTGACGGTTTCCTTGTGCCCCACATGGAATCGTTTTGTGCAGCAGCAGAGATGGTGTTGCAGCGACCTGCCGGCCCTGTCGAGCTGACGTTTGACCCGCGCAGGGTGATGATTTTGCAGGAGGACCGCACGCAGGCAGCAGACATTTTGCAGTCGCAGGCGTCGATCATTGAGACGTTGCACCGTGCAGGGTTCGAACCTGACGCTGCGGTGTCTGCTGCTGTGGACGGTGACCTGGCTGGCCTGTTGGGCAGCCACACAGGCCTGTCGTCGGTGCAGCTGATAGCACCAGGCTCGGGCGAACCAGAATCTACAGAAGGAGAGTGACCATGATTGACCGCAGGCTTTCCCGTTCGATGACTGACACACAGCCGACGATTGTGCGCCAGTTCTTCGACTGGGATATCTCGACACGTGGCGACGGTCGCACAATCGAAGGCATCGCTGTGCCGTGGGATGTGCCGGCGACGGTGTCAGACCAACAGGGCCGCTACGAAGAAATGTTCACCCGTGGCAGCTTCACCAAAACGTTGAACGAACGCGGTGTTGGCCGCGTCAAGTTGTACGTCAATCATGGTCACCAAAGGTCGGAGCTGCCTGTGGGTGTGGCCACACATTTGACAGAGGATGCTTTGGGTTTGCGTGGCACGTTCCGTGTTTCGAAGGTTGACGCCGGCGACCTGGCGCTCGAGCTGGTGCGTGACGGTGTGCTCGATTCTTTGTCTGTTGGTGTGATTGACCAGCCGCAAACGGCGCAGTGGTCAGGCCTCAAATCGGCGCAGTCGCCGTTTGGTACTGCGGTGACTCGCACCAGTGTCCGACTCGAGGAAGTGTCTCTGGTGCCACACCCGGCCTATGAAGGCGCTACCATTACTGGCATACGCAGCACATCCCTTGATGGGCACACCGACGAAGAAGAACTGTCGGTGCCGCCTGGCGATGCCGCTGATCCCGAAACCGTCACACGTGGCATTTCGATCAGTGACCATGAACGCCGCCTCTGGATCGCACGATTCGGAGGTTTCACACATTTGGAGATGTGACAATGACCGATATCACCGTTCAGCCTTTGGCTGACATTCCGACCACACTTGAGGGTGTGCAGGCGCGACAGGCCGAACTACAGCCTGTCATCGCAGCTTTCCTTGCACGCGGCGACGACCTGACCGAAACCGAACACGCCGAATACGTTGCGCGCGGTGCCGAGTGGTCTGCTCTTGATACTGCCCGCACTTCGCTTGACGAAGCGCACACCGCAGAACTGGCCCGCCGTGAAGGCCTTGGTGAGTCGTTGACCCGTTTCGCTTCGGCGCCAGGGTCAGTGCAACAGCCGTCCACCGCGACCCGTACACAGGGTCCGATTGACCGCAAGCGCAACCCGTTCGACCGTGATGAGATCAACCGTTCTGACTCGCCGTCAGACCTCATGGCACGCGCTATGTCCGCTGCCGAAGTGACGCCAGACTCGAGCGATTTGCGTCGCTCCGGTTTGACTGACCTGCTTGAGCGTCACGGCGATCAGCCGATGGCTGAGCTTGTGTTGCGTACCTGTTCACCTGAGTACAAGGCAGCTTTCGCTGCCCTTGTTCGCACTGGTGAGATTGGCAGCTTGTCTGACGATCAGCGTTCTGCGATCCAGTTCGCCGAGCGTTCGGCGCAGCAGGTTCGTGCGATGTCGACCGCTGACGCTGGTGGCGGTTATCTCATCCCGACTGACATTGAGCCGCAGATCACGCTCACCGCGTCTGGTTCACAGAACCCGATTTATGACATTGCTAGGCGGGTGCCGACCACTGGCACCACGTTGCGGAATGTTGGATCGCCGAACGCGGCGTGGTCGTGGGATGCTCAGAACGCTGAAGTCTCAGACGACAGCGTGACCCTGACGAACACCGACATCACCCTGTACTCGGCGAACGGGTTCATTCCTGTGTCGTTCGAAGCAGCAGCGTCTGTGCCGTCGATCATGTCGGAGATGTCACGTGTACTCAATGGCGGCTACAACGATCTGGTCGGTGCCGCTTTGGCTACTGGTACGGGTTCGGGCCAGCCGTTCGGTATCAATGCTGCGCTTGCAGGTGTGACAAACGAAGTGAACAACGCCACTACCACAGTGCTCGTTGTCGCTGACCTTTACACCGTTTGGGATCAGTTGGCCACACGCCACCGTCGTAACGCACAGTGGATGATGAACAACGCTCAGATCAGCCGTATTCGCCAGTTCGCCACCGATGACGGCGCGAGCCTTTGGGTGCGTTTGGGTGAAGGTTCCGGCGCCGAGCTCATGGGCCGACCAGTCCACGAGAACAGCGACATGGACGCAGGGCTGGCCGCAGGAGACGACATCATGGTCTTGGGCAACTGGGAGCATTACGTCATCGCTGAGGGTGTCGGCACGATGGTTGACATCATTCCGCATGTCTTCGGTAGCAATGGTCGACCCACCGGCGCTCGTGGCATCTTCGCGAAGGCACGTCTCGGCGCTGACCTTGTCGACAATGCTTCATTCGTGCAGCTGACCGGCGTGGCATAGATCATGGCTACGGAGGTTTTTGACAACGCGTTTCTGAGCCTCGGCGGCACAGACATCAGCGACCACATCCAACAGATCAACCTGAGCTATTCGAAGGCTGAACTGACAGAGACAGCCATGTCAGACGCAAGTGTTGTCCGTAAGGGCGGGCTTGCAGACTGGTCTATTTCTGTGACCTGGATTCAAGACTTCGCAGCAGGCGAAGTTGATGCAACCATTTGGCCGCTTGTCGGCACAACGTTTGCGGTGGTGTTCCGGCCTGATGCTGGTGCTAAGGCGACAGCCAACCCTGAATGGACAGGCACAGGGTTCTTGCCTGAGTACAACTTTGGTGGATCGGTCGGCGATCTGCTGACCGCATCAACCACAATCAATGCTTCGAGTGACCTGACCAGGGCCACTTCGTAGCCATACCCATTATGGTCAGAGCGGTGGCACTACAGTTGTGGTGTCACCGCTCGAAGGGCAACAGATGAAGTACACAGCTACAGAGTCGTTTGGTGTTCACGGTCAACCCGTCTGCCCGAAAGGCGACGTGGTCCCTGCCGTGGTTGTCGCCATGTTGCCGAAGGACTGTTACCTGCTCGCACCTGTGACTCAGACCAGGCCAGCAGCCAAACACGCCGCGAAGGCCTGACCGCTGTGGGCGTGGTCAACGGGTACGCGTCCCTGGCCGACCTCAAAGAGTATTTGGGTATCACTGGCACAAGCACCGCTGACAGCGGACTTGAGCAGGCCATCGAAACTGCGTCACGCGAACTTGACGGGCACTGCGACCGACAGTTTTTCACCGTTGCCGGCGCGACCCGTTACGCCGGGCCCGGCGATGTGAACGGCCGTTGCCTGAACATTCCTGACATCGCAGCGGGGCAGATCACGTCGGTCAAAGTTGACACCAACGATGACGGCACCTTCGACACGACAGTCACAGAAGGCACAGGGTTTGCTGTGGCACCAGTCGCAGGCACCCTGATCGCAGGTTGCACGGCGCCTGTCAGCGAACTGATCGCGATGACGTTCAACTGGCCGGCCTACGGGTTCAGGCCCGCACGTGTGGAGATTGTGGGCACGTTCGGTTGGGCTGCTGTGCCTGACCCGATTCACCAGGCGTGTTTGCAGTTGGCGGCACAACGCTGGAAGTCGAAAGACGCGCCGCTTGGTGTGGTGCAGTCCGCAGAGTTCGGGGCGTTCCGTCTGCGAGACATCCCTAGCATTCGCGGGATGATCGCAGACTTTCGCCGTCACCCGTTGCCTGTCTGATGTCTGACCCGACACTCGAACTGGTCAACGTGAAAGCAGCGTTACAGACGGCGTTGCAAACCATTGACGGGTTGCACGTCAAGACCGCGCCTGTGGGCACTGTGGTGCTGCCTGCCTGTTCGATGCTGACAGGCGGTGTCGACTTCTGGCAGTCGATGAACGGCGGCGCAGGGAACTTGACCCGCATCGAAATCGAGCTGACTGTCGCGGTGCAGTCCGCCGAAGCTGAACTGGCGCTCGAGCAGCTGGACAGGTTTATGTCGCCGACTGGTGCGCTGTCGATCAAAGCCGCTGTGTTCGCAGACAAGACGCTCGGCGGCACGGTGTCTGTGGCCAGGGTGATCAGTTGCAGTGAGGCGTTGTCGCTCGAAGTTGACGGTGTCGAAGTGTTCGGCTGTGTGTTCGATCTTGAAATCTTTGGAAGGTGACGACAATGACGACCACCAAAAAGGCGGCAACCAAAAAGGTGGCTGCGAAACCGAAACCGTCAGGTGTGGAGTGTCGTGTGCTAGGGCACCATGCCATCGACCGCGTGCAGCCGGGCGGTACCGTGTTTGTCGACCAGGCACGTGCAGACAGGTTCTGTGCGGCTGGCACACTTGAAAGGGTCACACCATGAGCACTGTTTGTTTCACAGGCGCAGAGCTGTTCCTAGACGGTGTGGCACGCCATACCGAAGCGAATCAGTTTGCGTTGTCTTACAAGGCAGCAGACTTGGACGCCACGACGTTTGGTGATAAGGGCGCGGTGAGTCGCAAGGGTGGGCTGAAAGACGCGGCGTTGTCGTTGGGTGGTCTGATGGATGTGACCGCTGCGGACTTCGCAGAGATCGGCGGTTCTGACGCGATCTTTGTTGGTGTGCCAGCGCCGACTGGTGCAGGCGACACAATGGCCGAAGGCGACATTGCGTACATTGCACAGTCGTTTCAGGGTTCGTTGGCTTGGGGCGGTTCTGTCGGCGATCTGCTCGGGTTCGATATCACGCTGCTCGGCACAGGCCAGCAGCCCATCGCACGCGGCCCGGTGCTGTCAATCACAGCGGGAGCGGTCACCGCAGAAGTGCAACCTGTGACAGCTGTGCCTATGGGTGCAGGTGCTGTCGGTTGGGTTGTGGCCGTGGTCGCTATCACCGATGGTGGTTCTGGTGGCGATATCACTGTGACTGTGGACAGTGACGACGGTGCAGGGTTTGGGACCTCGACCAGCCGTCACGCACCAGGCCTGGTTTCGACCGCGGGCGATGAGCATTCGAGCCTGACAGATTTGGGTGTCATCTCTGGTGAAACGCATTGGCGTGCCACGGTGACAACCACAGCGGCTGTGACCAGTCTGATTGTTGCGTTGGGCTGCTACATTCCGGTTGCCTGATGGGTGGCAGCGAACAGGATCTGACGATCAGGTTGGAAGGACTCAAACAGTTCTCGCGTGATCTGAAAGCTATTGACCCTGAACTGGTCAAGGCAATGAAGCGCATCAACTTCGATGTTGGCGACATGGTTGCGCAGGAGGCTCGCACCAGAGCGAAACGTCTCGGCGGTGTTTGGGCCAAAACTTCGCGGGCTATCAAAGCAACCAAGAAAGCAAAGGGTGCGTCGATCACTGTTGGCGGTGCCAGGTACCAGTTCTCTTGGGGCGCAGAGTTCGGGGCGAAGCGGTACAAACAGTTCGGCAAATGGCGCGGTAACCAGTTCGGCGGGTGGCAGGACACAACAGGTGTCGGCTACTTTTTGCATCCTGCGATAAGGGCAATGGCCGAAGAATCATCCGTCTACTATTTAGACCAGATAGAGAAGCTGGCCAAACGTGCAGCGTTCCCAGACTAAACCAGGAGACATCACACAATGAGCACCACAATCTCGGAGATCACAGGGCTGCCAGTAGGCAACTTCGACACAGGCAAACCCGCTGCCACGCCTACGGCTGTGCCGCGCCCGCCTGTGCTCGCAGACGCTGATGCCAGGGCTGTGGCGCAGGCTGTGCTTGACGAACAGTCGACCACGGTCAGGTTCACGTTGCAGGACGGCAAGCAGGTCACGTTTGATGTGGCAGCTGTGTCTGCCAGGTCCGCACGGCTGGTCAGGCAGGAGACAGGTAAGCCGTGGATGTGGTGGCTGCAAGCCATCGAAGACGATGGCGAAGACCTGGACACCCTCGCTGTGATGATTTATGTGGGCATGCTCGAGCAGGGTGAAACAGATGTCGACTTCGAACAGTTAGAGACAGAGCTGTCCTATTCGTCTGGTGTGCAGGGTGACGTTCTGACTGTCGGTGATGTCCGCGCGGAATCCCGCGCCAGCACCTGATTGAGTCGCTGCCAGTGCTGGCAAGAATGTACGGGCTGCAGCCACACCAGTTTGGTGGCCCTGTTTGGCTTAGCATGTCAGAGATCGAAGTGTTTCTCCTCGACGCGAAACAACAGGCGGCTGACTAGATGGTTGGAAAACGCAAACTTGAAACAGAGCTGACTGGTGACGCGGCTGGTGTCAAGCGTGCGTTCGCTGAGGCTGGCGATGCTGCTGGCGGGTTCGAGTCGAAGCTAAGCAAGATGATGTCAGGCTCGGCACTCAAAGCGGGTGTGGCTGGTGCCGCGTTGGCGTTGGGCGCGGTGGCGTTGAACGCGTTTATGACTGGCATGGATAACGAGAAGTCTGCTGACAAGGTCGCGGCATCGTTGGGTTTGAGCGACGCTGACGCTGCGAAGCTGGGCGGGATCGCAGGCGACGTGTACGCGGATGCGTATGGCGAAAGTCTGGCCGAAGTGCAAGAGGTTGTTGGCGAACTGTTCTCTGCCGGTGTCGAGGATGTTGACCTGTCGAACCTGACAGGCCAGGTGCTCGATATTGCGACAGCGTTCGATCAGGACTTCGGCGAAGTGATATCGACTGCACAGACGATGGTGAACAACGGTTTGGTGCCAGACATGGCGTCTGCGTTTGACACGATCACTGAAGGGTTCCAGACGACAGGCCGCAAAGGCCGCGAGGAACTGTTGCCGACACTGAACGAATACGCTGCCACGTTCACCAGTCTCGGTATCGAAGGGCCAACAGCTATCGGTTTGATTGACGCAGCTATTGATGCTGGTGCGTTCAACGTTGACAAGGTCGGCGACGCGCTCAAAGAGTTCGGCATCAGACTGATGGATGGCTCTGATGGCACACGCGACGCGTTGCAGGCTGTCGGCCTAGACGCAGAAGCCGTGACGACTGCTATCGCTGCGGGTGGTCCTGCTGCTCAGGCCGCTACTTCGCAGGTGATTCAGGCGCTGTCGAACATGTCTGACCCGTTGGCGCAGGAAGCCGCCGGTGTGGCCCTGTTCGGGACAACGTGGGAAGACCTCGGACCTGCTGTCATTTCTGCTTTGGACCCTGCGAAGGTCGCTGTTGGTGACCTGTCACAAGCGACCGAAGAAATGGGTAACACCCTGAACGACAACTTGACCACAGACATCGAGGGTTTCAAGCGCAAAGCGATGCAGGGTTTGGCCGACAGCGTCACAAATGTGGCCATGCCAGCGATCAGGTCTTTGGTCGATGCGTTCAAGGACGACGGGCTGGCTGGCATTATGGACAAACTGTCCGAGGCAATCCAGTCAGGGCTGAACGCCACGGTGGCCTGGTTAAAAGCTGACGGCCTGGCAATGCTCGGCGGCTTCTTCTTCAAGACGTTGCCTGTCGAACTGGGCAAAGCGTTTGTAGCTTTGAACAAACTGAATCTTGAGGTTGGCAAAATCCTGGTGGGTGCCCTGTGGGATGGCATCAAAGCAGGGTGGTCTGATGTGCTGCTGCCGTTCTTGAAGTCGTTGCCTGGCCTAGCGGCAGAAGGCATCGGCAACACGTTCACTGGTATTTACGGTGTCGGTGTCTCTATGGTGCAGTCGTTGTGGGATGGCATCAAAGACCACTGGAAAACGGCTCTGGTCGGTATCGCTTTGATGCCTTTGGCTGTGCCTATCGCCATCGGTCTGATGGCACGGCTGCTGTGGGATAAAGGCGTGGCCATGATCGAAGGGATGATGGGTGGCATAGGCGCAAGGTGGGCTGCCGGTTTGGCATGGTTGACGGGTGTGCCGTCGCATGTGCTCACAGCTATCGGCGCGGTTGGTTCGCTGCTGACGGCTAAGGGCACCGAAATTGTTTCTGGTCTGATCGCAGGGCTGACGTCGAAGTGGGCTGATGCTGGCATGTGGCTGTCTTTGGTGCCAGGCAAAGTGCTCACTGGTATCGGTTCTGTTATCACGCTTTTGACGGTGAAGGGCAGCGAGATCGTGTCAGGTTTGCTGTCTGGTTTGCTTGGCGGTTGGGTGTCTGTGTCTGCGTTCGCCACCGGGTTGCCTGGCGCTATCGTCACAGCAATGGGCGACGTGGCTAACGCTTTGTTCCAGAAAGGCAAAGACATCATTGCCGGGTTGGTGCGCGGTATCAGGTCTGCTGCTGGTTCGATCCCGAACCCTGTCAGCCTGGTGCCAGGGGTTGGTGCTGCTGTGGGTGCGGCGAAAGTTGTGGGCGGCGCCGTCGGCAAAATCACCAGCATTTTCAAGGCTGGCGGTGGTGTGGTGCCAGGTGTGACAGGTCAGGCCATGCCGATCATGGCGCACGGCGGCGAGGAAGTCATCACCGCAGACGACCGCAAAACGTTGCAACGTCGCCTGTCGCAAGGCGGTGGTGCAGGCGGTGGCACACAGTTCAATGTCACGATTGCGTTGCACAGCCAGGCCACCAACGCAGACGCACAACGCATTGTCGACCTGCTCGAGGACGCTGTGCGAACAGGCCGCATACCCACCTCAGTCAGAAAGGCGTTCGCGGCATGAGTAAAAGCGACAAAACAACGCTGGCCACACTGCTCCTGTACACAGGCAAGACGGGTGACTACGCCGCAGCGCGTCCCATTTGGTGCCGTTTGTGGACAGTGCTGCCAGACACCGCAGGTTCGGGTGGCACCGAAGTCACAGGCGGCGCCTATGCCGCTGTTGACATAGCGGCAGACTTCCCGACAGCGTCAACGGGCGATAGTTCTGTGGCGAACACAGGCGCTGTCACGTTCCCAACAGCGACAGCTGACTGGGCGACCGGTGCCAACAGGGTTGTAGGGTTTCAGCCTGTCGACGTCTTCGACTGGTACCACCACGTTCCTGATGGTTCAGGCGTTGGATAGCCCTGTTGAGGTTGTCGACACCGCCGTGTTTGAGTTCGCTATCGGTGCGCTTGTGTTCGCAGAAGCATGACACGCGCCGTCGACGCCACACTGGTGCATTGTCTGAGGGTCGAAGGGCACCTGGTTGACAGGTTGGGCCGCAAGACGCGTGCTGACGGGCTGTGGCTGACGTTCTGGTCTGATGGCACAGTCGAACACGAGACGGCTGCCACACCGCCAGGCACAGCGTCTGGTGTGTATGGCCAAGCGCACGAGGTGGCGAAAGCCAGAACAGCGGTACCGGCAGCGGTGCACGCCGCACGTGCGGTGCACGCCGCAGGCAGAACACCGCCGGCCAGAACTGTTGGCCGTGGTGGGGCTCCGCGTGGCAGCCTGCCAGGAGAAACGAAACACGTGCCAGTGAAAGACGGCAGGCGCTGACATGGCAATGGATGTGCTGATGATTAACGGTTCGGGCGACCCTGTCGCTTCGGGTGACGAACCGATAGAGGCCAGGCTTGAAACAACGCTTGGGCACACCATGACCTATTTGGAAGATGACAACGCTGGCACCGCCGCGCTGGTCGCTGCCGCTGCGTCAGGGTTAGACCTGGTAGTCATCACATCGTCAGTGACCACATCGAAAGTGTCCACCGACATCTTCGATGGTCTGGCTGTGCCAGTGATCCATTGCGAAGGCACCCTGTGGGATGAGCACAATTTCACTGACTCGGGTGCAGGCGAAACGTCAGGCACACAAACAAAGATCACGATTGTGGCACCATCGCACCCGCTGGCAGGCGGCCTGTCAGGCGACGTCACAGTGTTCAACACGGCACGCAAAGTCAATTATCTGAAAACGTCGCGCATGCCAGCCGGTGCGACAGCTATCGCACAGGTGTTTGGTGACACGTCGAAGGTGGCTGTGTGGGCTGTGGAAACAGGCGGGCTGTAGACGACGGCGACGCTGCCGCCGAACGGCGGGTTGGGTTCTTCACTATCTATGACGCCGCGGCAGAGTTGACCGCTGACGGGTGGACCCTGTTCGACGCAGCGGTGTTGTGGGCTGGCAACGAAGCTGCCGCCATCACACCGTCTGCCACGCACACCGGCACCGCTACGCACACCGGTGCAGGGTCAGCTGTCGACTCTGCCACCGAACCGACAATGCTGATCGAGGTTGCTTGGGGCGTCGACTTCGATACCGAACCGACAGCGGGCCAATGGACCGATGAGACAGCGAACGTCAGACGGCAACAAATGGTCAGGTACGGTCGCGGTAGATCATCGGACCTGGGCAGGGTTGAACCTGGTGCGATGACGTTGGCGTTCGATAACCGTGGCCGCAACTTCGAACCGTTCTATTCGGGCGACAACTTCCCTGATGTCAGGCCACGTGCCCACATTCGTGCGAAACAAAAATGGCACGGTGTTGAGCACGCTGCGTTCCGCGGGTTCGTCACAGCCTGGACACCGCTCTATCCGGCGGGCGGTGCTGACAGTGTGGTTGTTGTGCAGTGCTCCGACATCACAGCCGTCACAGCAAACGCCGCCATCGACGGCGGGTACATCTCTCGCTATGTGTTGGATTCGCCGGCGGCGAAACACTGGCGCCTGTCCGAACCTGCTGGCACCGATTACTCGATCGAAGTTGTGGGCGGCACAGTCGAAGGCGTGTTGCTGACAGGTGTTGTGCAGAACGATGCAACGTTCGCTGTGGACAACATCAGCAAACGGCAGTACCTGCGCAAAGACACAGCGGCTAGTTCCCTAGCGCCTGCTGGCAATTTCTTCGACCAGGGTCCGATGACTGTGGCTGTGTGGTTGAAAGACAACGGCACCACCGCGAACAGTTACATCTTCGAGTCACGCGAATCCGACTCAAGTAGCACAGGGTTCCTGTGGCAGATCGAAGCTGCTGACGGCGGCATAACAGCGGCATGGAACAACGACGGCGCACAGACACCTGTTGTGGTTGTCGCATCGTCCGACGTGCTCGATGGCGATTGGCACTACCTGACGTTGGTACGCGACGGTGCGGGCACAGCGTGGACGGTGCAAGCGTTCCTAGACGGTGTGGCTTTGGGTGCCGCTGTCACAGGCCCGGTTGAAACACCATCGGCCACAGACCCGTCAGAGACAGACACTGCTGGCTGGCAGTTCGTCGGCTGGATGGGTGAACTGTCAGTGCTCTCAGAAGCCCTATCGGATACAGCCATCTTCGAAACCTACCAAGCATGGCTGGATGTGTTCCCTGTCGAATCGACATCGGACAGGATCGCAACAGTGCTCGGCTATTTGGACCTGGACGCCAGCCTGTTCAACCTGGACGCAGGTGCCACATCAATGCCGTCACAAGATTTGCATGGTGTGAAAGTTGTTGACGCTATCGAGTCTGCCGCAGTCGCAGAGCTAGGCATGTTCTTCATTGACGGTGCTGGGCGGGCCACGTTCCACAACCGCGAACGCAGAACCACAGGGCTACCAGCGTTAGCTATCGGCCAGGGCACAGCGATACCCGTGTTCGACGTGACATATCGGACCGCTGAAGATGTGCTGTTCAACGTTGTTGTTGCAGACATTGCGTCAGGCACAGACTCGGCTGCTGCTGTCGACGCAGGGCGCAGGGCACGCGACGGCGAACGGTTGCTATCTGTGGACCTGGACGTCACGAGCACCGTGTACGCACAGTCCTATGTGGATCACCTGTTAGCGACCCGTAAGGATGGCAGCCTGCGGGTTGACAGTGTGACCATGAAACCTTTGCGTGACGCAGCGAACATGTTCGGCCCGCTGCTCGCGGCAGAGCTGGGCGACAGGGTGACGGTGAACCACAACCCTGTTGACGATGGTGGCGCGACCGCCGACATTGTCACAACAGGGTTCATCGAACGTATCGAATGGGCGTCTGACGGTTCTGACTATGTTTGTACCTGGCGCATCTCACCAGAGGCGCTATCACTCACAACGTTCTAAGACGAGGACCGATGCTTGATTTGTCTGCTGTGCTCGATGGTGCAGGTGTGCCGAACACTGACCGCACTGTGCCCGGTTACCGTGGCAAACGGTTCGATCCTGTCGGGATGATCTGGCATCACACGGCCACACCGCGCGGCTACCGGATGCGGTCCGAGCCGTTCACCGCTGGCCGCCCTGGTTTGCCTGGCCCTGTTGTCCACTTCGGCATCTCGCGCACAGCAGAGATCATGGTGTTCACCGATGGGCTGGCGAACCATTGCGGCAAAGCATCAAAGCAAGCTGTCGACGAAATAGCGGCAGGCAACGCGTCTGATGTGACGGCCAGGGCTAGAGGTTTGAAAGACGACATGTCTGCTGGTGGTAACCGCAGGCTGTTCGGCATTGAGATTGATTTGGATGGTGTGGGCGAACCGATCAGCGGGCCACAGTTAGACGCTGCGTTTGCTGTGACTGCCGCTGTGTTCGCTGCGTCAGGGTGGACGGCTGGTCACCTGTCGGATCATCAGCGGGTCACCGCCCGCAAGGTCGATTTGTTTGCACCTAATCTGCCGTCGTGGCCGCAGATCAGGGCACGCCTGAATGGCATGTTGCAACCTGCGTCGCAGCCTGTGGTGGCGGTGTTGGCGACAGGCGCCAACCAGGCCGAAGGGTTCGGTGGCAGGTTGCCTGTGTGGAAGGCGTACGGGGACGGCAGAGTCGAATGTGTGAACGGTGCCGACTTCCGCGGCGATTTGGTTTCGTTGGGTGTGACACCTGCACACCCTGTGACACACATCTTTGCTGACGGTGCGGCGGGGTATGTGTTGTATGCGGCTGGCGACGATGGCACATTCCTGTTTGCCTGAACGTCTAGCCTGTCTGATGAACCGCGAAAGGGCTGATCCGAATGGCAAACGCAATCT
>FUWD013429937.1_pt2 | contig 13936 bp, 14 predicted proteins | sample 1063281 | NCBI WGS metagenome assembly FUWD01 (sample SAMEA79048168, study PRJEB19326) | metagenome | biome: marine | reverse complement strand
TACATATATAGTATATTATCATGGTTATATTCAGTTTTAATAAGACCACTTTCAAATAATCGTCTAGAAAAATCCGCATCTTCTCTAAAATTTATATTTTTGTATCCAATATGTAAGCATATATCAGTTTTTATCAAATTTAAATGATTCAGATAACGGTAAAACCCTTTTTCATCATGAAACCAATCATTATAGTCTAGTGAATGTGTAAATGGTTTAATGAATTTCCCGTTAAGAAAATAATAACCGATTAATTTGACACAGTCAAAATCAATATTAGATTTAATTGCATGTTCATATGTAGTAAAATATGTATCACCCACATTATCGTCATCATCTACAAAACAACAGTATTTACCATTAGCCCGCGCCAATAACCTGTTTCTTTTTTCACCAATTGTTATATCCAACGTTTCATCATATAATATTTCAACTTCGATATCGGCTGTATTTTTAAGAATATTTAATCGTTGATATAATTTAACAAACATATCATTTCTACTAGGTATTGTACATATAAGAATGCTTACCTCCATATTATATTTTATAAATTTATAATTATTCAGTTTTATTTACGCAAAAAAAATGTATACTTGTATTTTAGAGAAATGATAAATATTTTGTATTTTTTGACATGGACAAAGTTATTTCGTGGACGTAAAACGTATAATATAGAACCACATCCATTTATACCTGAAGTAATTTACGGTAAAGTTATAAATGTGTGTGATGGTAATACGATAACGGTTGATATGAGAGACTTCTCTACATATATATTACCGGTCTGTCTTTTGGGTGTTAATTCACCTGGGATCGATTTAGTAAGTGTACATGATATTGCACTGGCAAAACGAGCAAGGGATAAACTAAGTGCACTTATTTTAGATAAGGATGTGAAATTACTAAATATATCTGTGGAAAAATATGGACGTTTATCAGCAAACGTATATATTGATAATATTCATGTAAATGAATGGATGGTGGAACATAAATATGCGATTCCATGTGATGGATGTAGAAAATCACGAGATATTAAATGGGATTCGTTGAAAATTGAAATTGATTGTTATTAATGTATTATACTCTAATTAATAACAATAATGGATAAAAGACTAAATAAAAAGATTGAGACGTATATTGTGCAGTTCAAAGATGACATCCGCGATAAAATTAAAGAGCAATGCATTAAGGATTCTGACGCACATGAGATAATGCAGTTCATATACGATTATGAGCGATTGACATTGTTAAAAGACGATTTAACTAAACGTAAACGTGTGAAAAATTCTATTCCTGGAACTAATCGTTGCAATGCAAAGCGTGCAAATGGGGAACAGTGTACTCGCAGAAGAAAAACAGATTGTGAATTTTGCGGAACACATTCAAAAGGCGCGCCACATGGACTAATGGGAACTGAGGATGAACAACCAACATTAATAACCAAACACAATTTAGAAATTCGAGCTGAGGATATTGATGGAATTATTTACCATATAGATAAATTTAATAATGTATATAGCACAGAAGATATTTTAAAGGGTGGTGAGAATCCTACGATTATTGCTACATATAAAAATGGTATGATTTCATTGTTGAATACTAGTTAGATACAGGATAATTGTTATTATACTTCTTTAATTTTACGAACAATAGATTCTACTACAACCTCTTCGCGATTGCCGATTATAAAGTCATTTATTTCAGTAGCCTTTGATATATCACCCTTATAAAATTTAGATAGTATACTTAGTAGATTTTTTTTGGTTATAGGTTTTTTCACATTTTTTTTTGAATAAATTAATTTCCCGTTGTTTATATCAACCTGATCGATATCATTTTTACGCATAATATCAATTAGATTCAGTGAAATCTTTTTCTGTTCATCTTTACGTGATTGTTCTTCCTTTTTCAATTTGCGTATCTCGTTATCCAATCTTACCCATACTTGGATCGATTTAATTAATTCTTCCTTTGAGTCCATTATAGATACTTATACATATACATTTATATTATTTAGCACTTTTAATGGAAATACAAAATATAATGTAGATATAAAAAGAATGTTCGGAAGAAATAGAAGAATACTGTCGATAAATAGTGGTAATGGTAATGTAGTTATGCCTATGGTTTTCCGAATACCAATTATAAAAACAATTGCACCGATGCAACCAGTATTATATCCGAGAGAGCCAGAAAGAAAAAAAATGACTTGGGGAGAACCTACGTGGTTTTTTTTACATACAATTGCTGAAAAAGTCAAACCTGAAAGTTTCGCAATCATTCGCGGCGAGTTATTACAACATATTTATAATATATGTGTGAATTTACCATGTCCTTTATGCGCTAAACATGCAAAAATGCATTTGGACTCTATTAACTTCAGTATAATTTCATCGAAAGATGAATTGAAGATGATGTTATTTACATTTCATAATATTATAAATTCTCGCAAAAATTACCCATTATTTTCTTTGGAAGATCTTGATGTAAAATATTCACTTGCCAATACAGGTAAGATATTCACACATTTCATATACCATTTTACGGATAGTTATCGTGCACCAGGTATGATTGCGGATGACTTATTCAGAAAACAATTATCAAAAAAAATAATTGAATGGTTTAATAATAATAAAAACCATTTTATGTAAAAAATCTTGAAAAATATATATTAAATGTATTTTTTTCAAGATTAAGCGTTTTATATAACAGTACATTTATATAATGTAGATGATGGGCGTTTGCATATTGCTTTGTTTCCTATTCCGTTGAAGAACTGAAGTTCTGGATCAACTCGATCTATTATCATACCCCATGATATTCCTGCCATAGTACCAATAGCAAGCGAACCTAACAATATAAGTGGTTTCGCACATCCGTTAGTTATATTCCATATGAGGTCAGATATTATCAATATTGGAAATATCATAAATGTTCCTGTATTAGTAGTTGCTAAATTATGTTTAATAATAATATAAGATAAATATGAAAATGTAAATCCTAAAATTGTCTGTCCTATAGGCATGTCCGGCATACCTTCGATTGCATTACAAACTGGATTGGTTACATTTTTGTCAGTATTTTCACCAATAAATAGAAAACTTATAAAACAAGTTAGTAACACACCAGCCACATAAAATATCCCTTTCAGATTCTGATTAAAGAGTGATTGTAATACGAAATATGACACAATTATAAATGGTGACAATCTTGAGAATAAATAAGATAATGAAATAACGTTAATTCCAGACATATAATTTATAACTAGATAAAAACGTGTGTGAATACTTCGTGAATATTAGATATCTCTATGAACTTAATATCAATGTCGGTTGTATGTTTTTCCTTAAATTCGATGAAATCCTTATTATTGTCCTTTGGATACAAAAATGTTTTTATTCCTGCGCGTATTCCTCCAATAATCTTATATTCCAATCCACCGATAGGCATTACATTCCCTCGTAAATCGATCTCCCCAGTTATTGCAACAGTATTGGATATAGGGCGTTGAGTAAATAAACTATACATTGCTGTTGTAGATGCAACACCTGCTGATGGTCCATCTTTATCAACTGCGCCCTCGGGACAATGGATATGTATACCAGTGTTCTTATTCTTATTTGTTTCGAAATCTGTTATCATTTTATTTTGTAGTTCAGGAGAACATAGAGACCATGCAAGTGTTTTTGCTACGTTCATACTCTCTTTCATTACATTTCCCTGTAATCCAGTTAATTTTAAATCTAGAAATACCGTTGTTGGAAAAAACGAAGCTTCAATCTGTATGATTCCACCATTACCATGAGAGTTTGCATATAATCCGTTCATAATTCCGATCATTGGACTCTTATGTATTGTATGCTCTGTAATTTTTCTGTATTTGTGTAGATATTTGTCTATATATTTCGCCGTAACAACTATCGGTATTTCTATATCTGACTTTTGAAGTAATTCTAAATTAATTGCTCCGTATAAATCAAATAATATTTCCTTTAATTTACGAACCCCTGGCTCCATAGTAAATAATACGATTATATGTTGTATTATCTCATCCGATATAACAACTGTTTCAGACAATCCCATATTTTTTGTTAGATCTGGTATTACATAATCTCTTGCTATCACAATCTTTTCTTCTATGGTTAGATTGTCAAATTTAATACGATGGATTCGGTCTAATAATACCTTGTCTATTGATTCAGGGTCATTGTATGAGAATATAAATAGGGCTTTGGATAAATCTAACGGAATACCACTGAAAAAACGGTCTTGGAAGGAGTCGTTTTGTGTTGTATCTGTCAAATGGGTCAATATCCCATTTATTTCACTCCCATGTTCCTTTGATATCTTGTCAACTTCGTCGAAATATATTATTAAATTTTTACATTCTGCGTCCATCAAAGCAGTCGATATTGCACCCCATGTAGAATTTAAATATGTATATCCGTGTCCTTCTAATGTAGAACCATTGCACGAACCACCTAGGGCTATGAACGTAAATGGTCTAGTTGTTCCATCTTCATCTACTAAACATTTCGCTAGTCCATATTTTGCCAATGACGTTTTTCCTATTCCAGGAGAACCTTCAAACCCAAAACAATATCCTTTTTGTTCTCCAGTTATCCACTGAGCTATTATTTTTTTCAATTGCGTTTTCGCATGTGTCTGACCATAAACCGATCTATCGAAGGTATCGTCTATCTCTTTAAATAATTTATGGAATTCTATCAATCCCGATTTTATTTCTGTAATATATTTGTTTATATTCTTTAGATTTACCCCATCTTCTTTGATAATCGTATGAATCTCGATTTTATCGTTAATATTGGATGTTTCAATGAATTTTTTAATTTCATTGATTTTTTCATGTTTAGTTTTCAATTTATACCATTTGATTTCATTTTTATTTATATATTCTATAATTTTGTTTATTTGGGATTTTGTTATACACTCGACGGTTAATAATATATTTTTCAAACATTCCAATATTTCAGTTTCTATGTTGGATATATAACTATATATTTCCGCATTTGTATAAGTTGCCTTTATAGGTATATTTAATAACGGTTTTGCAATCTCAATTAGATTCTTAAAGACAACATTTAATAATTTTGTGCACTTTAATATTGGTTCTTCTCTAGATATATTGAATGGGATTTTTAAAATACCTTCCAAATATTGTTTCACTTTAATATTCGAATCGTCGGATTTATTTCTTATCTCCTTCAACTTTGCCATTGCCTTATCTTTTACAAGTTCAGGTGCACGCATCGCATACACCTGTTGCTCTAATGATACACGATTTAACCCATATTTATTAGTTATTTTATGCGTATAATTCATTGTATGTTTCATAGCGTCTTTGAAATATCTCTTGACATCCCATGGAAAACTATCGTAAATCATAGCCTGTTCATTTGAGTCTAAATTTGATACGGTTATAACATCATATAATAGATATGATATGTATTTTAATTCGTCATCGTCGCCATATGTCAAGAGATCGATTAATATATTTCGTTGTTCAAATATTTCAGATGATGTAAATTTTTTAATGGTTTTATCTAATTTATCCGTTTTTGTCATAGAAGCTAACGCGCATATTGCCGCATTTTTTTTCCTTATGTCTTCATCTCCATGTATTAATATATCCTTCAATGTCATCGTGTCAATTTGTCGCTGTAAAACATCTAAATTACAACTAGTATTATATCTTAAAATTTGGTTTTTTCGTGTATTTACGTATATATTATCCAATAGATCTAGATTCAGTTCGTCCACAATACCAGAGAGTATGATTGTTTTCTTGGAACATTCACTGTGAAAAATTACCTTAATACCCCATACTTTTTGATGAAACGAAGATGAGTTACTATCATAATCAAAACATTCAAATTGTGATGCGTTTTCAATTTGAATTATTGTATCCGTAATTTTGTTGATACATATTGTTTTTGTGTTGTTTGTATTGTCATTTTTTGTAGTGATAGTTTTGAATCCGATTGGCTTGATGTATTTTCGTATTAAATTAAACTTTGCAACTAGTTCAGGTTCTCCGATATACTCTACGAAACTAGACCCCAGTGTCATGTAAATCATATCATCGACATATTTGGTGCCGAATGTAGATATAATAGCAGATATTTTATCCGTAATTAATTGAACGGCATCTATGGTTGTATCAACTGGATTAGATTGAATATTTTCACATATTTCAATAGTTTTATTATGTAATTCTCTGAGTGATGTTATACATATATTTACTTCAGTATTACTAAATATATTGTATTTTCTATATAATTGTACAGAAATTATCGTATCTGTTATAATTTCCCTCGCACGATAAAGACGAATCTTTATTAATTCTATTAATTTTGTCTGGTCAGTATCATTTACTAACTCGTTTTTCACCATAAGTGTAGATTTTGCATTATTTTTAACCATTTTATATAATATTGGATATTTTATTTAGATTTATTACAAATGTGTCCGAAAAGTATTTATATTAAATTGATATAAATACTTTCTGGTTATATAAAATATATGACTGTGTTTTTTGTAAAGCGTTTAATATATGGTAATGTCGATAGTAAAGAGGAAATAAAAAAAGAGATAAGCGATGAAACAAAGGGTGAAAGTGAAAGTAAGAAAGAAAGTGAGAAAGAAAGTGAAAATGAAAACGAAAGTGAGAAAGAAAGTGAAAGTGAAAACGAAAGTGAGAAAGAAAGTGAAAAAGAAAACGAAAGTGAGAAAGAAAATGAAAGTGAGAAAGAAAGTGAAAGTGAAAGTGAAAATGAAAATGAAAGTGAAAGTGAGAAAGAAAGTACGAAAGAAAATGATGATAACTATAAAATATGTAATCGAGATTGTTCTACATTTCAAACTGAATTTTATAAGGATTTTAGAAAGGTGTTTGTTACTCCAGAATTTAAATTATGTTCTAGATTGTATCTAGGGTTTGTATTATTGTCGATCACATCCGCTCTTTATAATGTGTGTTCGTCATTTAACCATTGTATAGATAACACATCAACCGTATATTTACCGTTTTGTGATAGTCGTAACGATATTCAAGAGGGATCGTGCACATTTCGCCATCCTGCTTACATCGTATATTATAAATAATTTAATATTATATTTTCAATATAAAGTTTAAGATAATATATAAAATACTAATCATATATATTATCTATATACATACAACTAATGACTTTACGTTTTCTACCTTTTTCCTCTCCACATATATATAGATTAAATTCAATGTTACATTCGCCATTATTATCTGGAAAGATTTGGTCCTATCAAACTAGATCTCTGTCATCATTGCTCAAAATGAAGGGTAACTATACCATTGTCGACCACAAATATGACGCCTTAGTAGTAGGAGCAGGAGGAGCTGGTCTCCGAGCTGCAATGGGTCTATCCGAATTCGGTTTCAACACAGCTTGTATAACAAAATTATTTCCAACTAGAAGTCATACAGTTGCTGCTCAAGGTGGTGTAAATGCAGCTCTTGGTAATATGAGTGAGGATGATTGGAGATGGCATATGTATGATACTGTTAAAGGTAGTGACTGGTTGGGTGATCAAGATGCAATCCACTATATGTGTAAAGAAGCACCCGCGGCAGTTATTGAACTTGAGGAATTCGGTCTCCCCTTCTCACGAACAAAAGAAGGAAAAATATACCAACGTGCATTCGGAGGTCAATCCCTTAATTTCGGTAAAGGTGGTCAAGCCCACCGATGTGCATGTGCAGCTGACCGTACAGGACATGCAATGTTACACACTTTATATGGTCGAAGTTTAGCATTTGATACAACGTATTTTATTGAGTATTTCGCTATGGATTTAATCATGGATAAAGGTTCTTGTGTTGGTGTTATTAGTATTAATATGGAAGATGGAACTATCCACAGAATTAATTCAAAGAATACAGTACTTGCGACAGGAGGATACGGAAGAGCTTACTTTAGTTGTACTAGTGCTCATACCTGTACAGGTGATGGTAATGCTATGGCTATGAGAGCAGGATTAGCAAATCAAGATCCAGAATTCGTTCAATTTCATCCAACAGGCATTTACGGTGCAGGATGCTTAATAACTGAAGGATGCAGAGGCGAAGGAGGTATTTTGAGGAATAGTGAAGGAGAACGATTTATGGAACGGTATGCACCTTCTGCTAAGGATCTTGCTAGTAGAGATGTTGTTAGTAGAGCTATGACTATGGAGATTAGAGAAGGGAGAGGGGTTGGACCTAAGAAAGATCATTGTTATTTACATCTAGATCACCTTCCACCAACTCTTTTAGCCGAAAGATTACCTGGTATTTCAGAGACAGCAGCGATTTTTGCTGGAATTGATGTCACTAAGGAGCCTATTCCAGTTTTACCAACTGTTCATTACAATATGGGTGGAATCCCTACAAATTATTACGGAGAAGTTATCAAAACAGAGTTTAATGACAAAGGTGAATTCATAGCTGATGTAGTGGTTCCCGGTCTTTTCGCTGCTGGGGAAGCAGCTTGTGCTTCAGTTCACGGAGCGAATAGATTAGGGGCAAATAGTTTACTTGATATTGTTGTATTCGGTAGAGCTTGTGCGAATAGAATTAATATGATCTCTAAACCCGGAGACGCTATTCCTATTCTTCCTCCTAATGCGGGTATGGAGAGTTTAGCTGTGCTTGACAAATTAAGGTATTCTGAAGGTAAGAGTCCTACTGCAGGTATTAGAGAGAAAATGCAAATATGTATGCAGGAGAGTGCTGCTGTCTATAGAACTTCTGAAGTTTTGAAGGAGGGAGTTATTGCGATTGACGCCGTTATTCACTCTTTCAAGGATGTTGGTGTTACTGACAAAAGTTTGGTTTGGAATACTGATTTAGTAGAGACACTTGAATTGAGAAATTTGTTGGCTTGTGCTGCCACTACTATGCATGCAGCTGAGAAGAGACATGAATCTAGAGGTGCCCACGCTCACGAGAATTACCCAAATAGAGATGATAAGGAATGGATGAAACATACTATCGGATACTTTAATGAAACAACTAATAAGACTGAGATTAGGTACAGACCTATTCATTATTATACTCTTGACGAGAACGAGTGTCAAGTTGTTGCTCCGATTGCTAGAGTTTATTAAGCAATCGTCGTTTCATGAGCATAAAGTTTATAGTATTCGACTACATTTAGTATACACTAATTCCCTTTAAAATTCTCTTGTATAAAGATGACATGATTATATATATGAAATACAACGAAGTAAATTATAATATGCATATGGAATTTTTACGTAGAGAAATACTGAAAGATTTGGAAGAAGTTTCACGATATAACGAACAATTTAGGGAAATTTCAGTTTCGTTATCTCATATTCCCGCCGAACTTCGCCCAATCCCATTAAAACGTTATAATAATTATATGAAATCATATAAACACAATACGATGTTTAAATGAACATGGGAATTCCAAGTTATTTTTCACAGGTTATAAAAAAATATCCAAATATTGTCCGTAATTTAAAACAACATAAAACGCAATTCCATAACCTTTACATGGATTGTAATTCAATTATTTATGATGTAGTTCGCACCATAAATACTGATGATACGTCGTTAATTATTCAACATGTTATATTGAATATTGAAATGTATATTAAGAAAATAAATCCATCAAATACGGTAATTATCGCGTTTGATGGTGTCGCGCCATTTGCTAAGATGAATCAGCAAAAAACACGACGTTACAAATCGTCTTTTATGGCGAAGGTTGAGCTAACTGAGTGGTCTACATCTAATATCACTCCAGGGACGAAATTCATGGACGAATTATCATTTCATATGGATAAAGCTTTCAATAATACAGAAGCAAAATATAATGTGAAAAAAATGATTGTATCTGGTTCAAATGAAGCTGGTGAAGGGGAACATAAGATTTTTAAACATATCCGTGATAATCCAGATCTGAGTGAAAATGTCATGATTTATGGACTAGATTCTGATTTAATTATGCTTGCTATTTTCCACAGTCATTTATTTAATAACGGATTTATTTTCAGAGAGGCGCCCGAATTTATGAAGAGTGCTATTCAGGTTGAGGATTCAAACGAACCTTATGTTCTCGATATGGGATTACTTAGCGAATCCATTTTGAAGGACATGAACTGTCGGTTTTATGATCGTCGCAGAATTTATGATTATGTGTTTATGTGTTTTTTATTAGGAAATGATTTTCTTCCGCATTTTCCAGCATTAAATATTCGCACACATGGAATTTCGTCGTTAATTAATACTTATGTAGAATATATAGGAAAATTTCAAGACCGTTTTTTCATCGCAAATGGTAAAATACAATGGAGATATTTTGGAATATTCATTCGTGAACTAGCTAAAAACGAACACATATTTTTGATGAATGAATATACAGTGCGTGATAAACACGATAAACGAATATGGAGAACCGAGACTAAAGACGACAAAGAAAATGCATTATTGAATATACCTATTATTTACAGACCCGAGGAAAAATATATATGTCCCAGTGAGAAATCATGGGAAGATCGATATTACAGATCACTCTTACATATGGAACGCAAACCGAAATCTATATGTACTAATTATCTCGAAGGATTAGAGTGGGTCTTTAAATATTATAGTGGTGATTGCCCAGACTGGCGATGGAGTTACGAATATCATTATCCACCATTACTTGTAGATTTACAATCTTATATTCCTGATTTTGACACTACTTTTATATCTAATTATCGTGGTCCATTTACTTCTAATGTCCAACTTGCATATGTCCTCCCGATGGCACAATTTGACCTTCTTCCTGAAAAAACACGCACGTTTTTATTGGGCAAATATAAGGAACATTACTCAGATAAAGTTGATTTCCAATGGGCGTTTTGTAGATACTTCTGGGAAGCTCATGTTTGTTTTACACCTATTTCGGTGAACGAATTGGAACAATGGTAACATGTATCTATATATCGGTTTGTAATATAGCTGTAGTGGAGAGTAAATACTCCATCCGATATATTGTATAAGAAATGTATTTAGAAAGATTTTATTTATATATTGTATAGATAAAATGAAGTTATCTAGTATTTTTGCATTGATTCCAGTTGTCACTAGTGTCCATTTAGGTGATCGTTTTGATTCTTGGCTGGATGAATATAAAGTCACTGTAGATGATAATCATATGTATATGAGTATGTTTGAAAAATGGGCAGATAATGATAATTTCATCCATGACCACAATTCAAATAATGCTTCACATACCCTTGGGCATAATCAATTCTCTGCTATGAATTCCTCTGATTATAAGACGTTTTTGGGATATTCACCTGAAGTTGGCAAGACTAAACGCTTCGGAAGTGTCATGTGGATAACTAAAAATTTCATTGCAGATTCAGTTAACTGGGTGCAAGCTGGTGCAGTAACTCCAGTGAAAAACCAAGGGCAATGTGGTTCCTGTTGGAGTTTCTCAACTACTGGAGCATTAGAAGGCGCTTATTTTGTTAAGAATGGTAAACTCGTTTCATTTTCAGAGCAACAATTAGTTGATTGTGACAATTTCCGCAACGGTGGACACGACCAAGGTTGCAATGGCGGTCTTATGGATAACGCATTTGATTGGATTAGTAATAACAGAGGACTTTGCTTGGAATCGGATTACCCGTATTTATCTGGCGATACTCAGGATTCTGGTAGTTGTAAGAAATCATGTAGTGTGTATCCAGGGAGTGATATTATTAAATATATTGATGTAGTATCGTCTGACGATTCTCAAATGATGGCTGCATTGACCAAACAACCAGTTGCTATTGCGATTGAGGCAGACCAACGCGAATTCCAATTGTATAAATCTGGTGTGTTTTCTGCTAAATGCGGGACTAGTTTGGATCATGGAGTTCTTGCTGTTGGGTATGGAACTGAAAACGGAGACGATTATTATCTTGTTAAGAACTCGTGGGGAGATTCTTGGGGGTCGGATGGATATATAAAATTAGCGAGAGGAAGATCGTTAAATAATGGAGACGGACAATGCGGCATGTTATTGAGTGCTAGTTACCCAGTAGTTTAATATTTTTTTAGGTTTTACGAAAACTATATAAAAATAAATCCCTTGATACTAATAATGGAAACCGATAAGCTTCTTGATAAACCTTTTCATCCTCCTGGATGGTATGATTTCTCTATTTCATTTGGTTCATATGTACAATCTGAACCGAGTGAAATAGATACTTTATTTACATATTCTCCTATAATGGAAAACACAAACGAACATTATTCAAGTTATGCTAGGTTTATTACTTGCGGTAATACAAACCTAAAAACTTATAGAATTGTAAATTTTGCAATTAGTTTTACAATTCTTTCATTAATCACTTTTGTTCCATATATGTATATAACAATTTTTACCAATCAGGTTGATAATGAAGGGTATATTATTATTTGTATGATTTGTATGATTGTTTTTGTGTCATATAGATTATCAGATGGTCTAGTTGAATTTGAAAGAGAACATATTGAACAATATGATAATACTATTAGATACCTTCAAAAAACGAAAATTAATGAAAATGAGATTAATGTCTAAAATATTGTTATATTGGGAAAGATTGTTCTTACTATAATTGCAATGATTTTTTCGGTGTAATTTTTTCCTTGTTAAATAAATGCTTATATTAATTCTAAACTATTCTCTCGTAGTAATAAGGATACATAAGATATGATAATAAGCGAATAAAGAATGTTTTAGAATTTATGAACTTTTCCGTTTCTATATTTTTGGGTTCTGGCTTTATTAATTCGTTTTTTACCGAGTTCTTTGTATGTTTTGGGTGTTTTGTAAGTAATCCGTTTTGTAGGTCTATATACATCACTTTTATACTTATATCCAAGCTCACCTCGTTGATTGCGCCAATCTTCATTGAACCATCGTTTTAATCCAGTTTTTGTGGGTTTTTTTCCAGTATAAGGTTTTTTTTCGTTGCCATATTCTTTAGTAAATTCCTCTTTATATTTTTTTACTATAGTACCACTGCGATATGCACTATGTACAGGATTTTGTTCGTAAATTTCCTTTTTAATCTTGTCATAGAGAACCTGGTCTGTGGGAGTCATTATATAGTTAAATGATATTTAATTATATTGAAACAAATGTGTAAAGAGTATCAGAAAAGGTGGAAATAAAGGCAATCAAATAATAGTAGTAGGTAAAGGAAATAGAAGTATCCGAAAACAAAAAAAAAGGTGGTTAATATTGATTCCGATTCAATAAAAGAGAGTGTGTTAGTTAGTAAAGATAGTTTTTTATTTAATATAATTGAAAGTATTGTTATGATAAAGAGCGACATGTGTGAAATCGATATCATGAATAGAATTTGGATCATAAAGATGATTGGTAAGCTCATCAAGTAGGAAGTCACTTCCATCCGGGAAATGTATAGGTCTGAGATTGAGTGTTTCTTGGTCATCATCATCCTCTAATGCGATATCACCAAAATTGCCGCAAAGATTATCAATAGCAGTATCGAGTGACTTTTCAACGACAGTATTAATAATAGTAGTAACGATAGTATTAGCTTCATTTTTGTTTTCATTTTCTACAACAACGTCGTTTTCAATAGCAACCTCGTTTTTCTTTTGTTTTGTAAGTTTTTTGACAGTATTTTTTGTATTTTTTTTAGCAAGTAATTCGGCTTCCTTAGCTTCTTTTTTGGCAAGTAATTCGGTTTCCTTAGCTTCTTTTTTAGTAAGTAATTCGGCTTCCTTAGCTTCTTTCTTAGCAAGTAATTCGGCTTCCTTAGCTTCTTTCTTGGCAAGTAATTCGGCTTCCTTAGCTTCTTTCTTGGCAAGTAATTCGGTTTCCTTAGCTTCTTTCTTAGCAAGTAATTCGGTTTCCTTAGCTTCTTTCTTAGCAAGTAA
>FUWD013429824.1_pt2 | contig 13937 bp, 14 predicted proteins | sample 1063281 | NCBI WGS metagenome assembly FUWD01 (sample SAMEA79048168, study PRJEB19326) | metagenome | biome: marine | reverse complement strand
CGAAGAGAAATACGGGTGGAACGGTGTCCGTTCCCAGTACCGCACCGACCTTGTTGGTCTGGGTCATGAGTCCGGCGAGGTAACCCGCGGCATAGCCAGCCTTGTCTTCACTGAAGACCAAACCGGTGAGGTTGGGTACTTCTGCGGCTTGGAACTGATCCACACCAATGAAGTTAACGTTGGGGTACTCTGCTGCGGCTGCGGTAGCTGCCTCTGCCATGAGGAACCCAACGGTCACGATCGTGTCGTAATCCTTTGAAGCAAACTGTTCAATATTGGACTGGTAGTCCTTGGGGTCTGTGGTTTCAACGTATTTTGTGAAACCGCCAACTTCCGCGGCTGCGAGCTGAGTGCCCTCCCACGCTGCTTGGTTGAACGATTTGTCGTCAATTTTACCGGTGTCCGTGACAAGCCCAATGCAGTAATTTTCTGGAGCGGCGCAATTGCTGTCGTCCATGGTTTCTGCTGGTGCGCTTTCCTCTGTGACCGTTTCCTCTGTGACCGCTTCCTCTGTAACCTCTGCAGAAGTTTCTGATGTGGCCGTTTCGGTTGCGGTGTCATCACTTGAACTGCAGCCGGCCAGCACAAGTGCGGCGGCGGCAAGTCCAGCAACTAGTAGCTTGCGATGCATACGTGTGCCTTCCTTCGTTGGTCGATATTTCGTTGTATCGAGTCAATCTTCGCGGTGCACACGTTACAAAAATTCGAATTACGTGTGCCGAAGATGGTGGAACGATACTCGTTTGCGGTCCCCAATTGTGCTTTGGCTCTATGTCGGTACCAATTTGTAACATACGTGTTACTGCTGTGACTAAAGTGACAAGCGTGCACTCGATAACCAGCCGCCGTCCACTGGAATAACAGTTCCAGACACCCCACTTGATTCTGAGCTGGCCAGGAAGGCCACCACGCGCGCCACTTGCTCAGCGGTAACCGGGGTTCCATTCGGCGCGGTCCGTTGCCACGCTTGATAACCCTGCGGCCACCCCTGCGCTAATCCATCTCGTTCAATTAATCCAGGTGCCACCGTATTCGCCCGGATCCCTAAAGAGGCGTACTCTCCAGCAATTGATCTTGTGTAGGCCTCAAGGGCTGCCTTAGCGCAGGCATAAGCGCCATGATTGGGAAAAGCAACGCACGCCTCAACCGATGAGATATTTACCACCGCAGCGCCCGGGTCCATCACGGTCAAAACTTCCTGAGTGAGGGTAACGACACTGTGAAAAGTGTCATTGAGCATGGCCATCCACTGCTCTGCTGTTAATTCCTCCAGCGCGCCCAGAGCCTGGCTCGCGGCATTGTTGATCAGAGCCACAATTCTTCCGCGGGGAAAGGCTTCCTGGATTCGACTCGTGAGAGCACGGTCACCGACGGGTAATTCATCGCTAAATAAATAGGTGATCTCCGGACTTTGGTCTCGCCACCGGGCAAGGATTTCCTCCGATTGGGTTGTGCGGGAACGTCCCAGTGCTATCACGTTGATACCTGGCTGTCCGAGAAAAGACTGCACAATCGCCTGCCCCAAGTGACCTGAAGCTCCGCTGACTACAACTAACTTGGTCGCTTCCTTATGTGCGTCACTCACGAATTAGTTCCTTTAGTCGATTATTTAGTTGAGCCGAATTCTCACCTTCGCCGAGCTTGGCAAGCCACGGCGTGAAGTCGGTGTGGGGAAACGCTAGCTCAAATGCGCTAAATGGTGGCGAGAGCGTGCACACCACCAGTGACCACTGCCCGCGGGTTGTTGAGCCTTGCCACGAGCGTGCTGGGACAAGGTACTGCGGACGTTGACCTGCCTTCACTTCCTGTCCGAGTACGTGATTGGTCACGGTGTGGTCTTCATGTAAAACGGTCATGTCAACTGGCGCGCCCGCAACGTGAACCCACGCTTCCAGTTCGGGTAGAACATGAAGCGCACTGAAGTCTGTCGGGGTGAGTAGTCCGTAAATTGAATTTGCCTCAGCGGTACGCCAAGCCACTTGGAACCAGACCCCTTCACCTTCCAGGTATTCCAACTCGAGTACTTCAATGACCTGCTCAGCGGTCATCTCGGCTAAGAAGGCAGGTTCAGTCTTGGAATTCACAAGGCTCCCTTAACAACTTTGTCGGCCGCAACGTGGTCAAGTGCCGATTGCATGATTTCACTCGGATCAACCCTGGTGGGAATCCGATTATCAATTACCTGCTCACCGGCAACAAAAACGTGTCGAACATCCGCTCGGCCGGCACTGTAAACAACCGTGGTGAATGGGTCATGAATGGGAATCATGTGCGGTTGATCCAGAGCGAGTGAAATAAAATCTGCTTCTTTACCAACTTCGAGGGAACCAATCCGGTCAGCCATTCCTAGCGCTTTGGCGCCTTCTATTGTCGCTGCCCGGACGACTTGGGTTGAACTAATCGCCGCAGGATCATTGCGCACCAAGCGCGCAAGATTCGCGGCTAGTCGCATGACGGCGAACATGTCTAAATCATTACTGGTCGACGAGCCATCTGAGCCCAAACCGACGGTAATCCCGTCTGCCCTGTACTGCACGAAATCAGCCGCACCACTTGCAAGTTTCAGATTCGATCCGGGGCAATGCGCAACGCAGGCTCCCTTACTCGCAATCAGGTGACGCTCTGATTCATCAAGATGTACTCCGTGTGCGAGCACCGGCTTGAGGTCAAGAATTCCTGTTGTATCGAGCAGGTGCGTTGGGCGATCACCATGCGCGGCAACCGTGTCTTCGTTCTCTGAAATATTCTCCGAAGCGTGCACGGTAATCATGGCGCCTTGCTCGATCGCGAGTTCGGTTATTTCGCGCAAATGCTCGGGTTTGACCGTGAGCGGAGCATGTGGTGTCAGAGCGAGTGGCACAAAAGGTCCCCCAAGGTCTTCGAGGGTTTGCGGCCACTGACGAGCCAGTTCCAATCGCTGCTCCCAACTCAGGTTGTCCGGTCCGGGGAAAGAGAAAAACACGGGTCCGGTGACATGTCGTAGCCCGACTTCCACGGCGCCTCGGTGGTTTTCTTCCGGGTGGAGATACATGTCCAGAGCTGTCGTAGTACCGGCGAGGAGTGATTCCAGTGAACCCAATCGTGAACCAAGGTAGGTTCCGCGGGCGTCCATGATTCGGGCTTCCTCGGCCCAGACAAGTTCCAAAAACCCTTGCAGGTCAACGTGTTCTGCGACCCCGCGCAGGAGTGTCATGGGTAGGTGTGTGTGGAGGTTAATCAATCCCGGCATGAGAAGCTGATCGGTGAAGTCAACGATTTTTGCTTGTGGATAGTCCTCGAGGATGCTCGCGGCAGGCCCCATGTCCACGATCAATGCACCATCGATCACAAGTGAAGAATCAATGAGCACGGTGTTGTGGGAATCACACGTCAAGATATAGCGAGCATTGTGCACAATGATCATGATTGCTGGTCACTTTGCGCATGTGCGGCAACGAGATTGCTTGCGGCAACCGAAAGAACTCGTTTCACCTTTTCAGATCCCTGAGCGATCACCGCGTTGATCTCTTCAATCGTGACCGGCTCGGATCCCAATCCGGTTGCTGGGTTCACCACGAGTGAAATGCATGCGTAATCAATATTGAGTTCATTAGCGAGAACAACTTCGGGAACGACGGTCATGCCAGCGACGGTCACACCCATGCTTTGGGCGATGCGAACTTCCGCTCGAGTCTCAAAGCGAGGTCCTTCATAGGCCGCGTACACCCCCTCCGGAATCACTTGAGTGTCACTCTGTTCGCAGGCAGCGATCCAAATGTGCCGGAGCCGCTGTGAAAAGGGCTCTCCCATATCGGTGTGCACGACACCTTCGGGGGTTGTGCCATCAAAGAAGGTTGACACTCGAGTTTTTGTGAAGTCAACAAAATCGTCCACAACGACCAAGTCTCCGGAGTCAGGTCCGATCCCGCCGACAACGTTAATGGCGAGAATTTCTTGAACACCAAGATCTTTCATGGCTGCGATGTTGGCTCGGTAGTTCACCAGGTGGGGTGGAACGGAATGGTCGGTGCCATGACGAGAGACGAACACAGTCCGGCGCCCATGCAATGAACCAATCAGGCATTTGGCTTGGCCAAAGGCGGTATCCACGATCTTGGTTTCACGTTCGGTGAGCTCGGGAAGGTCATAGAAACCAGTTCCGGCGATAACTCCCAGCGGGGACTGCACGTTGATGTCACTGTCTCGTTGCGTTGTCATTGTTGTGGCAGGTCCTTTGGTCCGAAGGCGAATGGGATGAGGTCGGTCAGCAGGGTGGGTCCACGTTCGGTGTCAATCAACATGTGATCTGCTGCATGTTCCACCAGTAGTTGTCGGCACCGACCGCAGGGTAATAGTGGTCCGGGATTGGGGCCGACACAGGCAAAGGCAATCAAAGTTTCACGAGTACCCGGTTTCGCAGTTCGCACCAACTCACTGATCATGCCGCATTCTGCGCACAGCGTGATTCCGTAGGAAGCGTTCTCAACATTGCAGCCCGTAACGATCCGACCGGTACTGGTGAGTGCCGCGGCTCCCACCGGGTGCTGCGAGTAGGGGGCATAGGCGTGCAGTTTTGCTTCCTCGGCCGCAGCGCGAAGTTCCTCCCACGGCAGGGCCACTTCGGACTCGCCTGCGCTGTCATCTCCGGTTTCATGTGCACTATTGGGATTCATATTTTCCTCCTAAGCGGCCAGATTCTCGACCCAGCACACCCTAGAGCATGACTGCCGGGTGAAAAACTTCTAGAAATAGTTGTAGGACAACTAACAAGTGGCTATGGTTTCTCCATGACAGTTGATCCACATACCGCTCCATCGGCCGAAATGATTTCGTCCGCGACCACAATGGCGGACAATATTCGCTTCCGAGTCTTTGAACACGTCATGGCGAACAGTGGTGGGTACCTGAGTCAAGCTTGCTCAGCCGCCGAGCTTCTAGCCACGCTGTATTCCGTGGCAAACCTCGCACCCCTTGATTCCCCAAAAACCCCCGAGTCCTTCAAAGAGGTACCTGGCAAGAACGCGGTTTATCTCAACGGAGGTGACTTTCATGGAGCGCCGGGTGCTGACCGGGACCGAATCATGATCTCCCCCGCACACTATGCACTAGTGATTTATGCGGCGCTGATTGAAACTGGTCGTCTCGACGCAAGGGCACTTGATCAATTCAACAAGGATGGATCCACCGTCGAAATGATCGGCGCTGAGCATTCACCAGGGTTTGAGTCCACCACCGGGTCTCTCGCCCAAGCACTCTCCACCGCTGGTGGTATCGCTTTGGGTCGCCGGCTCAAAGGCGAGAGTGGACAGGTGTACGTCTTCATGAGTGACGGAGAATTCCAAGAGGGTCAAACCTGGGAAGCGCTCCAAGCACTCGCATTTCACAATCTAGACAACGTCCGCGTAATCGTAGATGTGAATAAGGGACAATGTGATGGCCCAATGTCCGAGGTAATGAATATCGAACCTTTGTCTTTGCGCATCCGCGCCTTCGGGTGCAGTGTCGATTCTGTACCGGGGCACGACATCTCGACATTGGCTACCGCATTAACCAGACCCACCGGCAAACCACACTTCGTCCTTGCTTACACCGATCCCATTCGAGGAATACCGGTTCTCGGCGAGAGAGCACCCAACTTGCACTACCTGCGCTTTACCGGAGAAGAAGAACGACTGCGCTATGCCGATGCTTTTGCACACATGGAGGCTAACCGATGAACACAGCAACCAATACCCCGGAAATCGTGATTCGTCCACATGTGGAGAACTTCATTAACTGGTCAGCAGACAAACCCGAAGTTCTCGTTTTAACCGCAGATCTCACCAACTCCTGTGAAGTCGGTAAATGGCGCGACACGTATCCCGAGCGTTATTTTTCCATGGGAATGGCCGAGCAAAACATGATCGGCTTTGCTGCCGGATTAGCCCGGGAAGGTTTCGAACCCTGGCTGCACACCTTTTCGGTCTTTCTGTACCGACGACCCTTGGATCAACTCCAAATGTCAGTCGCCTACCCCAACTTGAAAGTCCGGCTCGTGGGTTTTCTGCCCGGAATTGCCACCCCCGGCGGGGTGACCCACCAGTCCATCGATGACATCGCGATCATGCGGGTTATTCCCAACATGACGGTCCTGGAAGTCGGCGACGCAACAGAGGTAGAGAGTGTTCTAGATATTGCGCACGCAATAGATGGCCCGGTGTACCTACGCATGCTGCGCGGTGAAGTCCCCCGGCTTTTTGACACTCCCATGGAATTCAATAAAGCCCGAGTGCTGACAGCAGCCGGTGAAAGCGTGTCTGACCCGGCCGACATCGTAATTGTGACTTCAGGCATTTGCACCGAGGAAGCCATGCGAGCGGTTCCCGCCATGATCGAACGTGGACTCAGTGTCACTCACCTGCACGTTTCCACCTTGAAGCCCTTTACCGATCCAACGGTTACTGACGCGCTCGCAAGTGCGCGCATGGGCGTCATCACAATGGAAAACCACCTAGTAACGGGTGGTTTGGGCTCAGCCGTCGCAGAACTCATGGCAGAGAATGCAATCCCAGTGCCACTCTCCCGAATTGGTCTCAATGACACCTACGCCCATGGAGCATCATTGCCCTATCTGCTCAAGGAGTACAACCTTGATGCCCGCGCACTCGTTCATCGGGTGGAATCCCTCACCGGCACTGATCTAGCTATCCCCGATTCAGATCTCGCTGAGATCCGAGTTGCGGCGCTACACAGTGACGCAAAAGCTGAAGCCCTATGAACTCGACCACGAACGAAAGTCCCGGGCGCATCACGGTCAGTTACCGGGTCGATCAATCTTTCGGATCGGACGCAGCAACCGTGGCTGAAGCAATTCGAACAGAGCAGACTATCGAATTTCCATTCGATCTGGCACCTCATTGGATCCAAGAAGAAGTCGTTGGTCACATTGAGAAGATCGATGGAGAATTGGCCCAGATCAGCTACCCGCTCGGGGTGACCGGCGGTGGCTTGGTGCAATTCCTCAATGTGCTGTGGGGGAACGTCTCACTGCTTCCAGGCGTTCGGATTGTTGATCTGGATCTCCCGCCAGATTTCCTTGCCAGCTACAGCGGTCCGCGGTACGGCGTTCAAGGCTTGCGCGAACTGTTTAACGCACCTACCAGGCCGTTGCTGTGCACAGCTCTAAAACCCATGGGAATGTCTGCCGGAGAGCTTGGCGCGACCGCAGTCACTCTCGCTAAAGCTGGGTTCGACATGATTAAAGATGACCACGGCCTGGCCAGCCAGCCATGGGCTCCGTGGGCGCAGCGAGTACAAACAATTGCTCAAATGGTGAAAGAAGTTGACGCCAACAGCGATCACACGTCCGTGTACATGCCAGCATTAAATGTCCCTGCCGATCAACTGGTAGATGCAGCTCATCAGGCGAAAGCTTGGGGCGCTGGCGCTCTATTGGTTCTACCCGGCCTCACAGGCTTAGACAGCATGCGCCTTTTGTCCGAAGATCCTGAACTCAATCTTCCGATCATGTCCCACCCATCATTCCTCGGCTCAATGGTGGTTAATCCGAATCAAGGAATTGATCATGGAATCGTCTTCGGAACCCTCATGCGGCTCGCGGGCGCAGACATCAGTATTTTCCCCAACTACGGTGGACGTTTCTCATTCACACAAAGTGAATGCGAGGCGATCGCCCGGGGGTGTGCCGCGCCTTTGAGTAACCTGAGAACCAGCTTTCCTAGTCCCGGTGGCGGCATGACACTTGATCGAGTCCCCGAAATGATCAAGGTTTATGGCAATAACGTCACCCTGCTCATCGGCGGAGCATTGCACCGCGGCGATCTGTTCACCAACGCTCGAGACTTGGTGGAAGCAGTTCACAGCAATTAATGCAGTGGCGGTTAGCGTGGGAAGGCTGGCGCCACTCCTCCGTCGACCGCAAGTACGCAGCCCGTAGTCCGCGACGAACGCTCGGACAATAGAAATGCAACAGATTCAGCTACATCTGAGGTACGAACTCTGCGATGCAGAAGATTGCGTGAGGCATAGAAGTCTTCGAGTTCCTCAGGCGCAATTCCATGGGCTGCAGCACGTTCTTCGCGCAGCCCGCCTTCCCATAGTTTGGAATTATCAAAGACCGCATCAGGGTTCACCGCGTTAGCACGTATTCCAAATTTTCCGCCTTCAATGGCAGCAATGCGCATGAGTTGGATCATGCCAGCTTTTGCGGCCGAATAAGCACCAAAGCCAGCGCCCGGACCGAAAGCATTTTTACTCGCTACGTAAGCGATCGATCCGCCGATCCCCTGCGTCTTAAATGTCTTGATCGCTTCTTGGGTCAACAGGAAAGCGCTGGTGAGGTTTACTCGAAGGCTGAGTTCCCATTGCTCCAGAGTTAGGTCATCAAGGTTTCCCGGAACGCCAATCCCTGCGTTCGGCACGATTGCGTCAAGTCCACCGAAGGAATCAATGGCTAGGGAAATCGTCGCCTGAACGGTGCTTTGATCGGCCTGATCTCCACGAAGGAGTTTGGCTTGATCCCCGCCGGCAGCCGTGATGCTTGCTGCAACTTCTTCGAGTGAATCACCATCGAGGTCAGCGAGTACCAGCGAAGCGCCAGCGGTTGCAAGGTTCAGCGCAATTCCCCGACCGATACCTGATCCCGCTCCGGTAACAACGATTACCTGTCCGGCAAATTCCTTGGGCTTTGGCTTAAGCGAGAGTTTATAAAGTTCCATGGGCCAGTAGTCGAAACGAAATGTTTCACTTTCCACCAGTGGCTCAGGAGTTCCAAAAGTGTCCGCGACCGTGGCCGCAACAGTGTGCGTGTGAAATGCAATGTCGGCAGCGACTTTGGCATCAGACTCGCTCAGACCGGTAGTAACAGCACCAACGCCGGGTACGAGAACAACCCGAGGATGTGAATCATGTCCGGTAAATCCTGCAGGCATGAGGTCAATATTGCGCTCAACGTACGCATCGTAATCAGCCCGGTAAGTGTCGACCGCGGCGTGGATACCTCCCTCACTTGCGCGATCTGAGTCTGAAAGTGCTAGCGAGAGCGGTTTAATGCGGAGCATGTGATCAGCGCTTGAGACTGATCCTGCAACGATTTCTGACAGCTTCGGGTGGTCGGCGACAGCGCGTAACCGATCATCAACGCGCACAATTCGGCGTTGTTCGCGCGACACAGATCCGCGAATCCGAAGCAAGAGGTTGCGAAGTTCATCCTCAGAAAGGTCGTCATGGCGGGGTGGTGGTCCGGCTGGAATCTTGTATTCATTCACAAAATCTTGCGCCCTAGCAACAATTTCTCGGGTGCGAGCCAAACACGCGTCGGAGTCCTCTGCCCAGTTGACCAGTCCGTGGTGGGCGAGAATCACCCCGTCGTAGTTGCCTAATTCCCCAACGATTTTGCTAAGTTCGAATCCGGGGCGCATCCAGTCAACGTAAGCAAAACCTTCGCCCAGGGCCTCCGCGGTGATTCGAGCACCATCTGCGTGATTGGTGAGCGCGCAAATGGCATCAGCGTGCACATGATCAATGTGCTTAAAGGGCAGGAATGCGTGCAGCAGGGTCTCGATCGAAGGACGCCTCGAACTTGGATCAAGAAGCGCGCGCGTGACTAGGTCGGTCATTTCCTCGTCGGAGAGTTCATCCATATTGCGCAGTGCCAGCAATTCGCCCAGCCGCAGTCCGGGGTAGTCCGAAAGGATTGACCCACGCATGTCCGCACCCGAACCTTTCACCCACATGACTTCTTGCAGCCGGCCAAGGTGATCGGTGATCTGACCCTTGGAAGAGGTGTTCCCACCGCCATACACCACCATGGACATGTCTTCACCGATCAAATTGCTCCGATCTACCAGCTGCTGCAGCGGTTCTGGGATTTCGTTGCGGTTGCTCATGCTTTTTCACCATTCACTAGGAAGCTGACATCAGGGGTGTTGTGTGGTTCTACCACACCCTGTTCTGTCACGATCGCTGCAATGTATTGCGCGGGCGTGACATCAAACGCTGGGTTGAACCCTTTGGCTCCAACCGGAGCGATTTTCACCCCGGCCAGTTCGGTGACTTCGGCACCATCGCGCAACTCGATTTCAATATCGTGACCGGTAGCCGTGGTCAAATCCACTGTCGAGGAAGGCGCAGCAACCATAAAGGGAATTCCAGCGGCATGGCAGGCAAGTGCCACACCAACCGATCCGATCTTGTTGGCCGAGTCACCATTTCTCGCGATTCGGTCTGCCCCGATGATCGCAAAGTCGACCATTCCTCGCAAAATTGTTGAGGCGGCGGCACCATCTGCTTGAACGAAGTATTCAATTCCTTCGCGCTCCAATTCCCAGGCGGTAAGCCGTGCACCTTGGAGTAGCGGCCTAGTTTCGTCAGCGTAGACAAGTTCTAGTGCGCCGCGTTTGTGCAGTTCCCGGATCACGCCAAGTGCGGTCCCCCAAGCGGTTGTAGCAAGCGCACCTGTGTTGCAATGCGTCAGTACCCGAAGTGTTGATTTACCTGTTTTTGCGAGAATCCAGTCAGCGCCAAATTCCGATAGTCGCTTATTGGCAGCCGTGTCTTCGCGAACGATCTGCTCCGCCTCAGCGAGCACTGCCTCGCGACCCTGGTCAACAAATGGCCGGACCCGGTCCACACCCCACGCCAAGTTGACCGCGGTTGGGCGGGCATCTCGCACGCGTTGAATCTGTGCTTGGAGTTGCTCTGCGCTCCATCCCTCTCGCTCGCCTTGGTCCATGGCGACAACAACGCCGTAACCACCAACCGCTCCCAATGCCGGCGCGCCACGTACAACCAAGCGGAAGATCGCATCTACTACCCGGTCCACATTGTCGGCAACAAAATCGACCTCGTGACCAGGAAGCAACGTTTGATCTAAAAGGAGCAACGTGTTGTTGTCCCAGCGAACTGCTTGAATTTCAGGCACCAATAACTCCTATGACGTAAGTCGTCCTACAACTTGTATAAAGTAGGTTTTCCGGATCCCAGTGTCAACCCAAACGGCGATATCGCCCACTTTCGAGACCAAATTGAGATCCAGTGCAATTGTCCCTGCCTACATGAGAGATGATTTCGCCGTGACTCAGATGGCAATGCCCGACTCACCGCGGCAGGCGATTAACTCCCGTCACGGAGGGAGCAGCCTGGGACGTCAGGTCGCACAGCATTTGCGTTCGCGAATCATGCAGGGTGAGTTCACCCCTGGGGCCCGGATGCCGAGTGAGACCCAAATTGCACAGGAATACGCGGTTTCACGGGTGACGGTTCGCACGGCCGTGAAACTACTGGAATCACAAGGCTTGGTCGATGTTCGCCACGGTTCGGGCACCTTCGTGTGTGATTTTGGAACTGGGATAAAGGCCGGTATTCAAGAATTACGTTCGATTACCGAGACGATTCGCGAAATGGGCTTCACCCCTTCCATGGAGCGCCATAAACGTGAGGTTCGCCCAGCCTCAGACCATGAACGGACACGGCTGGACCTCAACGACGGCGAAGAAATTCTTGAACTACAGCGTGCAATATTTGCCGACGGCGATGTCGTTGCGTACTCCTACGACGTCATTCCCACCTCCGGCTTAACCGAACTCACAATCGAACAAATGGGTCAAGAGTCGGTTTTTGGAGTCTTTGACACCCTCGGTATTCACCCAGCACGCGCTGTCGCAGAGTTACACGCTGTCTCCTCCCATGACATTGCCTGGGGCAGTCAACAGCCCGATCAAGGATTGTTCCTGTTGCTCGACCAAGTGCATTTCGATCACGTCGGTCGACCATTCATGTACAGCAAAACCTATTTTGTTGAAGGTCGCTTTCAATTTGTTATTCTTCGAACCCGTTGAAAGCCCAAAACTGAGGAGATTGATTTTGGGTCAACCTGCGATTGCCTGCCACGACACTTCAGCTTAGGCTTCGGACGCATACCCATTTGACGGTTGATTACTGACAAATTTGGAGCAGGCAACCCATTGATCCTTTTGGTTCAACAATGTTGGCAACCGCGAGGCGACTTGCTGGCGAGATTAGTTTTCTCCGCAGAGCTGAAATGGTTACGTGCTTCAGAAAGCACTGGCAATTAATGGTCGCGCAATACGAATTAGTTCTGTTGTACCAGACACATGATCTGTTCAATTCGATACTTGAGTAACCGGCAGAGACGTGCCGAACTCAAATCACATTCTTGCTTACTGTTACCACTTCGAATTTCACTCCCCGTTGGGCCCACTCGTCCAATACCTTTGGGTTAGCACTGTCGTCTGTGATCACTAGTTCAAATTCGTTCAGATCTGCAAGTTTGTGTAGCGCAACTTTGTCGATTTTTGAATTGTCTACAAGCAAGTAATTTTTTGTCGATGCATCCATCATGGCTCTCTTCACCCCAACTATGTGATCCTCTTGATGATAGATCGCATGACCGTTAACCGATGATGTTGACATGAAGCATGCGTCCCAACGCATACTAGAAATTTGGTCAATCGTCTGTATTCCCACAAATGAGTCATGCGACGTGTCGTAACGTCCACCAATGGCGATTACACAGATGTCAGAGGTGTTGTGAAGTTCAGATAAGCGACCCAATCCTGCAAGAAACGTGGTTGAAACGTGCAGTGGTGATCGCTCCGCCAAACCCGGAATCATCTGCATGGCTGACGTTGAGTCATCGAGAACAATGGACATTCCTGACTGCACGAAGTTCAGAGCATAATTTGCGATTGCAATCTTCTTGGCTGGTTCAACAGCCAGGCGAACAGACATTCGAGATTCAAAAATACTTGAGGGTTGAGTCGTTGCACCTCCGTGAAATTTGCGGACTATCCCACGACGCTGTAATTCATCCAAGTCTCGATGAATCGTCATGATCGAGACTTTGAATTCGTCGGCAAGTTCAGTGGCCATACAAGAGCCCGACGCGGAAATCCGGTCCGCAATCAAAGACCGTCTTGTTTCACTCTTCTTTGGACGCACGTTCAGATGCTCAAGGCTTTACTGTGCTTTGGAAACGAGACCCGTTCATTCTCTTCCTTTGAAATCTGCTCTTCGACAAATTGTGAACTGAGTTCCAAGATTCGCATGAACCCATCGGGATGCCACGCCGAACGGCCAATAAACAAGCCCTTGACAGATTCAATACTCAATAACTGTGCGGCATTGTCAGCATCGACGCTACCGCCGTACAGCAATTGAACTTTTGAGTCAACTGGTAGGGAACTCAAATAGGAACTGATCTCCTCCAACACTTCCTCGATTTCGTGAATGGCGGGCCTTCTACCTGATTCACCGATTGCCCAGACAGGCTCATAAGCAACTAACACCCTTTCCAACGATTGGTGTTCTACTCGCGACAAGGCCTGCTCAACTTGATTCCGCACATAAGCTACATGTTTCCCGCCGCTTCGGGTTTCTTGAGATTCACCGACACAAATAAGTGGGATCAATCCATTGTCCACGGCGGAGCTGACTTTCAAGCACACATCTAGATCAGTCTCACCAAAATAATCACGCCGTTCTGAATGACCGATTTCTACAATTTGAGCACCTGCATCTTGGACCATTCGCATTGACACTTCACCTGTGACCGCACCTTCCGCACGCCATTCTGCGTTCTGTGCTCCGAGAACGATCCTCGAACTTCGCCGCGGATGGATCGCCAGACTCTGCAAGGCTGTGGTTGGTGGCAGGATGAAAGGAGATATGGCTGAGCAGACGTTTGATAGATCTAGATTTTCCAGATACGAAATGGACTCTGAGATTGTTTTGTTCATTTTCCAGCTCGTTCCGACCCAGTATTGGGCGTGCGAATCATGCGCAAGTTCTTGCCCTGCTAGCGTCATTGATTCGGAGGTGGCGTCGCTCATGTTTCGGTATAGCCAATTGGTGTGTTTTCCATGAACTCACGAACTTGGTTGTAATCAATGATCCCTGCGTCTGATCCCAGCCCAGTTGCTACAAGGCTTCCGCAGCCA
>FUWD013191147.1_pt1 | contig 13944 bp, 13 predicted proteins | sample 1063281 | NCBI WGS metagenome assembly FUWD01 (sample SAMEA79048168, study PRJEB19326) | metagenome | biome: marine | reverse complement strand
AATGATGAATTTATTTGTTGACTACCGGATATGGTTTGCAAAGGTTACCTGAAAGTGTCAGCAACAATGGCAGCGCCTGATTGAAGCTTATTGCAGGAGCGTGAAACTCTGCGGAATGTAGTGCTGATTGTAGACAGCAGACACAAGCCGACTGCACAGGATCGGCAGCTCAAGGAGTGGTTGGACTATTATCAGCGTCCGGTCATGATTGTGGCCAGTAAAATTGATAAATTAAAGCGCGGCCAGATTCAAAAACAGTTGAAGCAAATTAAGCAGGATCTCTCTCTCGACAAAACACCGTTGGTGCACTCCTCTTTAGAAAAAGGGAGGCGCGAAGAAATATGGAAAAATTTGTGGCCTTAAAGACGTAGTTGTAATTTTGCTGAGCTCCGAATGGAAACCAGCCATATCGTTTTTGCCTGCAACAGTATCAGAACTCGAGATAAATCAATCCTCATATAAAACTGATATTACCGGGTCATCTCGACCGATATGAAAATTCTGATAAAGCGCTGAAATCTTAAAAGATCCCTCACAAACGTTCTGAATGTAACGATATATCACGTGATTGTCGAGTTCCTGAAATGAATGTCAGGAAACTGAATTTACACACTCAATCTGTGAGAAAAAATAAGAAATTTCGATGGCCGCATTTTCAAGACTGTCTGAACCATGTACAGTATTTTCACCAAGACTTTCCGCAAAATCACGTCTGATTGTTCCCTCATCCGCATCAGCTGGATTAGTCGCTCCCATGATTTCACGGTGATATTTAACCGCGTTTTCACCTTCCAGAACTGAAACTACAACTGGACCGGAACTCATAAATTCCGTCAGTTCCCCAAAGAATGGCCGTTCCCGATGAACTGCATAAAATCCTTCTGCTTCAAGTTTTGACATATGAATCATTTTGGTTGCAACAATACGAAGGCCTTTTTCTTCAAAGCGGCTTGAGTATTTTTCCAACAAGGTTCCGGCGAACCCCATCTGGTTTTATGATTGAAAATGTTTGTTCTAAAGCCATTTTTCTTTTTTATCAAGGTTTAATATTGTTCGTGATAATTCTTCAGACTAAATTCTGCCGTTGATTAACACTGATAATTAGTGTGTAAAACACACCGCTAAGTGAGTGTACAGAAGTTTTTCAACAGTTGCAGTCCCGCATTTTGACTCTTTTCCGGATGAAACTGAACTCCCCACAAGTTGTCTTTACGAACAACTGCGGCAAAGTCATAACCGTAATTTGAGAGGCCCAAAACGTGCTCACTGTTTTCCGGATTCAAATGATAAGAATGCACAAAATAAAAGTGCATCTCATCGGCAACATTATTAAAAAGCGGATCTTTTTGCTGCTGAGATACCTGATTCCAGCCAATCTGGGGAATTTTTAGTTCATGCTGAAAACGCTTAACTTTACCTGGAATCCAGCCCAAACCCACACGAGAACCATCTTCTTCGCTTTCGTCCATCAGCAATTGTGCTCCTACGCAAATTCCCAGCAAAGGAGTTCCTGCCTGAACTTTTTCCTGCAGAGCTTCCAGCATTCCTGAGTTTCGCAAATGTTCCATAGCCGGGCCAAATGCTCCCACTCCCGGAAGCAGAATTCTGTCTGCTTCCTTTAGCTCATCAGCATGAGAAACGAGCTGATTTTCCACTCCAGAGAAATCCAGTGCGTTTTTCAGATTGTACAGATTTCCAACTTTGTAATCGATGATTACGTTCATGCCTGTCAGAGACTTCCTTTTGTAGAAACCACTTCTGTACGTCGTGGATCTGACTCAACAGCCATACGTAGGGCACGCGCCATTGACTTGAACATGCCTTCGCATTTGTGATGGTCGTTGATTCCGTATAATATCGACAGGTGCAGAGTCATTTTTGACGAGATAGCAAGTGATTTGAAAAAGTGGTTGATCATCTGCGTATCCAACTGACCAATGCTCGGCTGAGAAAATTCACCTGAAAAGACAAATTCCGGACGTCCGGACAAATCCAAAGCAGCCCGGATTAACGCTTCGTCCATGGGCACATACGAATGACCGTAGCGGAAAATCCCTTTCTTTTCACCAACGGCTTCTGCCAACGCACTACCAAGAGCAAGCCCGATATCTTCCGTAGAGTGATGCGCATCAATTTCCAAATCACCACTGCATGATAATTTCAAATCAAACAAACCGTGAAAAGCCCATAAATTCAGCATGTGATCCAGAAAACCAATTCCGGTATTAATTTCAGATTTTCCGGAACCGTCAAGATTCAGTTCAAGTTTAATTTTTGTTTCTTTGGTTATGCGCTCAATTTTCGCGACTCTTTTTTGTTTCATAGGTCCTCTTAAGTTTGTTAAAAGCGACAGTTCAGAAAGAGTAAGTCAAACGTCCTGCAAAGTGAAAAATCATATCTTTCCTTCCGGTAGGAACTGTTTGATCATCATAACTGAATGCTCTTGCCGGCTGAAATGCATTAAGATCCAAATCTACGTTTGCGTGACCAGCCATTTTCAGTGTAAATGTATTGTCCCACTCAATGCCGATCATACTGGATTTAGTCCCGTTCGAGTCAAGCACAGGCTTGATGCGCTTTAGTTCGTAAAGACCAAATCGATAAACAGCAGTTGTTTCAGGAATGTCATAGCGATAACGAAAACCACCCATTTGAGTATTATTAATTGAGTGCCCCAAGCCGGTACCACTGTTCAGGTCGGGGCTGCCTCCGTTGAAATAAAATTTGGTTCCACGGTACGTTCCTGGTGATATTTCGTAAAAACTTTCCAGACCGCGAAGGTAATTTGTACCATTTCTGCTGCTGTCATCAAGTTGTTCATCACCCTGGGCCATCATTCCGACAAGCATATATTCTTCACCCGGTTTTTTCCAACTGATTTCCAGTTCAGCTGCTCCGCCTGATATTTTTCTTTTATCCATGTTATGCCTGTCATCATACTGGAAATAATTCCGATTGCCCTGATTTGAAATAATGTCCGCATAAACACCCCAAACAGGTGTTTCCCACTGCATACGCAGTCCAAAATATTCCTGTTCATGTGCATTGTAATAAATTGGCTTACAGCTTGAGTTGAGTGTATAAGCCGACAGGCTCGTATTACAGTCACTTCCTGAGGTAAACCCTCCACTTTCCAAACTGGAAAGAGTACTGCTGGAGAGACGTTTTGCAGGAATATTATTCATTCCCAGTGGAACATCATGTTCTGTGTATTTGATCCGGAACATTTCAATTCGAAAAGAATCGATAACTTCGCCCTGTGAATCCACCTCATGCCAAAAAGGATAGTCGAGTGAAAAGAAGTACAGCCAGTCTCCATCTGCAGAAGAAAGCTTCATTCCTCCAATTTCATAACACCAGGTTCCAGCCTTGCAGCGTTGCGAATAACCACTGAGGATTCCGGAAAACACCTTGCCGTTACGGTCTCCTATGTTAATCGCATGTTTACCGATTTTTGTTACTTCATTCGGATTTCTGTTGAGTTCCAGATATGATTGCCGTGCAGTTAGATTTGCAGTTTGGGACTCTGCTCCAGTAGTACGTGAACTTCGTGAAGTCCTGATGTCAGACTGGTATATCGCTTCCTGATTAGTTGCAAGTTCCAGGTTTATTGAAATTATACGATGCACAGTTGAGCGCAGACGCAAACGTAAATCCTGATCAAAAGAAAACTCTTCTGCAGAGTTGGTTTCTGTTCGTGATACAGGAAGAGATGTTGAATTAATCTTTGAAATTCTCAGTCTGTAATCTCCGGATAGTTCAACTCCAGGGGAAAATGTCAGGTGTTCTTTACGCTCAGAAACGTCACCTCGCTCAAGGGGTACAAAATGAGTTTGTGCTGTTGCTGTACCTGGACCTGCTAACAAAACAAATAAAACTAGTGCAGGAACAATCGAAAACAAACGGAAAAAGCATATCCGCAAACAGGCTGGCATAAGACTCTGAAAAGAAAGAGGATAGATGACTTGTATAATTTTTAAAAGAGGATAATTTATACTTGAATATTAGTAGATTAAGTTAAGAATAGCAAGTTTTTTTCAGCACAACGTTTGTATATTCAACTCATTATTATACTTTCAATAATACGGTTTCGATGTGTGTTGCTGGTTTCTAAGTCTTGAGTTAACTTTCGATTTATTTCCATTTGTTTAACTGACCAGCTAATGACAGCACGAATAAAATCAACTTCAAGATCCAAACAATTTCCGCATTTTTTTAATAATTCTGCTTCACTTTTTTTAAGACTACCGTCTATGACTGCAATTGCAGCAAGATAAAAGAAAACTTTTAGAGAAAGATCCGGGTCGATTTTGATTTTTTTTACCTCGAATAGATTTCTCTCTTTCACTTTTTTCATTAAATCAAGAATTTCTTCCTTGCTGTCCAGCAGGCCCATTGCTTCCTGCAAAGCCACAAACTCATGTTTCTCAATGACGCCATCTACAACAACTATGTTTGCAATTGCATTGACCACCCAGTCCCTGATTTCTTTTGATGACTCAGAAAAAAGTTCTTGTGAAAATTCACGATCTAATTGCAGTTTATACATGACAGCTCCTATCTAGATTTAGTAAATACTTAGAAATTTACAGTTAATTATATTGAATTTCCTCATGTAGAAATTCCCGCTTACCCTGCCCATATTGACCAGCGCCCTGTCCGTTTCCATATAATTTATATTTATAAATTACCAAACCTTCAAGTCCAACAGGACCACGTGAGTGAGTTTTACCGGTACTTACTCCAACTTCTGCCCCAAATCCGTAACGAAATCCATCCGCAAATCGAGTTGACGCATTCCAAAATACACCTGCTGCATCCACGGTATTCATGAACCATTCTGCCAACTCTGAATTTTCAGTAACAATTGTATCAGTATGCCTGGAACCAAAATGATTGATGTGCCTAACTGCCTCCTCTGCAGAATTGACTGATTTAACAGAAATTATCAAATCGATATATTCAGTTGTCCAGTCTTCTTCAACTGCAGTTTTTAACTTTAATTCAGTAAATTTTTCCAGACGTTTTTGAGTTTGCTGACATACCCTCAATTCTACACCCGCTTCCTGCATTTTTCTCAAAATTTCTACCAGCCACTCAACCGGATATTTTTGATGCACAAGTAAAGTTTCCGCAGCATTGCAGACAGCGGGATAATCCAACTTTGCATCCAGTGCAACCTCAATGCTTTTCGTTTCATCTGCAGCTTGATCCAGATACACATGACAAAGTCCATCTGCATGTCCCAGCACTGGAACCTGCGAATTTTTTTGAATATTCCGGACCAGTTCATTGCTGCCGCGAGGAATGATTAAATCAAGTTCAGAACTCATTTTCACCAACTGTGAAACTTCATCGCGGCTTTCCACCAGACTGACTGCATTTTCTGGTACAGTATCATTCTTCGCAAGAGTATTCCGGATCAGTTTTGCCAGTACACGATTTGAATTTTGTGCCTCTTTGCCTCCTTTTAAAATTACCGCATTTCCGGATTTTAGAGCTAATGCAGAAATTTGTATGACCACATCCGGACGTGATTCAAAAATTACCAGAATGACTCCAATTGGACAGGACACACGATAGAGATCAAGACCTTCATCCAGCCGGGTTGCCTGAATTATTTTGCCTGCAGGATCTGGCAATGCAGCAACACTTTCGCAGTTTTGTGCCATCTGCTCAATCTTTTCTTCATTGAGTAAAACACGGTTGCAGGCACTTGCAGACAACTCACCACACTCCAGCATTTTTTGGGCTTCAGCCATATCCCTGGCGTTCTCTGCCAAAATTTCAGCCGAATTTTCACGCAATGCTTGAGCTAATTCATGAAGAACATTGTTTTTATGCAAATTTTCCAGATTCGCCAAAACAAGGAAGGCATCACGTGCCTGTTTTACTTGCTTGTGTATTGCTGAGGAAACTTGAGAGTTTTTCATTAAATTATAAGATTGCAATTACGGCCGGACAGTTCAGCAGCATTTGTTAAAACAAGCCGCTGACAGTGAATTCAAAACGATCCGGAGTTTCATCGGGACGCTTATCCAGTTTCGATCCATACTCAAACCGCAGCACACCCATTGGAGTTATCACACGAACACCAAAGCCCGCACTTTTACGCAGATCAATAAAACCGGGTTCTTTTTCTCCAAGTAGTTGATATTGCCTCGATTCCGCATTAACATTTCCTGCATCCATAAATACCAGTCCGCGGACAAAACTATTCTCATCTTGACTGAGTGGGAACAGTAATTCAAGATTAAAGACTCTCTCTGAAATTCCGCCACTCTTTAATTCCTGCAATTCGCTGGTACTCAAGCCGACAGCTCTGCTGTCATAAGTTTTTGTCTGCTGGTAACCCAGTTCGTCAGTGATCACTCTGTATTCACGATTACGAAGCTGCTCGCTAGGACCGTAGGGTCCGGCTATTCTGTAATAATAGTGTCCCCGTACTGAATCAATTCCTCCTATACGATACCTGTCTTCGGATGGAATCGGCGAACCCCCCTGTTCCTGCAGCAACCCGAAACGTCCTTTGGCCATCAAAATTAAAGTGTTATCCTGGTTCATTGCCCAAAATTGCTGATACTGAAGTCGGTACTCCCGCAGCTGAATATTCCCGCCGAAAGGTGTGCCGGTCTGTATAACACGAAAGGAAGTTTTTAAGCCTCCGCTTGGAAAGACAGGATGATTGACTGTGTTGTAGGTCAAAGACGGTGAAACAGAATGCTTATAAATGTCATTTCCGTAATCAGAAAAGATGCGATCAAGTGAACTGATTTGAGTTCCGAAACGTAAATTCCGGAAATAAAGTGGCATCCCCAAACTAAAACCATAGTTGTTTTCGGTGATTATTCCACGTCCAAATTCTGTTGAATCCTGAACCTTGCTTCTTGAAGCAAAAATAGAACTTGAAACCTGTGAATCAAAGAGTCTTGGATCAATCAGTGTTATATCAAATTTTTGTTGAACACTCTGTTCTGCAAACTGGGCACTAAGCCGCAGAGTCCGCCCTGACCCGAGCAGGTTGCCCTTTGAAAGTGTCACTCCTCCACTGAATCCGGAAAAATCGCTATACCCTAATTGAGCCTGAAAAGTTCCGGTTTGTGCTTCTTTAAGACGAGCCATGATATCCAGCAGATTGTCCTCTTGATCACGTGGAGATCGTTCCAGGATCACTCCGGACTGAAAAAAGCCTAAACGGTTAAGATTTTCCTGACTGAGGCGCAGTTTTTTACCATTAAAAAGCTCTTCTTCCTGTAATTCAAACTCACGCCGAATCACATGATCTCGTGTTTCAATATTTCCCGCAATTTCCAGACGACCAATGTAGGCTTTCTCACCCTTCAAAATTCGGTAAGTTACATCAACAGTTTTTGTTTCTTTATGAATTTTTGTTTCCGGTACAACCCTGACAAAAGCATAACCCCGTTCATGGTAAATTTCACTTATACTTGAACGATCTCTATTTTGCAGAAACGGATTATAAATTTCACCTTCTTCCAGCAACAAGCCTTCCATTAACTTTTCTTTTTCGCCCAGAATGTCACCGGATACAGAGATCTTTCCAGAGTAATACTGATCTCCTTCTGTAATATTTAAACGGACATCGACCCGACTATAATCAGGATTGTGAATCAACGTTACATCCGGTTTTTCAATAAATACTTTTATGAATCCATTTTTAAGATAGTGCTGAGTAATCAGTGACAGGTCCTGATTTATCATTTCTTCACGGAAAAGGCCTGATTGATTTGCCCAGGCCACACAATCAATTTCAGAACTCAGGATGAATCTTTTGATATCAAGTTCTGAATAAAATTTAGTACCAGAAATGTAAATATCTGAGAGATAAACACGAGGTTTTTCCTCCATTTCAAATACTACACGAAACTTTTTTCCTTCGGATTCAAGACTGGATTCCACAGCTTCAACTCTACTTTTCACACGAACCCCGGAATACCCTTCACTTCGGTAGTGCTCCAAAATTATTTGCTCATTTACCGCAATTTTTTCTTGATCAAATGGATCATACTGGACCAGGGTCATCTTTTCTTCAATTTCTGTCCGTTCAACCAGCATTACTCCAACAAGTTTCACCTCCGCCAGACGAGGACGTTCCTTTACCACAAAACGCAGTAAATATCCTTTTGCGTCTGATTCTTCAAAATCCTGAAGTTTTACTTCTGCCTGTACATCTTCAAACAATTTCATTTGATAAATGGAGTGGATGTCCCTGCGAACAGCCTTACGTGAAAGAGGTTCGCCAACTTGACTTTCTATCAAAAACAGGATCTGAGAGGATTCCAAGTCGGATGTGCCTTTTATTTCAATCTCAGAAATAAGTGACAGTAAATCCGCACTACTTGTCGTTTGTGCATAGAGAACCTGATTGAAATTGCATAGGCACAGGAAGCCCAGAAAAACAATCCCAAATAATAAACGAAAAACAGGAGAAAGGAAGTTCATCAGGTTTGAAAGAAGCAGGAATCAGGCAGAGTAGAAATTCTTTTGCGGAAATTCTTAATCATTCGTAAGCAAATGCAGTTGTCCATTTTCCATACGATGCTGATACTGCATGTCCGATGCAAGGCTGGTGTTGTGGGTAATCATAACAAGTGTAGTTTCATTTTCTCGGTTTAGTCGCAGCAAAATTTCCATTACCTGCTCACCTGTCTCTTGGTCCAGGTTTCCGGTTGGTTCATCTGCCAGTACAATTCGGGGTCGATTGACTAAAGCACGTGCAATCGCGACCCGCTGCTGTTCTCCTCCGGAAAGCTGTGTCGGCTTATGTCCAGCACGCTCAGACAGTCCAACTTTTTCCAGCAGTTCAAAAGCATATTTCCGGACAATTCCAGTATTTTTACCTTGAATCAACTGGGGAATCATCACATTTTCCAACGCAGTAAAATCCTGTAGTAACTGGTGGAATTGAAAGATAAAACCAACTTTTTCATTCCGGAACTGTGCAGCCTGGTCGCGGTTTAAGTTGGCCAAATCGCTGCCGTCAAGGTACAACTGTCCTTCGTCTATACCTTCCAGCATTCCAATTGTATGAAGAAAAGTGCTCTTTCCGGTTCCGGAAGCTCCAACTATTGCTACAGTCGAACCCGACTTAGCTTCAAAATTAAGGCCCTGCAAAATGTGCAGCTTCAGGCCTTCTCCGTCAATGTAGCTTTTGTGCAGATTAGAAACCTGGATTTGCATTGTAATGAAGAAACACTAAAATATAACAGAATAACAGAAAATTACGGCGAATCACAAGACCAAACGAACCACAAATATTAAGAATAAAGGCTCTCAATCTGTGACTTGAACTGTTCCTCCACCACCTCCCGTTTCAGTTTAAGAGTTGGAGTCAGTAGTCCATTGTCAATACCCCACTCTTCAGAGAGCAGGGCAAAATTTTGCGGACGTTCAAAACTCTTGAAATCTTTTCCATAATGTTCCAGTTGTTCCTGGAACAATTTTCTAATTTCAGGTTCATTTAACAAACTTGGACCACTTCCGGACATCTTATTTTCCTCAGCAAATTTTTCCACTGCGGGCATCGCTGCTACAATCACAGCCACATTATGAGGTCGGTTGAAGCCGTAAAGCATTATTTGATCAACGTACGCACTCAGCTTCAGTGATTCTTCTAGGGGTGCAGGTGCCACATACTTGCCATTTTCAAGTTTGTACTGCTCCTTCACACGTCCAGTGATATAGAGGTAACCGTCCTCATCCAAATGCCCCAGGTCTCCCGTCCGCAACCCTCCTTCTTCAGTGATATTTTCTTTCGTGAATTCCGGCAGGTTGTGGTAGCCAAGCATGATATTTTCACCATATGCTATAACCTCTCCGTCTTCTTCTTTGGAACCTTCAACAGATTTATCTATTTCAATCCGTACTCCAGGAAGTGGTTTACCCACCGAACCAAAGCGTCTTGAACCCGGATAATTAACTGAAAGTGCTGCCGTATTTTCACTTAGCCCATAACCCTCATAAACGCTGATGCCAATATCATTTACAAACTCTGCGACTTGTGGACTCAAGGCGCTGGCTCCACTTACAGCGATACGCAGATTTCCACCAAATCGGTTCAAAACTTTTTTGAAAATAATTTTACGAGCCAGCGTTAGTGTTAAATTTTCCATAAAACTAAGAGTTTCACCTTCTCTTTCTCTCTTTGCCTGTTTGAGTCCTCCATAAAACAGGGAGCGGATAAAGCCTGGTTTTTCCTGCATTTGACCTATTAGACGCTCATAAATCCTGTTATAAACACGAGGCACAGCAAAGAACATGCTGGGTTTGACCACGCCCAGTTCTTCAATCAGCGTATTCACATCATCAACCAGTCCCGCAGAACCACCGGAATTGATTAAACCATGTACTTCTGCCACCTGGCCAAAAACGTGAGCCCACGGCAAAAATGCCAGTGATCTATCATCTTTCGTCATGCCCAGCAAAGGTAAGACTACATCACACTCAAAAATCAGGTTCCTGTGACTCAGGACCACACCTTTCGGATCTCCTGTAGTTCCTGAAGTATAGATCATTCCCATTGGAGACTGTGATTCAGGCTGTTGTGCCTGAACCGGATTTTCACGACCTGTTGTCAGCAAATCAGAATATGTTTTAACTTCACCTGCACCACTTCCGGAAAGCAAAACGAGGTGTTCCAGTTCTTCAATCCGTTTCGGAAAATCACGAGTTTGTTCAAGGACAGTTGTGTTTGCCGCCAGTAAAACTTTTGCACCACAGTCACGAATTATGTATTCCCATTCCTTTGCCATCTGTGTTTCATACATTGGGATGTGCTGTGCGCATAATCCATAAGTGGCATAAGCAGAGACTGCCCACTCTTCTGTGTTTTTACAGATAATAGCGACTTTGTCTCCAGCAGTTACACCTAATGAAGCCAGTCCTCCGCGTAAAGCGTCTACTTTTTCTGCAAACTGTTCGTAAGTAGTCCACTCGTAAATTCCATCATGTTTTGTCCCATACAAAGGACGATCTGCGTAAAGCTCTCGAGATTTTTCGAGCATTTCGATTAAATTTTTATGAGTACTATTTCCCATTGATGCAGTCATCATAACCTCCAAATTTAGGTTCTTTTACATTGGGTGAAATCGTAACAATTCAAAATAACACACTTATAACTAAAATTTTCTTCATAGATTTTTTCCGTTCTTTGTTCCGGAAATTGTGAAGACAAAATAACTTAAACTATCCTAACTCTTATCTATTAATCATGCAAAACAGATTTCTCTTCCACGTACACTTTTATCGACTTCTCCATTCATAAAAACAGTTTGACCATTTACAATCGTTTGAACCGGCCAGCCCTTTAGTTCCATACCGTGATAAGGAGACCAGTTAACTCTGGTCTGTAATTTTCCATTCGTAACCGTTTTCTTTAATGACATGTCGACTAAAACCAAATCTGCATCCTGGCCAACTTCGATACGTCCTTTTCCCTGCATTGCATATAATTTTGCAGGAGATTCAGACATCCAGTAAACCACTTCCTGCAAAGTGCAAACATTGCGGTTGACTCTATCCAGCATTAAGGCCAATGAGGTTTCTACACCGGGCATTCCTGCAGGCGCCTTACCATATGGCTGATCTTTTTCGGCTAAAGTGTGAGGCGCATGATCTGTGGCAATGCAGTCTATAATTCCATCCTTGAGAGCCTGCCACAATGCATCTGCATGACGCTTTGTCCGCAACGGAGGATTCATCTGAGCCAATGTGCCGAGCTGCTCGTAGCATTCCGGTGCAGTCAAGGTGAAATGCTGTGGACAAACCTCTGTTGAAATGCGATGCTCCCTTGGTAACGTGCGCAGAAAATCACATTCATCTTCCGTTGTCAAATGCAGAATATGCAGTCGTCGCCGGTATTTAAGCGAAAACCGCACCGCAAGTTTTGTAGCCCTGAGTGCCGCAGATTCATTCCGGAGCAGGGAGTGAATGCGTACGTCCGAAATATCCTTGAGCAATGCTTTGTTTGCCTGAAGAACAGATTCGTCTTCCGCATGTACTGCTATCAGACGGGAGCCATTGGCAAAAATTTTTTCCAAAACATCCGGATCGTCCACCAGCAAATCTCCGGTAGATGAACCCATGAAAATTTTTATACCACAAACATTTTCTACTGCATTCAACTCCTCCAGATTATCCGGAGTTGCTCCCATAAAAAACCGTATTAACTACTGATTTTTCTGCCGCCAACTGCTTTTTTTCCTGCATCCGCTGACGTGTGATTACCGGAGGTGTATTGTTCGGCATATCCAGAAAACTTGTAACCCCGCCTGCCGCAGCTGCACAAGAACCACTGTGTAAATCTTCTTTGTGATCAGCTCCCGGTTCACGGAAATGGACCTGTGGATCAATGATGCCCGGAAGCAAAAACAATCCATCCGCATCAATCACTTCTCCAACGTCAGGTATTTCATTACCAATAGCGCAAATCCGACCATTGATAACTGAGACATTTGTCCGCTCCGTTCTTACCGGAAGAACTACCTCGGCATTCCGGATAGTAAGTGCTGTTTTCATCTAAAACTTCCATAATCTGCACGGAGTAAAGCAGCTGCATCCTTTGCAAAATATGTCAGTATCATATCTGCACCTGCCCGACGAATTGACAATAGCATTTCCATCATAGCACTATCCCGGTCAACCCAGCCTTTCTCTGCAGCTGCAACAACCATCGCGTATTCTCCGGAAACATTATAAGCTGCCACTGGTGCATCAAAGGCCTCACGAACACGTGAAATTACGTCCAGATAGCACAATGCAGGTTTGATCATCACCACATCTGCTCCTTCTTCCAAATCTAAAGCAATCTCCTTAAGTGCCTCCCGGATGTTGGCAGGATCCATCTGGTATGTTTTTTTGTTACCACTTTTTGGTGCAGATTGAAGAGCTCCACGAAATGGTCCATAAAAACTGGAAGCATACTTTGCAGAATATGCAAGAATGCCGACCTGAGAAAATCCCTGCACGTCCAGCGCATTTCGAATTGCACCAATTCGCCCGTCCATCATGTCGGAAGGCGCAATCCAGTCTGCACCTGCTTCTGCATGTGAAAGTGCCATTTTGCACAGTACTTCAACAGATTCATCGTTCACGATTTCACCATCAATGACCAGTCCGTCATGACCGTGAGTCGTATATGGATCAAGAGCTACATCGGTTTGCACACACAAATCCGGAACAGCAGATTTTATTGTACGAATTGCACGCTGAACAAGGCCATCTGAATCATACGACTTGGTAGCCAATTCATCTTTTTCTTCAGAATAGCCAAATAAGTTTACTGCACCAACACCCAGTGCATAAAGTTCTTCGCATTCTCGAACCAGTTCATCTGTAGATAAGCGAAATTGTCCTGGCATACTGTCAATATGATCCCGGACGGATTTGCCTTCCGTCACAAACAGCGGATAAATAAGTTGGCGCGGAGAAAGTTCTGTTTCACGCACCAATCCACGAATAGGTGCGGTGCGTCTTAAACGTCTTGGGCGATACACCAAATCCATTTTAAACCTGTCAAATGCAAATTAAATAGTCAACGGTTGAAACACTCGACCACGAGCCTTCAACTGCTATCCAAAATGAAGGGGGGAACACTCATACAAAAAATTAAAGAGTGCTTAAAAAGAAGCTTATTATCCTGCCGATTTTTCTATTACAATTTTGTTTTTGCCTGAACGTCGAATGACAATCTTATCGCCTTTATTCCAATCCAACTCTTGAAAAATCTGTTGTGGAATTATCACACGCCTCGAACTTCCGGCTTTACCTGATGCTCTAACTGTATCCAGGTGTTTACGCTTTTTTGCCTTTGAAACTTTTTTTACAACTCTTGTTTTAGCAAACTGAGGCGGAATTTCCCCAAGTTTCATTGCGGCACTCAACAAGCGGGCCTTTAATGTATAAACCGGGATTTTTAAAGCCTTT
>FUWD012857991.1_pt1 | contig 13960 bp, 15 predicted proteins | sample 1063281 | NCBI WGS metagenome assembly FUWD01 (sample SAMEA79048168, study PRJEB19326) | metagenome | biome: marine | reverse complement strand
CACAAATCAAACAAAGGTTTAGTATGAAGGGATACATTGAAATTGGTAAAAGAATCATAAATGAGGGTGTATGGTTGAGTAACGCAAGGACTGGCCAAAAAACTTTAACTATTATTGGGGCCACCCTTGAACATGATTTGAGTGACGGCACTGTCCCAGTAGTGACAACTAAAAAGTTATTCTGGAAGTCTGCAATAGCTGAGATGGTCGGATATATAAGGGGCTACAGTTCAGCTGCACAGTTTAGAGAGATTGGATGTAATACCTGGAATGCCAACGCAAATGAAAATGCTTCATGGCTTAATAACCCTTACCGTAAAGGGGAAGACGATATGGGTATGTGTTATGGAGTTATCGGTAGAGCATTTCCTGGGATTGAGAATGATGAACCTTTAGATCAGTACAAAAAAATTATAGATGACCTGTCACAGGGTATTGATGACAGGAGAGAGATAATGACATTTAATCACCCAAACCTAATACATAGGGCATGCCTTCCTGCATGCATGCATACTCATCATTTTAATTTATTGGGGGATGACTTATATATTGAGAGTTATCAGCGTAGCAGTGATTATGCATTAGGGCAACCATTTAACCATCTACAGGTTGCATTTTTACTTATGATTACTGCCCAAATTACTGGTAAAAAACCTAAAAAAATGCGTCACCACTTATCCAATGTACATTTGTACGAGAATCAAATTGATATTTTTAAAAATGAGCAGGCTAATCGTGAACCTTTGGCCCTACCAAAGCTAAAAATAAATCCAGATATAAAGACACTAAATGACCTTGAAACTTGGGTAACTATGGATGATTTTGAATTGGTTGACTATCAGCATCACGCTGCAGTTAAGTACCCATTCGCTGTATAAAGCCAAGGGCTTTGTTGTTTAATATCTACAGGTATAAGTCTTAATTTAATAGACAGATAGCTATTATTATTTCCAAATGTCAACCGTAATGCCTTGCTCACGAAGTAGGTCTGATTTTTGTTCTAGATAGCGTTGAAAGTTCGGCTGATTGATATAGTCGGCAGAAATTACATAAGTTAGTATTCCAAGAAGGTGGTACTCTTTGAACATAGCATCTTTACGAATAATTTCTATTCCCTCTTTGTCATAAAACACTATAGCCGGCTTATAGGTAAGTTTAAGCTCTTCATACCACTTCGATGCCGTGGTTCTAGTACCATCTGGGGTTATAACTTTTTCATCAGAAATGGCATTGAGTCTTACTACCTGCATAGGCTTAAGTAACTCTTTAGTTTTGTCTAGCTGCATTATAGTGCTATGAAATATATCACACTCGGCACAGTTAGGCTCCTCAAAAAAAACCGCCAGATAGCTTTGCGCAGGCAGGGCAGAGCTACGTGCAAGTATGTGAGGACCATTTTCAAAAATTGGGTTCTCATTTAGTTTGCCTTTGACGTTTTGTTTTGATTTGTTAATGTACTTGGCAAAGCTTTCATCAAGGTAACTTTTTGAAGATACATAATCGAGCACGGAATGCATCTTTTGTGTTGACTGGTATCCATTCAATCTAAGAACTATATCACCATCAGAGTTAAGAAATATTAGGGTTGGTGTAAACTGAACTTTCATAAAGGATGCAAACTCCTTCTCAGTAAACTCTCTTTCTGACCAGTCCACCAGACCCCTATCTCCCCACATATTGGTTTCAATTACATCAAAATTCTTTATTAATTTATTACTAAGTTTCTCGTCACTGAAATTCTCCTCGACAAGTTTTGCACAGTATGGGCAACCATCCTGCCAAAAATATATCATTACATGCTTATCATTATCACTAGCCTCTTCGATATCATCAATAAAATCCATAAAGCTTGTTTTAAACCAGCCAGGAAACTCTTCTACAACTTTACTTCCAAGAAATTCCCCCTTCTTTTGCTCATTTTCGGCAAGAGAGTTAAATGATAATAGCAAGCAAAGAAATACAAATAATGGCTTCATATTTGGATGTATAGGTTATGTTTGATGGTCGATTGTATTCGTTAAATAATAATTAAGCAAATATATAGTGCATATAGACACGGATAAGAATTTATTGCTGTGTATTCTTGTAAATAATTTGAGTTTGATTGTATTGGTTATAACAAAAAGATTAAACAGCTGCAACGCTATCTATATCTTTTTGAGGAATAAATATGCCACATCCAAGCAAACGATAGCCTCCAATTCCTTGCTCTTGTAGTATGACTGACTCTGACTTTGTTAGGCTAGCTAACATTAATGAACGGGTATGAATATTGCCACCAGATGTAGATATATTTCTCTCCAAACCAGCCATCATTTTTTTAGCATGTATGCCAATTTCCATTAATTGGTTAAAAGAATTCTTTAAAAATTCTTCTTCATTAAGTTCCTCTTTGCAGGCAACATTTTTTGCAAAAAGAACCTGCATATCACTCATAGGCTTTGATTTTAGTTGTTTTGTTACTTTAAGCTTATAATCTCCAATTTTAAGAGTTTTGTTGATTAATGGCTCTAAATCAGTTAGCCTTTCTTTTGGTAACCTTAAAATTAATTTTGAGCGTCTAGAAGGATAAAAAAAGCCTGTCTCGCGGTTCTGCTCCCAGCCATTTCCATCTGCCACACTAATATCATGAATTCCAGTATTTACATCTTCTAGCCACGGTAATACATTTAACAGTGCCTTAGACAGTAGATAAGAGTGATCAATAGGTAGCACCTTACACTGAATATTAAATACAGCGTCCTGGATTTTATCTGGAACAGTGAAATGTTCCTCTTTTATATCTTCTTGCCAATACATAGATAGTTAGTAATAGCTGGTTAGAGTTTATAATATTAACTAATTATAAACTCCTTGCCATTTTAGTTATCGGATATAAAGTGTGTGAATTGATCGAATTTAACAGATGAAGAAATTACAAGAAAAAATAAACTATTCATTTAATGATAGTTCCCTATTAAAGCAAGCACTAACCCATAGAAGTGCTAGCAAAAATAATAATGAGCGTTTAGAGTTCTTGGGAGATAGCATTCTGGGAATGGTAATATCTTCAGAACTTTATAGACGTTTTAGTAGCGTTGATGAGGGCAAACTTTCAAGATTAAGGTCTCAATTAGTAAGGGGTAAAACTTTAGCAGAATTGGGTCTCCATCTAGACCTTTCAGATTCACTTATTTTAGGATCAGGCGAATTAAAAAGTGGTGGTTATAGAAGAGAATCAATCCATGCCGATGTTGTAGAGGCAATATTTGGAGCTATTTATCTAGATTCAGATTTTGAGACTGTTAATTCAGTTATTTTGAATCTATACTCTGACTTACTTGCAAATATTAACCCCGATGATTCCCTTAAAGATTCAAAAACCGAGCTACAAGAATATCTACAAAAGAGAGCAAAAACTTTGCCAAAATATGAGCTAATCAAGACCCTAGGTAAGGACCATAACGCTGTATTTACAGTTAGCTGCTTTTTGAGTGACCAAAACTTGCAAACACAGCAGCAAGCTACAAGCATTAAGAGAGCAGAACAGCAGTGCGCTCAAATATTGTTGGAAAAACTTAGGTCATGAAATTTAAGTCCGGATTTATAGCTGTAGTTGGTAGACCTAATGTCGGAAAATCAACCCTAATTAATGAGCTTATTGGACAAAAATTGTCTATAACATCTCACCGACCACAAACTACAAGACATCGAATCCATGCCATTGATACTAGTGATAATTACCAGATGGTGTTTGTAGATACTCCTGGTATTCATATAGGCAATAAGAAAGCCATCAACGCATATATGAATAGAGCTGCTAGTTCTACAATAAGTGATGTGGATATTATCATTTGGCTAATAGAAACTGGTAAATGGACTAGGGAAGATAACAGAGTTTTAGAGCATATAAACAAAACCGATATACCTGTAATTATCTGCATAAACAAGATAGACAAACTAAAGTCGACAGACGAGGTACTGCCATTCATTCAACTTGTTGGCGAAAAATATCAGCCAAATGAAATTTTCCCTCTTTCAGCGTTTAGTAAAAACCATACCAAATCCTTGCGCAAGTTAATTTTAAAATACTTGCCACAGAGGGATGCGATTTTCGAGCCAGACTATGTTACAGATAGGAGTGAGAAGTTTATTGTGTCTGAGTTTATAAGAGAAAAGCTTATGCGCCATCTAGAGGATGAGCTACCCTATGATTTGACGGTTGAGATTGACAAGTATCAGCTAGACGGAAATATGCAGCGCATTGCGGCAACAATTTATGTTGACAAGTTATCCCAAAAAACAATAGTCATAGGTCATAAGGGCGAGATGTTAAAGTTAATAGGGACCGAAGCAAGAAAAAGTGTAGAAGGATTTTTAGAGAGAAAAGTATTTTTGCAGTTATGGGTCAAGGTGTCTAGTGGTTGGTCGGATAACAAAAAAGCTTTAGCCTCGATGGGCTATGACTAGCGGCAATTTATCGCACTAAGATAACAAAATATTAGCTCAATAATAATGAAACAACTCGACAACTCTGCTGCTGTACTTATTCATAGAAGGTCGTACAGAGATAGCTCATTGTTGCTTGATTTTTATACCAGAGATTATGGAAAAATTCGCCTAGTGGCTAGGGGTATACGTAAATCCAAAACCAGCATTCAGATGTTTCAAAGGCTAAACATATCTTTTTCAGGCAAGGGAGAGTTAAAAACCCTAACCCAGTGGGACTTTGATGATCTACCAAGGAAGATAACTGGAGACGCTCTGATAATGTGTATGTACGTTAATGAACTATTCTCTATACTGATACATGATCATGATCCGCATCCAGAGCTGTTCGATATATATATAAATTTTATCGATAAAATAGCTACACTAGAAAAAAATTCTCAGCACTGGTTATTGAGACTGTTTGAGAGCAATTTATTGTCTGAGCTCGGTTACGGAATTGATTATTCTTGTGATATTGATGGCAGTAAAATTGAAAAAAACAAGAGCTATGAGTATCAACATCACCTTGGCTTTTTAGAACAGTCAAATGGTAAAATATCGGGAAAATTATTAAACTCATTGTTGGTTAACAATCTAGAGCAGTTACCTGACGAGAGTCAACTTAAGGTTTGCCGTAATTTAAATCGAGAAAGGCTAAGTTTTTTATTAGGAAATAGAGAGTTAAAAAGTAGAGAACTTTTTTTTAGAGTTTAATTTATTAGTTCAATAATTAATAAATTTATTATGCATTGAGAGGGATTTGTGGAAATATTTTTAGGCGTTAACATTGACCATATAGCAACCCTAAGGCAGGCAAGGGGTACAAATTACCCCTCACCTGTTGATGGTGCTTTGTTGTGCGAAAAATCAGGGGCAGACAGTATAACTTTGCACCTTAGGGAGGATAGGAGGCATATTCAGGATGAGGATGTCTGGTTATTAAGAGATAAATTAACAACCAAAATGAATCTAGAGATGGCTGCCACTGATGAGATGGTGTCTATTGCATGCGATGTAAAGCCAAGGGACTGCTGTTTGGTTCCAGAAAAAAGAGAAGAGCTCACTACAGAGGGCGGCCTTGATGTTGTTTCTCAGGTCCAAAGAATGACAGATGTTTGCTCTAGGTTAGCACAATCCAACATAACAGTTTCGTTATTCATAGATGCCCAAAAGAGTCAGATTGATGCCGCCAAACAGTGCGGTGCACCAGTTATTGAATTGCATACCGGACATTACGCTGATGCCAAAAATGAATTCGAACAAGTGTCTGAGTTAGAAAGAATAAAAGAGATGGCAATGTATGCCCACTCGATAGGACTTCAGGTCAATGCAGGTCATGGACTTACTATGGAAAATACGGCCCCAATTGCAAGACTAGATAAAATAGTAGAACTAAATATTGGCCACTCAATAATTTCTAGATCTGTATTTGTTGGTCTAGAGAGTGCAGTCAAAGAGATGAAAAAACTGATGCTAGATAGTAGGAATAAATAATGATATATGGAGTAGGAACTGACATTATAAGTATTGAAAGGGTTGAACATATCCTGGAAAAAAATAAGAGCGGATTTGTCAGACGTGTGTTGTCAGAGCATGAACAAGCACTGTTCGCAAACAAGGGCGATAGCGCATCATATTGTGCTAAACGTTTTGCAGCAAAGGAGGCCTTTGCTAAGGCTTTAGGTACCGGAATAGGTAAGACTGTAAGTTTTCATGATCTAACTATCAGAAATAATGAGAACGGTAAGCCATACTTTATTCCTAGCGAAAAATTAAGGATATATTTGCTAGAAAAGAACATAAAGCAGGCACACTTGAGCCTTTCAGATGAGAAAAACAATGCAGTTGCCTTTGTGGTTCTTGAGTTAGGCGATAAAGACCAATAGGTCAGTACAAATATAGCACTTCTAAATCTTTCTACTTCCTATACAAGCAAATATAATTTACACTCACATCGCTCTCTAATTTATATGATTTGGTAAACGGGTTATATGTCATACCTATCATATTCTTTAAATTAAACTCAGAATTTCTTGCCCACTCGTCTAGTTCAGATGGCTGAATAAATCTATCCCAGTCATGCGTACCTTGAGGCAAAAGGTTGAGAATATACTCGGCACCAACTATTGCAAATAGGTAAGACTTTGGGTTACGATTGATTGTCGAAAAGAAGACACTCCCATCGATCTTTATAAGTTCGGAACATGACTTTACTATAGAGCTGGGGTCGGGTACATGCTCCAACATTTCTAGACAGGTTATGACATCAAACTCCCCGGCATGTTTTAGTGCGAACTCTTCTGCGGGTATTTTTTGATAGTCTATATCCAGTCCAGATTCCAATAGATGGAGTTTTGCTACCTCCAGTCCTGCCTCCGCCATATCAATCCCAGTGACTATGGCACCCTCAAGAGCCATAGACTCACTTAATATTCCTCCGCCACAGCCAATATCAAGAATTTTTTTGCCTTTAAGCGTGCCGCCACAATGTTTCTTAATGTATTTAAGCCTTAAAGGGTTAATGTCGTGGAGTGGCTTAAATTCAGATTCCTTGTCCCACCATCGTGATGCTAGTGCAGAGAACTTATTTACTTCGTCAAAATCAACGTTACTCATAAAGACTGCACCCTAGTTAATACCTCATCTACGTGACCTTTTACTTTTACACTTCTCCAGCTTTTTATTATCTCGCCATTGGGGCTAATTAAGAATGTTGATCTGTCTATTCCCATATACTCTCTACCGTAAAGCTTTTTGAGCTTGATGACATCAAAATGTTTGCAAAGTATTTCATCGATATCTGCTATTAGTTCGAAAGGAAAGCCTTGTTTAGCTTTAAATTTTTCATGAGACTTTATGCTATCTCTGCTTACACCATAAATTACAGTGTTAGCATCAACAAACGATTTATGGTTGTCAGAGAAGTCATTACCCTCAGTCGTGCAACCTGGCGTTGAATCCTTTGGGTAAAAATACAACACGATATTTTTTCCATCTGGGTCTGGAATATTTACTGTTAAGTTGCTTGTAGCTTGGCAATTAATTGGTTTATTTATGTCCATAATAAATTTATCTATATAAAGGCATAATTATAGCATTTCTATCTAATTATCACTAGTATAGATTGTGGTAGTACAATATAACGTGTTACAAATTAACATTATTAGGTTAACTACATTTTGGCTTAATACCTAACTATAATTATTCGACTTGAATATAGCTATTTATAAATATGCACAATATCCGTAATTTTTCAATTATTGCACACATTGATCATGGAAAGTCGACCATAGCAGATAGGTTTATTCAGTACTGTGGGGGTCTTAGTGATCGTGAAATGTCTTCCCAAGTTCTTGACTCAATGGATATCGAGAAAGAGCGTGGAATTACAATCAAATCGCAAAGCGTGACTCTAGATTATAAGGCCAGAGATGGCCAAACATACCAACTAAACTTTATTGACACTCCAGGGCATGTTGATTTCTCTTACGAGGTTTCTCGCTCACTTTCAGCTTGTGAAGGGGCACTACTAATTGTTGACGCTTCTCAAGGTGTAGAGGCTCAAACGGTGGCTAATTGCTATACCGCTCTTGATCATGGGTTGGAGGTATTACCGGTACTAAACAAGATAGACCTGCCAGCATCTGACCCAGAAAGGGTTGTTGACGAGATAGAGGATGTTATTGGGGTTGAGGCTCACGATGCTGTACATGCTAGCGCCAAGTCAGGAATAGGAATTGAAGATATTTTAGAGCAAATAGTTGAAAAAATACCCGCCCCTAAAGGCCAAATCGATTCCCAGATTAAGGCTCTAATTATTGACTCTTGGTTTGATAATTACCTAGGTGTTGTTTCTCTTATAAGGGTGATTGATGGTGAAATTAAGGCCAAAACAAAGATCAAGATTTTTTCTAATGATGATGAGCATTTAGTTGATGAGGTTGGTGTTTTTACTCCAAAAAGAACTAAGACAAAAAATTTAAAGGCTGGAGAGGTTGGCTATCTTATAGCTAGTATAAAAAATATCGATGGAGCCCCAGTTGGGGACACTATTACTGGTAGTAAAGACCCAGTTTCGAAACCACTAGAAGGCTTCAAGCCAGTACAGCCAAGGGTATTCGCTGGGCTATTTCCTATATCTGGCGAAGAATATGAAAAATTTAGAGACGCTCTATCAAAACTCAGATTAAATGATGCAGCATTACAGTATGAACCGGAAAACTCTGACGCATTGGGTTTTGGCTTTCGTATAGGTTTTTTGGGTCTATTGCATATGGAGATAGTGCAAGAGCGTTTAGAGAGAGAATATGATCTAGACCTTATAACTACAGCCCCAACAGTAATTTATGAGATACTCGATACTAAGGGCAATATCCATAAAGTTGATAGCCCGTCAAAACTACCGCCGAACCAAAGTATTGCTGAATTTAGAGAGCCAATAATAACTGCCAACATTTTAGTTACTGATGAGTATGTCGGACCAGTAATTAGTCTTTGTGTTGAAAAGCGTGGTGTTCAAAAAAATATTCAGTATTTGGGAAGGCAAGTATCAATCAGTTATGAATTGCCACTAAATGAAGTAGTGCTAGATTTCTTTGACAGATTAAAGTCAGTATCGCGCGGTTTTGCTTCTATGGATTATCATTTCGAGCGTTACCAAAATTCAGACCTAATACGATTAGATATTATGATAAACCAAGAGCCTGTAGATGCTTTAGCTTTGATTATCCATAGAGATGACTCTTTACGTAAGGGGCGTGAGCTTGCAGAAAAGATGAAAGAGCTAATCCCAAGACAGATGTTTGATGTTGCTATTCAGGCATGTATTGGTGCCAAAATTATATCCAGAACAAATGTTAAGGCGCTAAGAAAGAATGTTACCGCAAAGTGCTATGGTGGCGATGTATCGCGCAAAAGAAAGCTTCTTGAGAAACAAAAGAAAGGTAAAAAAAGAATGCGCTCAATTGGTAGGGTCGATATTCCGCAGGATGCATTCCTTGCGGTTCTTCATATTGACTAATATTAGTTCTCTTTATTTAAAATCTCTTCTAAGTTAGTAAACCATTCTGTGTGGTCTTCGGGGCAGACCAGTGTCGGTTTAATGTCGGGCAAACCCATAGTGCTCCCAAGTGGCATCATCATCCACCCTCTAAAAGAAGAGAATCTTGGGACTCTAGAGCCACAACTTTTGCAAAATGCATTTCCGAACTTACTTGGGGGCTCCATTTGATATTCTTTTATATTTTTATCACCTGATTGCCAATAGAATTGTTCAGGTTTAACAAACAGATTGGTTGCAAATGCTGCTCCGGTTACTTTACGACAGCGCGAACATTGACACATACCAAAGAACTCGAATGGTCCACTCATTTGCCATGATACTTCACCACACAGACATTCTCCGTTTAGTGTTTTGTTGCTCATCTGTTATATTTGTTAGCTCTATTTATGTTGTTCTTTAAGCTATTAATCTTTCCAATACAAGCTTAGTCCCAAAGTAAGCAAGGACGAGCACGAAAAATCCAATCTGTGTTGCCAATATAGTGCTCTTTCCTCTCCAACCAAAAATCCTATGCCCGATAACTATTACTACAAAGACAACCCAGGCTATAACTGAGAGGATGGTTTTGTGGCTTAAATGTTGAGCGAAAAAATCGTCAACGAAAATAAATCCAGTTGCCAGTGAAAGGGTAAGCAATATACAGCCCATAAGTAGACTTTGAAATAGCAAATCTTCCATTGTTTGAAGTGCCGGTAGTTTATTCATGAATCCATCTATTTGCTTTTTGTGGAGATGACTATCAAGTATCTTTAATAGAACAGACTGGCAAACACTAAGCGCTAGTAGTGCATAGGCCGAAATAGACAAAAATACATGTGACGCAATGCTTAGTGGTACCAATTTTTCTCCACTATCAGGGAATAAAATTCCAAACATGATAGTGAGAGCTGCCATCGGATAGACTATTATCCCAAGGGAATGTACAGGCTTAGATATAGAAGCAATGAATAACAAAATTACAATAAGCCATGCCGCAAAAGAGGCACTATTTGCGAGCCCAAAGATGATACCTTGCTGAGTCCAAAAGTCAGTAAAAGTTAGGGCCTGTGAAATGATAGCAAAACTTATCATTAGGGTGATTGTTTGCTGGTATTGGTGCTGTATTTCATCCTTAATAAAGTAGCGAGCTAAAAGAAAAGCAGAAACTAAAAATGCAATAATGGAAAGGTAGGATAAAATCATCTATAACTTTGGATAAATTAAAATCTATATAATACGATACTTTTGCTATATTTTTACTTTAAATGTTTGATAATTTAACTAATCGACTCTCTAATAGCTTCAAAATATTACAGGGCAAGAACAAGCTCTCTGAAGGCAATATAAAGGACGCTATAAGGCAGGTTAGAAGGGCATTATTAGAGGCTGACGTTGCACTTGACGTTATTAAAGTATTTCTTGATCAGGTACAGATAAAGGCTTTAGGCCTAAAAGTTGGTGAGGGTTTGAGCCCTTCTCAAGCATTTATCAAGCTTGTTGAGGAAGAGCTTACAAAAATTATTGGCGTAGCTAACGAGTCGTTAGATTTAAAAACCCAACCACCAGCAGTGGTCATGGTGGCAGGACTCCAAGGTGCAGGTAAAACTACATCTATCGCAAAGCTGGCGTTATTTTTAAAGGAAAGAGAAAAAAAGAAAGTGCTACTTGTTAGTGCTGATGTTTATAGACCTGCAGCGATAGATCAATTGCAAATATTATCTGAACAGGTTGGCGTTGACTTTTTCCCATCTTCAATTAATGACAAGCCAGAACAAATCGTTTTAAATGCTAAGAAGCACGCACAGAAACAGTTTCATGATGTGCTCTTAGTGGATACCGCTGGTCGTTTGCATATTGACGAGCAAATGATGAGCGAGATTAAGGTATTACAACAAACAGTAAAACCAATAGAGACATTATTTGTTGTAGACTCGATGACAGGACAAGATGCTGCTCATACTGCCAAATCATTCGCTGATGCTCTACCACTTACAGGTGTAATTCTTACTAAAACTGACGGTGATGCTCGAGGCGGTGCTGCTCTTTCTGTTAGGCATATAACCGGTAAACCGATAAAATTTTTAGGTGTCGGAGAAAAGATTGATGCGCTAGAACCATTCCATCCAGATCGATTAGTTTCAAGACTATTGGGTATGGGTGATGTATTATCACTGGTTGAAGAGATTAGTCGTAAAGTTGACCACAAAAAGACAGCTAAATCTGCCAAAAAAATGGCCAAAGGGCAGTTCGATTTGGCAGATATGCGTGACCAATTATTGCAAATGGAACAGATGGGAGGTATGGAATCGTTAATGGACAAATTGCCAGGAATGGGGCAAATCCCAGACAGCGTAAAGAATCAAGTCATGGGCGGAGAACAGACCAAACAGATGGTAGCCATTATTAACTCTATGACCCCAAAAGAGCGCACCCACATCAAATTAATTAAAGGTTCACGTAAGGCTAGAATTGCTAAAGGTTCAGGTACCAATGTTCAGTCCGTAAATAAGCTCATAAAGCAGTTCGAAAAAATGCAGAAACAGATGAAAAAAATGGGCGGAACTAAGATGAAAAAGATGATGGCCAAGATGAGTAAAATGCAAGAATCTGGTCAGGCTCCAGCAGGTATGCCGGATCTATCTAAGATTACCGGAGGGCTCTCAGGAATGGGAGGAGGAAACAAGTTTCCTTTTTAGCTTGAATTATTAAAAATAAAGATTGCTTTTATTTAATTTATAGATAAAATTCGAGTAATATTTTTCTATACCAATGGGTAGTTTTTATGAAAAATTGTATGTATAAATTTGCATTCATATTGTTTGCATTTTTATTTAATAATTCGCTATCTTTCGCACAGCAAGAGTTAGCACAGAGTATTGATTTGACAATTGAAGTTTCTTCTGTTGGGGATATAAGCCTTAAAGCTACAAAGGCAGTAGAAAGGGGTATAACCGCTCTGGAGGGAATTTCACAAATTGTTGTATTGAAAACAAAGGACACCAGTTATGGCCCAATGATTGTATCTTTGGGTGGGGTTAAGGCAGAAGGTAATAGGTTTTGGGCACTGTATGTTGACGAAAAAATGTCTATGGTAGGTGCGCAAGAGGTGGTATTGAATGAAGATACATATATCCTCTTGAACCTTGAGTCCTTTTAAGGTAATATTATTCTGGATTTTAGGAGGTTTGCTATGAACTTTAAAGATTACACATTGAAGTCGGGTTATTCATATATTTATTTATTTATCGGTTTGATTGTTTTGGGAGTCCTGGCAAGGGTATTGCCTCATCCTCCAAACTTTTCACCTATGGCAGCTATTGCTTTGTTTGCAGGGTTCATTTTCATTAAACGATATATGGCGATTTTAGTTGTCATATTGACTATGCTGTTTACTGACTATTTTGTGCTTGGCTCTTTATCTATTGATTATTTTGCCTCTGAAACTATGCTTGTTGTTTATTTGGCATTATTGTTTCCGATAATTTTTAAAAAGGTGTTACGTTTAAAATTGACAGGACCAAGGGTTGCAATGACCGCTATTATGAGTTCAAGTGTATTCTTTGTTACAACAAATTTTGCGGTTTGGGCGTTCTCACCAATGTACGAAAAGACCTTATCAGGGCTTGCTCTTTGTTATGCGATGGCGGTTCCTTTTTTCCATTACACGGTTATGGGTGATTTGATATGGTCAGGAGTAATATTTGGTTCGTATTATCTTGTTAAGAATTACTCTATAGTCCATATAAATAGAAGCAATTCTTTGCTCTTTAGTAATAACTGATATAAAACGTAGAGTTTTTAGGTTAGCTAATTGGATAAAATTTCAGCCGATAACGAATCTATATTTAGCAACATATTCTGTAACTTTCATCTATGAAATTGCACACTAAGTGGATACTTATTACTATGCTAGCTGTAGTAATTCTGAGCCCAGATTCAGTCCTAATTAGGTTAGCAGATACTGATAGTTGGGGTTTAGTATTTTGGAGAGGGATTGGTTTTGGTGTAGGTGTTTTATTGTTTTTAGTTGCAACAAGACCGAAATCTATAAGGAATGATTTTTATAGTATCGGCAATGAAGGAATATTGCTTGGATTTCTTTTTGGACTTAATTCTGTAACCTTTGTTTTGGCTTTGGAATTTACCTCAATAGCTAACACCCTTATTATTATCAGTAGTGCACCCATTATTACAGCAATTATTGCCTGGTTGTTGTTGGGCGAGCGAGTAAATATGGCAACCATAATAGCTATGCTAGTGGTTTTCTCTGGCATATATTTTGTTATGTCGGATAGTTTTGGAAATATAAATATAAAGGGTGACTTGTTTGCGCTGTCTACGGCAACTATGATGGGAATTAGTTTTACCTTAATACGCAAACATAAAGCTATCAGTATGGTCCCTGCAATGTCGGTTGGTGGATTCTCGTCGGCAGCACTGTCACTTATA
>FUWD012915453.1_pt1 | contig 13966 bp, 12 predicted proteins | sample 1063281 | NCBI WGS metagenome assembly FUWD01 (sample SAMEA79048168, study PRJEB19326) | metagenome | biome: marine | reverse complement strand
CTCTAGGCTCTGAGAATTCATTGATTTTTAACTCTCGATGATTCATCAGAAGTTTTTTCTGATTTAAAAATCCCAGAAATTTATGCAAGTATCCTAAAAAAAGGATTGCCCATCAAAGCAAAATTTGCTGCCTATAAAAATAAAACCTATACAGGAGAAATTGAATCGGTTGCAAACCGTATTGACCCACAAACTAGAAGCATATTAACAAGAGTAAAAGTAACAAATGAAAATTCTGAATTGATTCCTGGTTCTCTATTAGAAATTGAAATTAAATATAACGAAAGAAGTTCATTAGGTATTCCAGATACAAGCATTATCAATCAAGGTACAAAAAAATTTGTTTACAAGGTATTAGAAAATAATACCGTAAATAAATTAGAGATAAAAATAGGCATTCGACATGACGGCAATATCGAAGTTCTTTCAGAGCTAAATGCTGGAGACAAAGTGGTGGCTGAAGGACTTATGAAAGTCAGACCTAGAGCTAAAATAAAACCCATAATTAAATAAATCATGTTTTTAACTGACCTTAGTATCCGAAGACCTGTTGTGTCGTCAGTTTTTTCTTTGATATTAGTGGTATTTGGTCTATTCGTTTTTTGGAAACTACCAGTAAGAGAACTTCCTTCAGGTCTCCAACCTCCTGTTGTGCAAGTACAAGTCGATTATCAATCTGCATCGGCGCCTATCGTAGATCAAGAAATAACTCAAATTATAGAAGATGTTGTAGGCGGCGCCGAAGGTATTAGAAGCATCGACAGTACGTCTGAAAATGGTCGTAGTACTATACGAATTGAATTTGAAACGGATATTGATTTAGATGCAGCAGCAAATGATGTTCGTGATCGGGTAAGCAGAGTAGTCGACAACTTGCCAGAAGATGCAAAAGCTCCCGAAGTTCTAAAACAGGCTGCGGGATTTACTACAACCATGTGGGTTTCGCTATCATCTACAACATGGAGTGACTTGGAACTTGGAGATTACGCGAGACGTTATCTCGTAGACAACTTTTCAAATGTTAAAGATGTGGGAAGAGTATTAGTGGGAGGTTTACGTGAGTTAAGTATACGTGTTTGGATTGATCCAATAAAACTGGCAAGTTACGATTTAACTATTCAAGAAGTAGAACAGGCAATGAGAAAAGAAAATATTAGCCTGCCAGCAGGGACTTTGGAAGCAAATAATGTTGATTTAACAATTAATTTAGACAAAGCCTATAAAGATATAAGCGCAGTTAAAAAGTTGCCTATCAAAAAAATAAAAAATAGCGTTGTTCATTTAGAAAATGTAGCTAGAATAGAATTTGGTCCTGTGTCACAGAAAACACTCTTTAAGTCACAAGGCCTAGACGGATTTAACGAGAAAGTTGTGGGTCTTGGAATTTATGCACGCAGTGGAGCATCCACTGTAGAACTTTCTGAAAGAATTAAAAAAAGAATTGAGAAGGTACAAAAAACTTTACCTGATGGTTTAAAGTTAGGAATTTCCTTTAATCGAGCAACTTATATTAATGCAGCAATATGGGAAGTTTATAAAACATTATTTATAGCTTTTGTATTGGTTGTTCTAATTATTTATTTATTCCTAGGCAACTTAAAAGCTGTCATTGTTCCCGCTGTAGCACTTCCAGTTAGTTTAATCGCTTCTTTTCTAGGAATTTATCTATTTGATCTATCCATTAATATTTTTGTTCTTTTAAGTTTTATTTTAGCTATTGGAATTATAACAGACGATAGCGTGATCATGACCGATGCCATATACCGTCGTATAGAAAATGGAGAAACCCCTTTAGTAGCGGCTTCACTAGGATCAAAACAAATAACCTTTGCAATCATTGCAACTACACTTGTTCTAGTTGCTGTGTTTATTCCATTAATTTTTATCAAAGGAATATCCGGTGTGCTATTTAGAGAAACTGCTATTACATTATCTTTTGCGATAGTTGTATCCTCTTTTGTCGCTCTTACCCTTTCGCCTATGCTAGCTAGTAAATTTCTAAGAAAAAATATGCGAAAAACTAGAATTGTTTCAAAATTTGAAGAATATTTTAATAAACTTTCAGAATTTTACGCTGAAACACTAAATTATTGGATTAATAAAAACAAAACTATAATAACTTTTATGTTTGTGGTGCTTGCGCTATCTGCATTGCTTTACAATTTTGCCCCTAAGGAGCTGATTCCGCTAGAAGACCGTGGAGTCTACTTGGTTATTGGAAAAACGGACGAAGGCAGCTCATTCGAGTATACCGCTGACAGAGCGGAAGAAATAGAAAAAAGATTAATTCCATTAATTAAAAAAGAAGATGAATTTTATAAAAGAGTTGTAATGAGAGTGCCAGGCTTCGGTAGGGCGAGTAAATCTTATAACAGTTTTATTATCATTGCTTTGCTGGATGATTGGAATAAGCGAAATAAAGATGCAAAAACTATAATGAGAAAAGCTATAGGAAAAATTATGTCTGTGCCTCAAACTCTTGCATTTCCCATATCACCTCAATCAATTCGTGTATCAAATTACAATAAGCCTGTTCAAATGGTCATCATGGGAAAGAGCTATGAAGAACTTGAAAGATGGCAAGAAGCGATAATAAAAGAGTTGAGAAAAAATGAAAATTTAGCTGCAATCGAATCAGATTACTCACGAAACAAGACCTGAAATAAAACTTACAATTAACAAAAAGAAATCTGTAGATCTTGGTGTATCGGCACAGTCTATAGGAAAAACTGTTGAGACTCTCTATGGAGGCAAAACAGTGACAAAATATAATCAATTTGGAAAAGAATACCCAATAATTTTACAAGCGGATATTGAAAATAGAAAAAATAGTAATAGCTTAAGCAAAATTTTTGTAAGGTCTGAAAATACAGGCAAGCTCATATCATTAGCGAACCTTGTTGAATTTAAAGAGGAAGGATCAGCAAAAATTTTAGCCAGATACAACAGGCAGAGGGCAGTCACAATTTCTGCTAGACTATTAGGTAACTACACTCTCGCAGAAGCTTTGGATTTTCTTGAAAAAACAGTTAGAGAAAATGTTCCAGAAGCTGGCATAGAATGGAAAGGAAAATCAGAAGAATTAATAGAAGCCAGTAATGAATTATTTATCATCTTTGCGTTAGCTTTAATAACCGCTTATTTGGTAATGTGCGCAACCTTTAATAGCTTTATACATCCGGTGGTTATTATGTTGACGGTTCCACTAAGTGTTTTTGGTGGAATTATTTTTATATTATTATTTAATAGTTCAATCAATATATTCTCGCAAATTGCATTAGTAATACTAATTGGAATTTCAACAAAAAATTCAATCTTAATCGTAGATTGGGCCAATCAGTTAAGGAGAACTGGAAAAAATATTCAAAGTGCTGTTCTTGAAGCTTGTCGTCTTAGATTTAGGGCAATAATAATGACATCATTAAGTACCATGATAGCTATGGTCCCTTTAATTATTGGAAATATAGGCCCAGGTGCAGGTGAAGGATCGCGAATGGCAGTAGGGGCAACAATTTTAGGGGGTGTACTAATTTCAACCTTTTTCACACTTTATGTAACGCCAACCATGTATATTATACTTACAAAAAATACAAAAAGAATTGATTCAGTTGACATCCAATTAAATAAAGAACTTAAAAGATAATATATTTTTTTCTATCCAGATTTTCTTTACAATCTCTCAATTGTTTTCTGTAAACATTTGATTGTTTCTTGACAGTTTTTGCAAAAATAATTGCCTCTTTATTAGTTTTGTAAGCTTTCTTAGCATAATTTCCCCACCCTAGGTAATAATTTAGATACTGTCGATAAGAGTCGTTGAGAGGAATTTTATTAACTTTATGAGTCTTTTTTATATACCAACCAATGAACATAACCGAATCTTTGAAACGTGTTCGTAATGCAAATTTATTATCTGTTTCCTTTTTATATAGTTCCCAGGTTTTTTTTACTGCTTGTGAATAACCTAAAGAACTAGAAGGTCTCTTATACGGTATAATTTTAAATAATTTGGTTCTTTCCGGTCTTGCCCATTTTTTAAAATCTGATTCTTTTTTTACAAAGGCTAAAATTATATGAATAGGTGCTCCATATTTTTCAGAACTATTTTTAGCATATTTATACCAAAAATAACGTTCAGAAAAAATACTGCAAGCATCTTGGGTATTCTTTAACGTCGTCCCACAAGCTGCTAATAAAGAAAAAATGACAAAGTAAAGTAACTTTATTTTGGTTTTATTGAAAATCTTTTTTAGCGCGTTCGAAAGCAAGTGACATTTGATTTCTAATTTCCGAATCATCCACACTTATAGCAGAATTTTCAAAATCTTTCTTAATCTTTCTGAATACATCGTCGTCGCCAACTTCCTCCAAATCTGCTTTGATTATTTCTTGAACATAATTTTGTTTCTGCTCATCATTTTTTCCTAGTATTGAACTAGCCCATTCAGCCAAATACTTATTACGTTTGGCAGAAACTTTGAATTGCAGTTCTTGATCATGTGCAAATTTTTTTTCAAAACTTTTCTCGCGTTCTTCGAATTTACTCATAATTTACTCCAAAATTGATAAGTTTTTATTATAAAATAAGCAGCTAATACACCAATGAAATTAGCAGAAACATCGTAAACTTCAAAGGCGCGATTGGGCACAATAATTTGTAAAACTTCAAGAATAATAGACAAAAAGAAAAGACCATTAACTATTTTTTGAAAGTTATGATTTTTGATATAAAGAGTGAATCCAAGCATGGATACGCAGAAATAACAAATAAAATGATTAATTGCAGTACCAAATGGATTAGCGATTAAGTCCGGTTGCCTGCCAAGATCACCGTAAATCAAAAAGCCCAACAAACTTCCTGGAAACAATGAAATTATAATCAATAACAGCACTGAGCTATGAAAAATAAACTTTAGAAAACTGATCACTTTATCCACATAAACAATTCTATATAATAATCTTCATTATATTTTACTTAATATGAATAATCTAATTTTAATTCGTCATGGACAAAGCATTTGGAACTTGGAAAGACGTTTTACTGGATGGACTGATGTTGATTTAACTGACCACGGATCAGCAGAAGCTAAATATGCAGGACAATTAATTAAAAAACTAAATATTGAATTTGATGCCTATTTCACATCTATTCAAATAAGAGCGATCAATACCCTAGAAATAATTTTAGATATTCTAAATAAAAAAAATTCAGAAATCAAAAAGGCTTGGGAATTGAATGAAAGACACTACGGAGCATTAACTGGCCTAAACAAAGATGAGATGATGAAAAAACACGGAAAAAAACAGGTTCACATTTGGAGAAGATCTTTTGATGTGCCGCCGCCGCCCATGGGAAAAACACATCCCAATCATCCTTCTAAAAATAAAGCTTACAAAAGTATTCCATCTAACAAAATTCCTAGCTGTGAGTCTTTAAAAAATACATTCGAACGCGTTATGCCGTATTATGAAGAAAATATAAAGCCACTGCTTTTATCTAATAAAAATATTTTGATCTCTGCACATGGAAATTCTTTAAGAGCACTTTGCAAAAAACTGCTAAATATTTCTAATAAAAAAATCATAGATTTTGAAATCCCAACTGGAAATCCTCTTTTAATTACCTTTAGTGAAAATTTAGAAGTTAAAAAATATAAATACCTAGATGACAAAAGGGCTAAAAATATTTTATTTAATGTTTAAAATGTGTTTCTAATAAACTTTCGTAAATATTTTTAGTGCTTACATGTAAAAAGTTAATATTACTTTCTTTTCCGGTTAAAACTTTATCCTGAATAAGCTCATCCCAAATCTTATTTATAGAAAATACTTTTGAATTCGAATGATTGAAAATATCTGGTTTTACAATTTGAAAACCTGTATAAATATATTTTAATTCATCGGTATCCTTTCTGGTAATCAAGTTATTTTCCAAATTAAAGTCCCCATTTAAAGATTGGTCGAAACTTTTGTTTTTATTTACCACAAGGAGAGAACATTTGTTTTTTTTATTCATGGAAAACTCTTTTTCCATAATCTTTAACTCATTTAAATAATTTGAATTCCAAATTGTATCCGGATTAATAACTATGAAAGGTTCATTTGAAAAATGCTCAATAGCATTTAATATCCCTCCTCCTGTATCTAAAATTTTATCTTTTTCATTTACTATGGTAATTGCCATACTAAATTTATTTTTATTAATATAATCCATAATATGGTTACCCAAATAATGGACATTGATTACAGCTTTTTTTACTCCATACTGCTCTAGCATATGTAATGTATTTGATAATAAGGTTTGATCACCAATTTTTAATAATGGTTTTGGACTAGAAAATGTTAAAGGACGTAGTCTTTTACCAAAGCCAGCACAAAGAATCATTGCTTTTGTTATTTTCATATTTTTTATGCTTGATAGAGATTCTTTTAATAATGTATTGGTCTTTTATCAACAGCCAACGCTGCTTCTTTAATTGCTTCTGTGTAAGTGGGGTGAGCATGGCAGGTTCTAGCAATATCCTCTGCGCTCGCACCAAATTCCATAGCTAAAACCATCTCCGCAATCATGGTGCCAGCATGTTGACCTATAATATGTGCTCCCAAAACTTTATCTGTTTTTTCTTCAGCAATGATTTTTACGAAACCTTCTGTTGCGTTATTAACTTTGGCTCTCGAATTTGCCAAAAAAGGAAATTTTCCAACTTTATATTTAATTTTTTCTTTTTTAAGTTGTTCTTCAGTTTTGCCAACAGCAGCTACTTCGGGCGAAGTATAGACTACGGATGGAATAGTTTCATAATTCACGTGTCCAGCCTGACCGGCAATAATTTCTGCTACCGCTATTCCCTCATCTTCCGCTTTATGTGCTAGCATAGGACCTGCTATTACATCACCAATAGCATAAATATTTTTATATTTTGTTTGAAATTTCTTATTAACCTGGATTCTGCCTTGTATATCTTTTGCGATATCCATTTTTACCAAATTTAATCCTTCCGTATTTGATTTTCTTCCTACTGCAACTAGGACATTGCTGGCATGAATGCTTTCTTGTTTGTTACTTTCATTATTTTTTAAATTAACAATTGCCTTATTTTCTGATGCGCTAACTGTAGTTACTTTTGAATTCAATCTAAAATTAATCCCTTGTTTTTTAAGAATTTTCAAGAATTCATTTGAAACATCACTATCCATTCCTGGAATAATGTGATCCAAAAATTCGATTACGGTTACATTAGATCCTAATCTTTTCCAAACAGAACCTAATTCCAATCCTATGTAACCTCCTCCTATGACAATTAGATCTTTGGGCACCTTATCGAAGGACAAGGCGCCAGTGGATGAAACAATAACTTTTTCATCAATTGTTATTCCTGGTAATGATGCTGGAATAGATCCCGTACTTATTACTATATTCTTGGTTTGGTAATTCAAATTTTTTTTTGTCTCGTCAACAACCGAGATAGTATTTGGAGACACTATAGATCCTACGCCTCTCAAATAGACAATTTTGTTTTTTTTGAATAGATATTCCACTCCTTTTGTAAGTGTTAGTACTGATTTATTTTTGTTAATCATTATTTTAGATAAATTAAGTTTAACGTTACTGGTTTCTATTCCCGAATTGTTAAATTCCGTTTGAGCTTTATGATAAATTTCAGACAAATGAAGCAAACTTTTTGAAGGTATACAACCTACATTTAAGCAAGTGCCTCCCAGAGTTTTTCTTGATTCTATACAGGCTGTTTTAAAACCTAATTGTGCTGATCTAATCGCGCAAACATAACCACCTGGACCTCCGCCAATAACGATTACATCAAAGTTTTCTTGCATTTCAAAGATCTAAAAATAATCTTCGTGGTTCTTCTAGATATTCTTTTATTGTTTTTAAGAAAGATACAGCTTCCTTTCCATCAACTATTCTATGATCGTAAGACAATGCTAAATACATTATGGGTCTTATAACAATCTTGCCTTCTTGTGCTGCCGGTCTTTCTACAATGTTATGCATGCCCAGTACACCAGTTTGAGGTGGATTCAAGATAGGAGTGCTCAACATACTTCCGTATATGCCTCCGTTTGAAATGGTAAATGTTCCTCCTTGCAAATCGTCAATAACTATTTTTCCTTTTCTTGCTTTTTCAGATAATAGAAATATGTTTCTTTCTGTATCTGCAAAAGAAAGCTCTTCGGCATTTTTGAGAACCGGCACAACTAAACCTCTGTCCGTACCAACCGCAATACCAATATTGTAATAATTTTTATATATGATTTCATTTTCCTCAATTTCAGCATTTATTGATGGAAAATTTTTAAGAGCAACAACACAAGATTTAACAAAAAAACTCATAATTCCTAATTTAACCGAATATTTTTTTTGAAAATCTTCTTTGTAATCTTGTCTTATCTGCATAATGCTTTGCATATCAACTTCATTAAATGTTGTCAGCATTGCTGCATTATCTTGGGCTTCTTTCAAACGTTTGGCTATTGTAATTCGCAATCTTGTCATTCTCACTCGTTCTTCGGGCCCATGACTTACTTTTCGAGTTGACGGTTGAGGATTATTGCCCATTGAGTTCAACAAGTCTCCTTTTGAAATTCTTCCATCTTTTCCGCTTCCTTCTAAATTTGTTGTATCTATTTGGTTTTCTTCGGCAATTTTTCTTACAGCTGGTGACAAATTTCTTTTGGTTATCGGTGGTACATATTTTCGCTTTTCTTCGTTCTCAAAACTTTTATCTAAATTTTTGGGCTCATTTTCAGCCAAAGTATCTAGTAGTAAAGGTTCATGATTCACAGATTTTTTTTCAACATCTTCAACAAGTTTTAGAGGTTCTTGTTTCTGTACATTGACTTTTTTATTCTTGCTGCTGCTAGCTTTTATCTCAGGTGTCTTGGGTGGGGGTGATTCATATAAGTCCTGCTGCTTATCTTCTTCTTTGACAGGAGTAATCGTGCCTGCTTTCTCACCATTTATAATTCCTAACAAAGCACCGACTTCCACAGTATCCCCTTCCCGAACACTAATTGATGACAGGGTCCCACTTAATGGTGAGGGCACTTCCACATTAACTTTATCGGTCTCTAATTCCACCAAAGGCTCATCCGAATCAACTTTTTCACCAATCTGCTTTAACCATTTGGACACAGTGGCTTCTGTTATAGATTCGCCTAGTGGGGGTACCAAAATTTGATTCGACATTTCTATCTAAGTACCTTTTCTATTATTTCTCTTTGTTGCGCAAGATGCTTTTTTAAATATCCAGAAGCTGGCGATGCGGAAGGATTTCTTCCTATATATTCAATTTCCTTATTTTCTGCATTTATATAATCTAAAGTCCATTTGATATAATTCGTTACCATGTTCCATGCCCCCATATTTTGAGGTTCTTCTTGACACCAGTAAAACTTCGCATTTTTTTTAAATCTTTTTAGTTCTTTTGCCAGTGTTTTTACTGGAAATGGATACAGCTGTTCAACACGAATCAAAAACACACGATCATTTCTTATTTTCTCTCTGGCTTCAACAAGATCAAAATAAATTTTTCCTGAACAGAGAATTACTTTATTAATTTTTTCATCCTTTTTTAATTTAATGAGTCTGTATTCTTCAAGCTCAGCATGATCACACAAAACTCTATGAAATGAATTTTCTTTGGTAAAATCTTCGATGCTCGAAACACATATTTTGTTTCTCAGTAAAGATTTTGGTGTCACAATTATCAAAGGCTTTCTAAAATCTCTATGAATTTGCCTTCTTAAGGCATGAAAGTAATTTGCGGGTGTGGTGCAGTTCATAACTTGAATATTTTCTTGAGCACATAATTGTAAAAATCTTTCCAATCTTGCTGAACTGTGTTCGGGGCCTTGGCCCTCGTAACCGTGTGGTAGCAACATGACCAAACCATTAGCTCTTTGCCATTTTCGTTCGCCGGAAGTGACAAACTGATCTATTACTACTTGTGCTCCATTTGCAAAGTCCCCGTACTGCGCTTCCCAAATCACTAACGTTGTTGGTTCCGATAATGCGTAACCATATTCAAAACCAAGAACAGCTAACTCTGAAAGCAAACTATCAACCACTTCATATCTTTTTTGTTTTTCTGAAATATTATTTAGGGGAGTATAATGAGTGCCATCGGTTTGCGAGTGAAAAATAGAATGACGCTGACTAAAGGTACCTCTTCCAGAATCCTGTCCTGAAAGTCGCACTGGAAAGCCTTCATCTAGTAAAGTTGCAAATGCTAACTGTTCTGCAGTGGCCCAATCAAAGCCTCTCCCTGTAAGGAACATTTTCTTTTTATTTTCATTAATTTTTTTTATCTTTGGATGAACATCAAATTCTTGTGGGATGACAGTGAGTTTTTCTCCAATTTCTTTTATCTTATCTAGCGATACACCAGTAATTCCTCTTTTATCTTTTCCCTTTTCAGGTTTAAATCTTGACCAAATGCCTTCGTACCACTCCAGTTTTGGCTTATACTGTTTTGCAGTTTGAAATTGTTCCTCCAAAAGATTTTTAAATTCCATTTTCATACTATTAAATTCATCCTGAGTAATAGTTTCATCTTTAATCAGTTTATTTCCATAAACATTAAGTGCTGTTGGATGCTGTCTAATTTTTTTGTACATCAGGGGCTGTGTAAAAGTAGGCTCGTCACCCTCGTTATGGCCAAATCTTCTATAACAAATCATGTCTATCACTACGTCTCTATTAAATTTTTGCCTAAACTCCATTGCAATTCTTGCAGAATGAACTACAGCTTCCGGATCGTCGGCGTTTACATGTAAAATCGGTGCTTCAACCATTTTCGCCAAATCAGATGGATAAGGGGAAGATCTAGCAAATTTTGGACTTGTGGTAAAACCTATCTGATTGTTGACTATGATATGAATTGTTCCACCCGTATTATGCCCAGGAAGTCCTGACATAGCAAAACATTCGGCAACAACTCCTTGGCCTGCAAATGCAGCATCTCCGTGGATTAAAATAGGAACAACTTTTTGTCTTTTAGTATCTTTATGAAAAAATTGTTTAGCACGAGTTTGGCCTAACACAACAGGATCGACAGCTTCAAGATGAGAAGGATTGTTCGTCAAGCTTATGTGAACCACATTACCATCAAATTCTCTATTTGAAGAAGCTCCCAAGTGATACTTCACATCTCCTGTGAAATCGGCGCTTGAGGAATCAATTTTTCCAACAAATTCATTGAATATCCTTTTATAAGTTTTTTGCAGTAAGTTTGCTAGAACATTTAATCGTCCTCTATGAGGCATACCAATTTTAACTTCTTTCACCCCTAGATGACCACCACGTTTTATTATTTGTTCTAAAGCTGGAATCAACGCTTCGCCTCCGTCTATACCAAATCTTTTAGTGCCTATAAATTTAACAGCTAAAAATTTTTCAAAACCTTCTGCTTGAATTAGTTTATTCAAAATAGCTTTCTTGCCATTGTCAGTAAAATTTAATTGATTTTCTTTTTTTTCCATTCTTTCTCTAAACCAAATTTTTTCGTTGGGTTCGGAAAGATGCATATATTCAACTCCTAATGTCGAACAGTAAGTTTTCTTAAGAAACGAGAGTATTTCGTTAATCGTTGAGTATTCACGATCTAAAAATCCATTTAAGTAAATTTTCTTATTATAATCTTCTTTATTAAAACCATGGTCAGATGGATGAAGTTCGTTTAAATATTTTCTTTCCATTATTCCTAATGGATCAAGGTTCGCTATAAGATGCCCTCTAATTCTGTAGGCTCTTATGAGCGTAATAGCTTTAATTGATTGTTCCTTTTCTTTTTCATATCCATTTTTTGTAATCAAATCTCCATTAGTTAAGAGTTCTTTTTCAACATAACTATCTTCCACAGAAATTTCACTTTTATAGATTGATTTTGAAATATTATTTTTTTTGGGAGCCCAGCTCGGACCTTGTATTTCGGTTTGTATTATTTTTTGATCTTCATTTAAACCATCAAAAAATTTTCGCCAACTTTGAGGAATGTCTTCCGGATTCTTGATATATTTCAAATAAAGTTCTTCTATAAAAGAACTATTGCTCCCCTCTAAAAACGAAGTTTTGTCGAAGATTGCATTATCTTTGATTGAGGTCATTAATTTTTAAAAAAAACTATTCATCATTATAAAATTGAAAAAATTATCTTTCAAGTTTTGCTTGTAAAGTTCTGCCAATTAGTGCAGGTGAACTTGATATTGTGATTCCACAAGACTTCATTTTCTCAATTTTATCTTCTGCATTACCTTTGCCGCCAGAAATGATTGCCCCAGCATGCCCCATTCTTCGTCCGGGAGGCGCAGTTAAACCAGCAACAAAGCCGACTATAGGTTTTTTTATTTTCGATGATTTAATAAATTCTGCAGCTTCTTCTTCTGCATTACCGCCAATCTCTCCTATTATTAGAATTGATTCGGTTTCTGGGTCTTTTAAAAAAAGTTCCAAACAATCTATAAAACTTGTTCCATTTATTGGGTCGCCACCTATGCCTATACAAGTCGATTGTCCCAAACCAATCTCGGTTGTTTGAGCCACAACCTCATAGGTCAATGTTCCTGATCTTGACACAACTCCAACTGATCCTTTTTTATGAATGCTGCCGGGCATAATTCCAATCTTGCATTCATCAGGTGTGATTATTCCAGGACAATTTGGACCAACTAACCTGCTTTTACTATTTCTGATAGCCTTCTTAACTCTAACCATATCAAGAGTTGGTACCCCTTCGGTGATACATACAATTAATTCAATTTTAGATTCAATTGCTTCAATTATAGCGGATGCAGCAAATTTAGCTGGAACATATATCATTGTAGCGTTTGCCTCTGTTGCCTTTGTTGCTTCTTCCACAGTGTTAAAAACTGGCAAACCTAAATGTTTTTTACCTCCTTTATTAGGAGTTACCCCTCCAACAAGTTTGGTTCCATATTTCAAAGCCTGCTCAGAATGGAATGTTCCATGATGCCCTGTAAAACCTTGACAAATAACTTTTGTGTTTCTGTCTACTAAAACTGACATTTTATTTCACGGCCTCTACTATTTTTTTGGCTGCATCGTTTAAATTTGTTGCTGATAATATTTTTAAATTTGATTCATTCAAAATTTTTTTTCCTTCTTCGAAGTTTGTTCCAGCTAATCTAACAACCAACGGAACATTCAATTTCATTTTTTTAACAGCTTCAACTACTCCTTTCGCTAACACATCACATCTCATGATTCCCCCGAAAATATTAATCAGGATACCTTTTACATTTTCATCAGAAAGGATAATTTTGAAAGCTTCTGTAACTTTTTCTTTTGAGGCGCCTCCACCCACATCAAGAAAATTTGCTGGTTCCTTCCCAAAAAGTTTAATTATATCCATGGTAGCCATTGCTAATCCAGCTCCATTTACCATACATCCAATTGAACCATTAAGTTTAATATAAGCTAAACCGTGTTTGCGTGCTTCAATTTCTGTCGGATCCTCTTCATCCAAATCTCTTAATTTTAATATTTCTGGATGTCTAAACATCGCATTATCATCGAAATTGATTTTTGCATCTAAACAACAAAGATTTGCAGACTTAGTTAATATGAGGGGATTTATTTCAATTAAATTTGCATCTTTTTGTATTAAAAGATTAAAAATTGCATCAATTATTTTTTTTGCCTGATTTTTCTGTTTGTTATCTAATTCAAAAATTTTAACAATATTTTCAAAATCAGTTTTAGAAATTTTATCCTTTAAATCAAATTTAGTTGTAATTATTTTCTTAGGATTTTTCTTTGCAACATTTTCGATTTCCATTCCACCTTCTGTACTACTTATGAATGCTATTCTTGAACTTGCTCTATCTACCAAACAAGCTAAATAAAATTCTTTTCTTATTTCAGAAGCTTCTTCGATGTATAATCTTTTAACTTTTTACCTTGTAGTCCGGTCTGATGTGTAATCAA
>FUWD013430216.1_pt41 | contig 13967 bp, 15 predicted proteins | sample 1063281 | NCBI WGS metagenome assembly FUWD01 (sample SAMEA79048168, study PRJEB19326) | metagenome | biome: marine | reverse complement strand
TCAGCTTGTCTTATTGGGGGTTTAGTTTTTTGGATATTAAATTATTTTGAGTTTTCCCAATCAATACAATTTTTTGTAACTTTAGTATCAGTTATATTGGTAAGATCTATAGCCGTAAAATTTCATTTAGAGTTACCAAAAATTAAGGATGATTTATTTAGTAAAATGAAATAAAATGAAACAAATTAATTTTAAAAACATCTCTGAATTTAGAAAAATGTTGGGTAAAAGTTTACCAGATGGAGATTGGTATATAATAACTCAGCAAATGATAAATGATTTTGCAAATGCGACTCTAGACAAACAATGGATTCATATTGATGAGGAGAGAGCAAAAAAAGAAAGTCCTTTCAAAAAAACAGTTGCTCACGGATTTATGTCAGTGGCTATGATTTCTAAAATGCTAGACAACGCTTTTAAAATTAAAAGTCTAAAGATGGGATTAAATTATGGAATGAATAAAGTTCGTTTCCCAAATCCTGTTCTTGTAAATAGTGAATTAAGAATGTTGTCATCAATTAAAGAAATTGAAAATTTAGGTGTTTCTGGTATTAAAGTAACTTTTAATTGCATTATTGAAATTAAGGGACAAGAAAAACCAGCTTGTGTCGTAGAGTTTATAGCGGCGCTATTTGAGTAAATTCGACCATTAACAATCTATTATAGCTAATCTACTTTTATTATTTTTTTTATAAAATATATATTATTCTCTAATGAATTTATTTTTATAAAATAAACACCCGGGGTTAATTTTGAAAGATTTACTATATTCTCCATCTTACCTATTTGCTCAGAGTGAATCTTAATTCCGAGTATATTAAAAATATCTACATAATATAATCCTTCAGTATTCAAGTTAATAAAAATATTTTTTTCAACAGGATTAGGAAAAATATTAACATCATTAATAAGGTTAGTCTGATTAGAGTCATTTAAAATGGTAGTAAAAAAAGAACTTGAAAATTCAAATGCTTCTTTACCAATTTTTTCACCAATGATTCGCCCACGAATATCATCCATAGGCGGATGAATTCCACCCCATATTCTTGATAGGCTAGTTTGATCAGATGCATCCCTATATGTTGCCCATTGCAAGGTAAAATCTTCTGTTGGCCCTTCTTCAAAAACTAAAAAATCATTTTTTGTAACATTGAAATTACCTATTCCACCTGGGAAAAAAGAATCATTGGTAATTAGTGTCAATACTTCTGAAGCTGCTCTCGAAAAAGCAGAATGTCCAGAAAGATATCCAGCAAAAGGTGGGCTAACAAATGTAGGTCGTTGATATGGCCACCAATGAGAACCTAAAATCCAATCAACACCTGCAAAATCTGTATTTGGATTGATTATAAAGTCTGGTCCTCTCCAAGATTTTATTTTTATCTTACCAAGATTTTGATTAAGATTTCCGACCAAATCGTCATCATCATTAATAAGTTCAATTAAATTTTCTATTAATGGTAAGCCATGTGGATCATAACTAGGAAGATTCATATCAGAACTTTGTCCTTTAGATGCCATATATCTAATAGCAGAAATTGGCCTTGTGAAATCATAATATCCTTTAATACCCCAAATGCTAATTGCAGTGTCATGCATGGCACCACCTAATGCTAAATAACTTTTCACATCCCATTCTAATGCTTCAAGTTCTCTAGATGAATTTCCAAAGGTTTTTTTAGATAATGGGTGATCACTAACATAGTTTAAAATTGTAAACCAGTGTCCTGGAGGTGTCTCAGAATCTGGACCATCTGCCCAGAATTCTGCTAGTACTCTTGAATAATCTGCTCTTTTAACAAAATTATCCTCATAGACTTCGCCAGTAACCGGATTTAATTGATGCCCTTGTCCAACATCACCGCCAGTGTCAAAATTATAAAAGTTTTTATATTCATTAAAGGTCGTAGGAAAATCATTGATGTCAATATTTCCGATGGAGTTCGGAGAAATATTTATAAAAACTTCGTCATTAGGATCTAATTGTGCTGACCAAGAAATTACTAATGAAAAATTCCACTTGTAAGGATCACTGATTCCGTTGCCGTTTGATTCTTGAATATAATCTGGAGGTCCTGGGTTATGATAAACATATGAATCAAAATTATTATTTAAAATTTCTAAATTATTTTCTTTTAAAGCAAATGGAATGACTTCCCCCCATTCTGGACTTAAAAAATCGGGAGTATTAAGAGCAAATGGATTTCCAGCTTGATCAACAAAAACATCAAAAGCTAAAGGTTGCCATCTATTTGGATTAATTTCTATATTATCTTCATAAAACATTAAAACGAGTGGATCATTTTCAGCCTGATAATATCTATTATCATAGAGGTTTATTTCATTGGATCCATCTTGTAATCCAAAATCTATCATTTTTGCGGCTAAATAATTGCCAAGTGCTGCATAAGAGCCTGAACTATAATCTACAGTTGTTATATTTTTATCATATCCAAGAGATGTGAAAAAATTTTCTAATGAGGTGAATGTTTGTGAAGCATTTGGTGAATAACTAAACCTATGAGCTAATAATCTAAAAATAGCATAGCTTATTATTTCTTTACTAGCTTCATCTTTATTTATTGGAATTGTTATGGGGTTATATTCAGTATAATATCCTCCAAAAGTATTACCTAAAAAAATAGTTTGAGCATTATTATGGAATATCGCCCAAGCATCATACATAATTACAGAAGAATGAAACAAATTCCTTGCATGAACAGTTGGTCTTGCAAAATCATTTCTAATAGCACTTAAAAGTTCCTCATTCCATTGTCTTGCAATAGAATTTTGACCAACAAGAGAGCTTGAAAATAAAGTTGTTGAAAATATTAAAAATAGAAAAATATGTTTTTTGATCATTACTTAAATAAACACGTAAATTTATTAAATTTACTGAATAATCAAAGTATTAGTATTAATAGTTTTACTAAAAATTTGACTAAATTTCATCATATTATTCTATAAATCAGTTAAAAATATTATCTTTGCAAAGTAAGAAAGAATACATAGTATCTTTAAATTTGATTCGATTTTTAATTTTAAGTAAAGTATTTTATCCTTAACATAACGTATAATCATATAATCATTTATTTAGTTAATGGCAAAATCACAGCAGACATTTAGTAAGAGTGAAAAAGAAAAGAAGCGCTTAAAGAAAAAGCTAGACAAGAAAAAGAAAATGGACGCTCGTAAGGCTGACAGAGAAGAAAACGGTACAGAAGGAATCCAGTTTGCCTATGTAGATCATAATGGTAATTTAACTGATACGCCTCCAGATCCAGATTTAAAAATAGAAGTTGAATTAGAAGATATTGCTGTTTCAGTTCCTAAAAAAGAAGATTTACCACAAGAGGATCCTGTAAGAAAAGGTAAAGTATCTTTCTTTGATTCATCTAAAGGATTTGGATTTATTATAGACTCTATGAATAACGAAAAATATTTTACTCACGTTAGTGGTTTAATAGATACTATTATAGAGAATGATAAAGTATCTTTCGAATTAGAAAGAGGAATGAGAGGAATGAATGCCGTTAAGGTTACTAAAATATAGTTTACAAAACATTTTTGTATTAAGAAAATCTACATTTAGTAGGTTTTTTTTTGTTTATATTTTACTTAAAGAACAGTGAAACATCAGTCTTTAATACATAAATAGCTTAATTTTTAGAAAAAATTTAAAAAAAATCAATAATTTTATTGTTATATTGAATTATAGAGTCATCTTTGTAAATTAATAACTAATAATAATATTATGAATAAAGGTACAGTAAAGTTCTTCAATGAATCTAAAGGATTCGGATTTATAACTGAAGAAGGAGTAGAAAAAGATCATTTCGTTCACATTTCTGGATTAATCGATGAGATTAATGAAGGAGACCAAGTTGAATTTGATTTACAAGAAGGAAACAAAGGATTAAATGCAGTTAACGTAAAAGTTATCTAATTATATATTTTAAGTTTTTAAAAAGACCCATCAATTTTGATGGGTCTTTTTTATTGCTTATATTTTATATTTGCTATGAGAAAGCAGAATAATATATAATTAATAATATTTTCGATTAAAATTATATTTACAATAGCTTAAAAAAATTTTTATGTCAAATCGTTTTTCCGACTTAGGAATTAATTCAAACTTTCAACAAAGTTTATCTGATCTACAAATTTCTGAACCTACAGATATTCAAAAAAAAGTAATTCCAGTCTTCTTAAATAATAAACAAGATTTAGTCGCATTAGCAAAAACAGGAACAGGTAAAACTATTGCTTTTGGTTTGCCTCTGTTACAATTAATTGATGCAGAAAAGAACTTTATTCAAGCTTTAGTTCTAGTCCCCACAAGAGAACTTGGCCAACAAATTTATAATAACCTAATGTTATTTGCATCTAATACCCCTGAAATTTCCATAGCAGTTATTTGTGGAGGAATTCCTATAAAACCACAAATAGATCGCTTAAAAAGCACCACACATATAATTGTAGCTACACCTGGCCGTTTAACTGATTTAGTAAAACGCGATGCGGTTGATATTAAAAATATCTCTTATTTTATTCTTGATGAAGCCGATGAGATGGTTAGTGCATTAAAAGAAGGTCTAGATAGTATAATTAAAGTAATTCCAAAAAAGAGGAGAACTTTACTGTTTACAGCAACAATGTCGGGGGCTATTAACCAATTGATTAACAATTACATGTCTAATAATGTCATTAACATCGAAGTCGATATGTCTACATTAGGGCATCAGGGAATAGATCATCAATACGTAATTGTTGATCCGATTGAGAAATTAGAAGTTCTATTACACTTTTTGAATTCTAAAGAGGGGCAAAGAGGAATTATTTTTTGTAAAACAAAAGCAGCAGTTAATAAATTGGCAAAAAACTTGGCAATTAATAAATTCTCATCAGGTGCAATTCATGGTAGTCTAACTCAAGGAATTCGTGACCGTATAATGGGACAATTTAGAGAAGGTTATTTGGATATATTAATAGCTACAGATTTGGCAGCTAGAGGTATAGATGTGAAAGAAATTACTTACGTAGTCAACTATCATCTTCCAGACACTTATGAAGCTTATGTTCATCGAAGGGGGGGGGTCGGCAAGAGCAGGTGCAAAAGGACTTTCTCTCACAATACTTCAAAAAGAAGAAATTAACGATATTTCAGATTTTGAAAAAGAATTAGGGATCGTTTTTAAACCTTTTTCAAAAGCAGACTCACACAGTATAGAAGAGAATAATGGTCTTTTATGGGCGAAGAAAATATTTAAAACAAGACCAAATAAAAATATTAAAGAAGAGTTTAGAAATAAAATCAAAACAGTTTTTCATCATTTGACAAAAGAAGAATTAATTGAGAAATTATTAGCAAATTATTTATCTCAAAATGACTCTAAATTATTAGGATCAAAAAATAAATAATAGTTTTGTAATTTATGGATGATAAAAAGAATGAAATAGATATAGAGTCCTGTATATCAACAATTCAGTTATTACTCGACAATACAAATAAGCTATTTGAGTTGCCAGAAGCTCAAAGAATAGCATTATTTAAGGTTACAGGGCAATTATCTAGACCAAATCGTGAAGAGGTTGAGCGTAGAAGGAAGGATGCGAAAAAAGCTACAAAACGTAAAATGATTGCTAAGGATACCCATGCAAGAAAATCAACAGGTATTCGATCTGCCAGAGAAGCATCATTATTTGTCGCTCCAAAATTACTGTCGGCAAATGTAATAAAAGAGGATACCCCAGAATTAGAATCACCAAGAAATTGTTATGTATGTAAATCTCTTTTTACAAAACTACATCATTTTTATGATACAATGTGTTCTAAATGTGGTGACTTAAATTATACAAAACGATTTCAAACTACAGATTTAAATGATCAAGTAGCAGTAATTACGGGTTCCAGACTTAAGATAGGTTATCATATTACTTTAATGTTATTACGCTCTGGAGCAACAGTTTTAGCGACAACTCGTTTTCCTGCAGATTCTGCTATTCGTTTTTCAAAAGAAGAGGATTATAAAGCTTGGAGTGATCGGTTACATATTCATGGATTGGATTTAAGACACATTCCAAGTGTTGAAATTTTCTGTAATTATATAGAACAGAAGTACAACAGATTAGATATTTTAATAAATAATGCAGCGCAAACAGTAAGAAGACCTTCAGGTTTTTATTTTCATTTAATGGAAAATGAAAAGTCACCTATTAATGAACTCCCAAAATTTGCACAAAAATTATTAGAAAATCATTCAGAATGTTTAAAAGAATTATCAGATTTAAGTAAAAACATATCTAATTCTAATAAAAATAATATATTACCTGTTACTTGGCATGGTTCAGAGCCAGGTATTGGTTTAACTAACTCAGCAGCACTATCTCAAATTCCATATAGTTTTGATAATTCTTTACAAGCAAAAGAAGTTTTTCCAGAGGGAAAATTAGATGCTGACTTACAACAAGTAGATCTAAGAAAAACAAATAGTTGGCGTTTGAAATTAGGTGAAATAGAGACAACTGAAATGGTAGAAGTACAGTTAGTTAATGCAGTAGCACCTTTTGTATTATGTAATAGATTATCAAATCTAATGATGAAAGAGAACACTGGGAAAAAGCATATCATTAATGTTTCTGCTATGGAGGGAAAATTTCATCGATTTAAAAAAGTTGATAGACACCCACATACAAATATGGCGAAAGCAGCTTTAAATATGCTAACACATACCTCTTCAGCAACATTTGCAAAACAAGGAATTTATATGAATGCTGTCGATACAGGCTGGGTTACAGATGAGGATCCTGATGAACTGTCTAAAAATAAAATTAAAATTCATGACTTTCAGCCACCACTAGATATTGTTGACGGTGCAGCAAGAGTAATGGACCCCTTAATCGATGGAATCAATTCAGGTAAGCATTGGTCTGGAAAGTTTTTAAAGGACTATTTCCCAATCGATTGGTAATTAATGATAGTGAGATTAAATTATAATTATTAAATATAGATATATGGCAAATATTATCAAAGATCAACAAGATATTTTAGCAAAATTAAATATTAGTGAACTAAATCCGATGCAAGAGGAGGCTATTTCTGTAATAGAATCAAACAGAAATACAATTCTATTATCTCCTACTGGAACTGGTAAAACTTTGGCTTTTTTATTACCAATAATTAAAACTTTAGATCCAGAATCTAAAGATGTTCAAGTTTTAATTTTAGTTCCTTCTCGAGAATTAGCTATTCAAATTGAACAAGTTGTTCGAAATATGGGTTCTGGTTTTAAAGTAAACGCAGTTTATGGTGGTCGTCCGATGTCAAAAGATAAAATAGAATTAAAACATGTGCCAGCAATTTTAATAGGAACACCAGGAAGAATTTCTGACCATTTTGCCAATGAGAGATTTTCTAAAAATCATATCAAAACGTTAATATTAGATGAATTCGATAAATCGTTAGAGGTTGGTTTTGAATATGAAATGAGAGGTATTATTAATCAATTATCATCATTGAATAGTCGAGTTTTAACCTCGGCTACACAAGGTTTAGAAATCCCTGAATTTGTAGGGTTAAATCAACCAAAAATAATTAATTACTTGAAAAAGAAAGTTATTTCTAAATTAGAAGTAAAAACAGTTGTCGCATCCGCTAAGAATAAATCTCAAACATTAGTTGATTTGATTTTACATTTAGGAAATCAGCCAGGTATTATTTTTTGTAATTTAAAAGACAGTATTAGTAAAGTAAGTCAGTTTTTAGATAAAAATAAAATTTCTCATAGTTGTTTCTCCGGAGGAATGGAGCAAAGAGATAGAGAACGTTCACTTATTAAATTTAGAAATGGAACAAGTCAAATATTGATTGCAACAGATTTAGCTGCAAGAGGAATTGATATTCCAGAATTAAAATTTATTATTCATTATGAACTTCCCAAAGTAGAGGAAGATTTCACCCATAGAAATGGAAGAACAGCAAGAGTAGATTCCAAAGGAACAGCTTATGTGTTAAAATGGGAAAAAGAAAATTTACCTGATTTTATTAAGAAATCAAAAATAGAAGACATCTCCAAAAGAGCAATTCGAAAACCACAATACTGGGAAACTTTATTCATTTCTGGTGGCAGAAAAGATAAAATATCGAAGGGAGATATTGCAGGTCTATTTTTCAAAAAAGGAAATATCAGTAAAGATCAATTAGGGAGTATTGAATTAAAGCAAGATTGTGCATTTGTGGCTGTTCCAATTACTATTGCAACTGATTTAGTTGAAAAATTAAATAATTTACGTTTAAAAAAGAAAAAAGTCAGAGTCATTATTATTTAAATATTTAATATGTTATTTTATTACTACCAATAATATTTTTAATTTTGTTATTATGGTTGACGAAAAATTATTACAATATTTTGAAGGTTATTTAACTGAGAAAAGAAAAGCATTATTCAAGAAAGTTTTAGAAGATAGAACAAGGCATTTTACAGTTGTTTTAGAAGATATATTTCAATCTCATAATACTAGTGCAGTTGTAAGAACTTGTGATATTTTTGGAATTCAAGATATTCATGTAATTGAGAATAAATATAATCAGAAAGTCTCTAAACATGTTGCAAAAGGTTCTCAAAAATGGTTATCAATTAATAGATATAAATCTGATGGAGATAATACAAAAACTTGTTTAGAATCTTTAAAATCTAAAGGTTATCAAATTATTGCTACAACTCCACACAATAACTCTTGTTTATTAGAGGATTTTGATATTAATAAGAAATCAGCTTTTGTTTTTGGAGTTGAAGCTGAGGGAGTTTCTGATTATGTAAAGCAAAATGCTGATGGATATCTTAAAATACCAATGGTTGGATTTACTGAGAGCTTAAATATTTCTGTAGCTGCTGCAATTATTTTACAAAAAATTACTTCAAAATTGAGAAACTCAAATTCAAATTGGAAATTATCAAACGTAGAGAAAAAAACTTTATATTTCAATTGGATAAAAGGCACTATTAAAAATGTTATTAAAATTGAGGAGTATTATCAACAAAAATTAAAAAATTAATAATTTTTACTAGTCTAATTAATAATAATTTTTTCAATACTAGCAGAAGAATCACAACGTTTTACTAGTAAACTTATATTTTTTAACTCATTTTTACCAGTGATATAATACTCTGCGCAAGGCTTTTGTCTTGGATTACCTTTACCAAAATCAACATCAGCTTTCTTTAAAATTTTTGAAATTTTTAATGTATCTATTTTGTAAAGTTCCATTGATTTCACTGCATCATTAGAGAATAAACGTTTTCTTATACGAATAGTTTTTAGAGTTCTTGCATCCATTCCATAATCGAATGAAGCATTTTTTTTCTGCCAAAAAAAGTAAACACCAACTGATCCGATAGATAAACCTATTAAATATATTCCAATTCTTTTTACGAGCATTATAAATTTTTGAAGTGCAAATTTAGTTTTTTAATGATAAAAAAACTTATAATATTAATAAATTAATATCTCTAAAAGGTATGTCAAACCAATCACTAACTGATTTATTTGTTAGCACTCCATGATAAAAATACATCCCATTTCGTAAACTTTTGTCAAAACGTGCCGTATTTTCAAACCCTCCTTCTTCAGCAATGTTTAGTAAATATGGAGTAAATATATTACTTATTGACACTGATGCAGTTCTAGAATACCTTGCTGGGATATTTGGAACACAATAATGTATAACTCCATGCTTTATAAATGTTGGGGATTTGTGAGATGTTAAAATAGATGTTTCAAAACAACCACCTCTATCTATAGATACATCAATAATAATAGCACCTTCTTTCATTTTCTCTATCATTGGTTCAGTTGCTATAATTGGGGGTCTATTTTTTCCTCTAATAGCCCCCTATAGCTATATCACATCGCATTAAAGCCTTAGCTAAAGACTTAGGGTGGATTGTCGATGTATATATAGGTGTGTTTAAGCTTAGTTGTAACTTTCTTAATTTTGTGATAGAATTATCAAAAACTTTAACTCTAGCTCCTAATCCAATAGCAGTTCTAGCAGCAAACTCACCGACTGTTCCAGCACCTAAAATAACAACACTTGTTGGAGGCACTCCTCCAATATTTCCTAAAAGTAATCCATTTCCCTTATTAACCCCGCTCATTAACTCTCCTGCAATTAGCACAGACGCTGTACCAGCAATTTCGCTTAAAGACTTTACTAAAGGGTAAGTGTCATCATCATCTTTTATATAATCAAATGCAATGGCAGTAATTCTTTTTTTGGCTAAATTTTCAAAGTAACTTTTTGTTTGTGTTTTTAATTGTAATGAAGATATTAAAATTGTTTGTGGATTTATATATTCGATTTCAGTTTTTGAAGGTGGAGCAACTTTCAAAATAATATTACATTTAAATGCTTCTTCAATATTATATGATATTTTTGCACCTGCATCAGAATATTCTTTATCAGTATAATTAGCACCATCTCCTGCGCCAGTTTCTAGAACAATTCTATGACCATTAGCAGTAAATGCAGCTACCGCATCTGGAGTTAAACAAACACGTTTTTCACCCAGAGAAGTTTCTTTTGGTAGACCAATAAATAAATCCCCTTTTTGTTTTTTAATTTCAAGCATTTCTGATTGTGGTAATAACTCTTCTTTACTAAAGGGAGAAAAAGCACTCATAAGTTTTATTTTATTTGAATATTACGTTCGCCATTTTTTAAAATAGATAAATGAATATGAACAGCATCTAAAGGTAATAAATTTTGGATATTTTCGGGCCATTCTATTAAACACCAATTATTATTGTATAAATAATCTTCAATTCCCATATCCAAAGCTTCTTCTTCTTTAGTTAATCTATAAAAATCAAAATGAAAAACTTTGTCATTTTCTAAAGTAACATATTCGTTCACTAGAGAATAAGTTGGAGAGGAGACATTATCTTTTACACCAAGAGCTAAACATATTTCTTTGATAAGTGTTGTTTTACCAACACCCATATCTCCATTAAAAAGAAGAGTTCCTTTTTTATTTTTTGTAATTAATTCCTGGGCAATGGATGACAAATCATCCAAAGAATAATTTTTATTCATATTGTAAAAATAAGTGAAGAAATTTATTTAATATTAATATCATCGAATCATTTTAAAAGAGTTAAAAAATTATTTAGGACTATAAATAGCACATGGAATTATGACTTCTTCTAAGGATATACCTCCATGTTGATAAGTGTTTTTATAATAATTTACAAAATGATTAAAGTTATTAGGATAAGCAAAGAAGAGATCTTCTTTGGCAAAAATAAATGGACTATTCATAGCAATTGTTGGTAGAAATATATCTTTAGGGTTTTTCGCTGCATAAACATCTTTATCTTGATATGACAAACTTCTACCCGTTTTGTATCTTAAATTAGAACTAATATTTTTATCTCCAATTACTTTCGTTGGGTTCCCCCCAGTTAATTGTTCCGTGATCGGTAGTAATAATCAACTTTTGCCCAAGTTTTTGAGCTTTTTGAATAATATCAAATAAAGGAGAATTCTTAAACCAACTTAATGTCAAGCTTCTGTATGCTTTATCATCAGCGGCCAATTCTTTAATTACCTCCATTTCTGTTTTAGAATGCGAAAGCATATCAACAAAATTATAAACTACAGCAGTTAAATCGTTTTGTTTTGTTCCATTATAACTTTCGGCTAGTTCTTTACCATTCTTTAAAGAAGTGATTTTATAATATTCGTGTTTAATGTTTAGACCTAAACGCTTAATTTGTTCTGTTAAAAACTCATTTTCAAAGAGGTTCATACCCCCTTGATCAGTATCATTTTTCCAGTAGTTTGGATATGATTTTTCCATTTCTAAAGGCATTAGACCTGAAAAAATCGCATTTCTTGCATACTGTGTAGCAGTTGGAAGTATAGAGAAATAAGAATATTCTGTTTCTTTCTTATAATGATTATTAATTATTGGTTCTAAAATTCTATATTGATCGTATCGTAAATTATCAACAATTACCCATAGTACACCTTGTTCTTTATTTAATTCTGGAACTACATAATCTTTAAACAAAGTATTTGAAAATGTAGGTTTATCATTAGAGGTTAAAAAATCTTCGTAATTTTTTTTAATAAACTTAAAAAAATGATTATTAGCTTCTTGCTTTTGTCCTTCTAAAATACTTAACATACCAGAATCAGAAATATTCTCCAATTCTAATTCCCAGTGAACCAATTTTTTATATAATGTTATCCATTCCTCATAAGTATTAGCAATCACTAAGTCCATAGAGATTTTTCTAAATTCTTGTTGATAATTGGAACTTGTTTTTTCTGAAACTAATCTAGAATGATCTAAATTTTTCTTTAAACTCAATAAAATTTGATTTGGATTTACAGGTTTTATTAAATAGTCTGCAATTTTAGAACCTATAGCTTCTTCCATAATATATTCTTCCTCACTTTTGGTAATCATAACAATAGGCAGGTTTGCTTTTAGTTGTTTGATTTCTAAAAGTGTTTCTAAACCAGAAATACCAGGCATATTTTCATCTAAGAAAACAATATCAAAATTATTTTCATCAACTAAATCAATTGCATCAGATCCATTGGAACATGAAGTAACATTATAATTCTTACGTTCTAAAAATAAAATATGTGGCTTTAATAATTCTATTTCATCATCTACCCATAAAATCTTTAAGCTGCTCATAAATTATCAATTTTATTGACCAACGATAAATATATTCAAATGTTATTTGATTTTACATTTTAAATCATAAAATATTACCAATAAAAATAAGTTTTAAAGTATTGTTTGTATTTTGCAATCAAATAAATATAATATTAAATTGAAATCAAACAAATTAAAAATTTTAAATGATCCTATTTACGGTTTTATTAAAATACCAAACTCTTTATTATTTGATATTATAGAACACCCTTATTTTCAGCGGCTTCGAAGAGTTTCTCAAATGGGTTTATCTAATTTAGTATATCCGGGTGCAAATCATACTCGTTTTCATCATGCAATAGGTTGTTTACACTTAATGCAAAAAGCTGTTCAAGTTTTACAGTTTAAACAGATAGAAATTTCAGATGAAGAATCAAACGCCCTATACATTTCAATTTTATTACATGATATTGGTCATGGTGCTTTTTCCCATGCACTAGAGCATAGTATTGTTAACGGTATTTCTCATGAAGAAATATCACTAAAATATATGAAAAAATTAAATGATGAATTTGATGGTCAATTAACTTTAGCTATTGAAGTTTTTGAGGGAAACTATAAGCGTAAATTTTTAAATCAATTAATTTCAAGTCAATTAGATATAGATCGTCTAGATTATCTAAAAAGAGATAGTTTTTATACAGGAGTAGCAGAGGGAAATATATCATCAGAAAGATTAATAACAATGATGAATGTAGTTAATGATGAATTAGTTATTGAAGAAAAAGGAATATATTCAGTAGAGAAATTTTTAATTGCTCGAAGATTAATGTATTGGCAAGTATATCTTCATAAAACTGGATTAGCTGCAGAAAATATGTTGGTCAACGTTTTAAGAAGAGCAAAGGAACTATCTAACAGTGGAGAAAAATTATTTGCTAGTAGGGCATTATCATATTTTTTAAATACTAAAATTTCTAATAATAACTTTTCAGATAAAACTTTAGATCTTTTTTCTAAATTAGATGATTTTGATATATTATCTGCAATAAAAGAATGGACATATCATTCAGATAATATTTTGTCATCACTGTCGAAAATGATCATAAATAGAAAGCTTTTAAAAGTAGAAGTGCAACAAAATATCTTCTTGGAAGAAGATATTAACAAGATTAAATATAAAATTAAACAATCATTTAAATTATCAGAAAAAGATTTAGAATATTTTGTTTTTCAAAAAAAATCGAAAACCAAGCTTATAACCCTTTAAAACCTATACAAATTTTAAATAAA
>FUWD013237081.1_pt1 | contig 13968 bp, 10 predicted proteins | sample 1063281 | NCBI WGS metagenome assembly FUWD01 (sample SAMEA79048168, study PRJEB19326) | metagenome | biome: marine | reverse complement strand
AGTAAGTGCGAATATGCATCATGATGACGTACTTCACTTTCTGCAAAAGTAGACCCAACCGCACCAATTTCTGGCTTTGGCATTTTTTTATAAATGTCTCCCCAAAATGTTTTAACAGCAACTTCTATTTGAGAAATTGCTAACATTGTGTTTTTTATGGCACTTTTCTCCACCTCTGATAGGTATGCCTTAAAATCTTGTATATCACTTGTGTAATTAAACTCTGTATGAATCCAATAAGAATGTCTAATCGCATCTACATATTCAGTTAAAGCTGGATAATCGTAGGGCTTTAAATTTAATCTCTTTTCAAAAATATTTCTTTTTCGGCTCCTTGTTTGTTCGTTTCTATATAAGATGTATGCTTTGGCAACATCGTGAAAAGGACTATCCATTAACTTATATTCTACAATATCTTGCACTTGTTCTACTGTAGGAACATAATCAGGTTCGTTTAGCTTCCTTTCCAATAAAGTACCGTTTACAATTTTAGAAATTGCGATTGCGTCTCTTCGGGTACCATTGTTGACAGAAAGCATCGCTTTTTCAATGGCCTTTATAATTTTATCTAACTCGAAAATGCTAATTTCGGAGTCTCTTTTTATGATTTGTGTAATTTCCACGGTAGAATATTATTATATGAATGTTAATTAGATGTTAACAAAGGTTGTTCTTTTTAGTTAAAAAAGAAAGTCAAACTTATTCACAAAACCCTTGAAGTTTTTAACAAAATGATATTTTTTTTAATTTTTACCGTCTTTTGCGATATCCTCAATTAATTGATTTTCAGTTTATTAAAACGAAAAAAAATCGTAAAGCCCTAATTCTATTGACTTTATTTAAAAATTCTTTTTAATCTCTTTTTTAACTTGTTTTTTTTAAAAAAATAATAGCTATTAACCTGTGTATTTAATTTGAAAAATATTTTTGATTCAAAAAAAATAAAAATGTTTTGTAAAACATTATATTTTGTATCTTTGAACTATTATTAACATATACATTATATTATTTTGAAAAAAGGAACAGTAAAATTCTTCAACGAATCTAAAGGATTTGGATTTGTAACAGAAGATGATTCAAATACAGAGTATTTTTTACATGTATCAGGATTAATTGACGAAGTTAGAGAAGGCGACGCAGTAGAGTTTGACCTTAAAGAAGGTAGAAAAGGTTTAAATGCAGTAGACGTTAGAGTTATCTAATAACTATTCTTTAAATTTTTACAAAACAAAAGATCGTCTAAAATATTTTAGACGGTTTTTTTTTGCTTTACATATTAAACAATTTTTTCTATTTAAAAAAAATGACAGTCTTTAAAGATATAACGTTACAAAATGATCCTTTAAAACTTAATAACATTTAATTCTCCAAAATAAATAGAACAGGCAATACAAAATTACTCAAGGAATATGAAAGGCTTGTAATTGAAAATAAACCAATAGAACTTAAACTAAAAATAAATGTAGTAGACACTTTAAACTCATTTAATATTATTTAGATTTTATTTAGATAAGAACAAGTCGTTTAAAATATTTTAAGCGACTTTTTTTTGGCGTATTTTTGTAAAAATATTTATTTCTGATGAAAAGTAGATTTCCGAAAATTGTACAAATTGCAATTATTTCTGTGTATTTAATTTTTTTAGCAGGTTCTATTGTTAGAATGACTGGTTCTGGAATGGGATGCCCTGACTGGCCAAAATGTTTTGGTTATTACATTCCGCCAACTTCCGAAGAACAAATTACCTGGAAACCAAATAGTGAGTTTAAAAAAGGTTTTATAATTATTAAAGACGAAGTTTTATTTGTTGCTGAAAACGACATCAAAACAGAATCAAAATTTAACAAAAATAATTGGGCAAACTATACAAAACACGATTATGCCAAGTTCAATAAATTTCATACTTGGACAGAATATATTAACCGATTAGCGACTGTTTTATCTGGTTTTGTATTCTTATTCCTAATTTATGGAGCTGCTAAGTTTTGGAAAACAAAAAAGACAATTCCTTTATTAGCTTTTGCAGCCTTCTTTTTAATGCTTGTTGAAGCTGCCTTAGGAAAAATGGTCGTGGACACAAATTTAAAACCAGGAATGATTACCATACATATGGTTATTGGCTTGATTATTATTGCTCTTCTACTACAGTTAAAATTTATTGTTTCTGATGACAAAAAGAAGTATAATTACAATTCAATCTTTAACAAATTACTACTTATTTCTGTCTTTTTTTCTTTAATACAGGTTGCAATGGGAACTCAAGTAAGACAATTTATAGACGAACAAGTAAAACTTTTTGGTTTTGAAAACAAAGAGTATAGTTTAATGAACCCTAGTTTTAAATTCTACTTTCATCGATCGTTTACAATTGCTATTGTATTAGTAAACTTTGGATTGTTTTATCTAAATAAAATTAAAAACTTGGGCTACAAACTCGTAGATTGGATAGTTTTGTTAATCTTCATAGAAACCATCACAGGTATTTTAATGTATTATGCAGAATTTCCTATAGGAACTCAAGCGATACACTTATTATCTGGCGCTATTTTATTCGGATTGCAGTTTTATTTATGGCTACAGAGCAAGAAAGCAGTTAGTTTTTAGTCTTATCAAAAACTAAAATTCTAAAGCTTTAAAACTTAATTTATGGATGTGCATTCACCCATATCTCGCCATCCGAAAAATGTTCTTTTTTCCAAATAGGTACTGTTTCTTTTAACGTATCTATCGCAAATTCACAGGCTTGAAAAGCTGCTTTTCTATGTTTAGATGACGTAGTAATGATTACAGGGATATCGCCAATTTGTAACATTCCTTCTGCGTGATAAATGGCTATTTTTTTGATGTCAAATTTTTCTAAAGCTAAATCTGCAATTTTTTGCATTTCCTTAATTGCCATTGGCTTATAGGTCGAAAAATCTAATTGTGATACTTCTTTGCCTTGCGTGTCATTTCTTACTGTACCAATAAATGCAGAAATTCCTCCACAAGAATCATCCTCTACAAAACGATAACATTCCTGTAAGTCTAGTTTCTCTGATGTGATTTTTATTAAAGTTCTTTTCATTGATGAACAAAAATAGGAAAACAAAATTGTATTTTTGTAATTATAAAATGAAACGTTATTACAAGGAAGCTATGACGAAGTAATAACTCTTTTAATGAGTAAATTGTTTCACCTTGCTCGCAATGACCAATATTAAAAATCAATGAAGAATATTTTTAGAGTTATTAGTTTTTTAGAAGGTGTTTCTTATTTATTATTACTATTTATTGCCTCACCAATTAAATACTTTCAAGGTGACGCTTCTTATGTAAAAATATTAGGAATGCCTCACGGAATTTTATTTATGCTGTACATTGTTTTGGCAATTGTACTTAAAAAGCAAATGAAATGGAATCTAAAAACCTTAGGAATTGTAATGGTTGCCTCTATTTTACCTTTTGGAACTTTTTATGTGGATAAAAAATATTTGAGGACTTTTTAACTTGACCACATAGAAACGCAGTTTTTCTAATCCTATTTGATTCTAAAACAAAATCAGTTTAACGTTAACCTCCACTTACTGGTGGAATTACAGCAACTATATCATTTTTTTGTAAAGTTAAATCATCAGTTGCATAACTTTCATTTACTGCAATTGCGTAAGAGTCCAAATTTTCTAACTGAGGATAATTTTTCTTCAACAAACTTTTAAAATCAAGAACCGTTGAAGCATCAGATAACATTAAGTCTAAATTTGAAGCCCCAACTAAATCTGTTGTAATTCCAAAAAAAAGTATTTTTATTTTCATTATTAACAAAGATAAAAGTATTAATTTAATATTTTCAGTCTAAATAAAAATCCGTCATTTTTAATTCCTGCATGAAAAGATTTCACATAGTCGATTCTTAAAAAACGCCATTTACCGAAACCTATATTATCTAATCCTACAGAATATTCTGTGTATGGTTTTGAATCTGCCATAAACAAACTTTTCGCACCTCCAACTAAATAAAAATTAAGCATATTAATTAACGGAATTTTACCCAAAAAAGCCCCTTTAAAATTATGTTCTATATGTGCTTCCGCATATTTATCATTCGTGTAAAACTTGTAATACGCTAACAAACCAAAACTATTTAATTGATTGTCTGTGATAAAAAACAATTGGTTTCCATTAGCTTGTAAGTTATCCATAAAAGCAATATTTTTCTTTTTTAAGAATAGTCCTCCCCTAGCATTATATGCTAGTTTCCCGAAGTTTCCTGCATCTATATTCTGTCTAATATTAGCAACAAATACATCCGAATTTAATTCGGAATTTGAGGCCCCAAAATTTTTCCTATACATTAAATTTAAGGTTGGATATTTCGTGTTGCCAACATTAAACTTCCTGTTAGGATATGATAAATATTTTTGATTAAAGATAAAAGTTGCGCCCACTTTTAAAGAAGCAATTTTATGTTCTGAGAATGCTGCATTAGTGTAATTTACTAAATCTAAAGGGTTATTAGAAGTGTAAGGATCTGTTTTACTTTGACGTGCGAAAGAATAATTATTGGTATTAAAAAGTGGTTTTCTATTAGCATATTCTAAAGATGACAAAAAATACACTCCGTTTTTAATTTCTTCAGAATAACTAATTTCCGCGAATTCCTTTTCATAAATTTTCATATAATTTTCTCTCCTCAATAAAGAACGAATCATATTATCTAATTTAGAAATTGGTTGCCTTCCATTAAATTGCGCTGTTTTTACACCTCCAGAAAGAGACATTCTTGGTTTAGAAATATTATTCCATTTTTTATTAAAAAAGAAAGTAGGTCTTGCTCTTTTATCAGAAAAGCCATAAGCAACATTAACACCCGTATTCCACCAATTTCCTTTATCATTTATCGTTTTAAAATAACTAGCGCCCATCGAAGTATTAAACCCTTGTACTGTATTAAATCCTAAATCGTCTATTAAACCATCATAAGACAAAGTCCATTTTTCGTAAGAATTTCTGTAAGTATAACCTGTAATTGGAGAAAGAATACTAAGTTTATTCTGCTGTTTGTTTATAGAGTCTAAATACTTTTCAGATTTACGAACTACTTTTAAACTGTCTTTAATTTTGTAATCTTTCACCTCTTCTGTAGTTAAAGGAACAGGCCTTAAACTAGTCCAATAAGAAGAATCTTTTTCTGTAGCCTCCTTCTCGAAAGTCAAAACCTCATTTGTAAATGTTTGTTCAGTAAAATTGGGGGTGAAATTATAATTAGAAAAAGCAGCAGAAAAGCGTCCATCAAACTTAAAACCAAAAGCATCTACTTTAAAATCGATACTTTGACTAATTAGAACCCAAGCATCATTTTTATCAGAATAATTATAGTTCTGTTTTAGTTTTAAAACATCCACTACAGGAATATTTACTTGCGCTCCAGTGACTGAAACATCTGCTCCATAAAGTGCCCATTCATCTTCTACAATATATAAAGAACCGCTAAAAACTCGGTCATTTTTTCGCTTTGGTATAATATTTATTTTATTAATAAGCTTTCCATTTTTATCATAGAAAGTACCTTCTAATTTAAACTTGTAATAACCAAAAGCGTTAGTAGAAAGTGGTGAAATCAAATCATTTCCAAACTCAACACTATTTTCATAAAAGTTAATATTTGCATCTTCTGCTCTATTAAAACTAATACCATTATCTCGCCCACTGACTTTAGAAGCAATAATATTTTCTTTAAAATTTTTAGGTTTTTTCTGAAATTTAATCTCAGAGATCGTTTCAGAAAGATATATAATTCCGCTTCTTGTAGAATCTAATCCTCCCCCAAAATCACCTAAAGTTTGACCTAAGAACTTCTTTGGAGCATCTTTAATTCTATACAAACCGCGTGAATAAAATTTAGCTGTATAATTTGCAAACTTGTTAGTGTTCTTATCTTTATTCGCAATTACATTTCTAATAATTCTATTTGCAGGATTGTCTTTTGTCGAAATAGAAATCTCACTTAATTGTATACTTTCTTCCTCCAGCTCTACATCCAATTTAAAAGGAAGACTAATAATATTCACTTCTTTTTTCACTGTTTTAAATCCTAAAAATTGAAAAACAATAATCTGTTTTCCTTTTTTAGTAATCTCTAGAACATAGTCCCCATTGTCATTTGACGTTGTTCCTGTAACAGTTTTATCTAAATAAACACTTACAAATGAGAGTGGATTGTTTTTAGCATCGGTAATTTTCCCTTTTACCTGTGCAATAAATACTGATGAAACAAAAAGAAAAAATAGAATCGTAATCTTTTTCATAATTAGTTTTAGTTAGCAGACACAAACATAGAGTTTATGTTATAATCAAATGTTTAATATTTGTTAAAGGGTTTATAATTTATTCTTAACACTATAGACGCGAATACAACTATTAAAGTTGCCCTTATATTTAAAATTAATATAAAACACTCTCAACATATCAAAAATAAAGCCAAAAAGAGGTTTACTTTTTAGTTTAAAAAAACAAAAAAAAAGAACCAAATAAATTAAACCCTGTTAGAGATATTCAATTCTTAAAAGATTAAAAACTTCCTTTGCTCTTTCACTGAAAAGCATATATTTGTAAGCTTAAATAAGTAAACAAATATTTTATGAGCGATTCTAGAAAAAGACACGAAGCTTTACTATATCACGCAAAGCCAAAGCCAGGAAAAATTGAGGTTGTTCCTACTAAAAAATATGCTACGCAACATGATTTAGCACTTGCTTATTCTCCAGGAGTTGCAGAGCCTTGTTTAGAGATTGCCAAAAACAAAGAAAACGTTTACAAATATACTGCTAAAGGAAATCTAGTCGCTGTTATTACAAACGGAACAGCCGTTTTAGGCTTAGGTGATATTGGCCCAGAAGCTTCAAAACCAGTAATGGAAGGAAAAGGTTTGCTTTTTAAAATATTTGCTGATATTGATGTTTTTGACATTGAAGTTGATGCAACTGATGTAGAACTTTTTATACAAACCGTAAAAGCAATTGCGCCTACTTTTGGAGGAATTAATTTAGAAGATATCAAAGCTCCTGAAGCTTTTGAAATAGAAAGAAGATTAAAAGAGGAATTAGACATTCCAGTAATGCACGATGATCAACACGGAACGGCAATTATTTCTGCAGCAGCTTTAAAAAATGCTATTGAGATTACAGAGAAAGATATTTCTAAAGTCAAAATTGTTGTGAATGGTGCAGGTGCTGCAGCAATTTCTTGTACACGCTTGTACCTAAAATTAGGAGCAAAAAGAGAAAACATCGTTATGTGTGATAGCAAAGGTGTTATTAGAAAAGATAGAGAAAGTTTAACGTCTCAGAAAGCAGAGTTTGCAACTGATCAAGATTTAAATAACCTTGATGAAGCCATGCAAAACGCAGATGTTTTTATTGGTCTTTCTACAGGAAAAGTAGTTACTCCAGAAATGCTATTATCGATGGCAAAAGACCCAATTGTCTTTGCAATGGCAAATCCTGAACCAGAAATAGAATACGATATCGCAGTTGCAACAAGAAATGATATTATTATGGCTACGGGTAGATCAGATCATCCTAACCAAGTAAATAATGTACTTGGATTTCCTTTTATTTTTAGAGGAGCTTTAGATGTTAGAGCTACTAAAATAAACGAAGAAATGAAAATGGCTGCTGTAAATGCTTTAGCCGATTTAGCAAAGAAATCTGTACCTGAACAGGTAAACATAGTATATGATGAAGTAAGCCTATCTTTTGGTAGAGAGTACATCATTCCAAAACCATTTGACCCAAGGTTAATTTATGAAATTCCACCAGCAATTGCAAAAGCAGCAATGGATTCTGGAGTTGCTTTAGAACCAATTTCTGATTGGGAAAGGTACAGAGAAGAATTAATGGAAAGGTCTGGCTCTGGGAGCAAAGAAATTAGAATGATTCACAACAGAGCTAAAAGTAATTTAAAACGAATTGTTTTTGCTGAAGCTGATCATTTAGATGTTTTAAAGGCGGCACAAAGAGTGCATGAAGAGAAACTTGGAAAACCTATTTTATTAGGTAGAAAAGAATTAATTTTAGAGCTAAAGGAAGAAATTGGTTTTATTGCTGATGTACCAATTTTTGATCCAAAAACTGATGAGGAAAAAGAGCGCAGAGAACGTTTTGGAGAAGCTTATTGGAAAAGAAGACAACGTAAAGGAAGAACGTTATCTGAAGCAAAAAAATTAATGCGAGAGCGCAATTATTTTGGAGCAATGATGGTTAATGAAAACGAAGCTGACGCTTTAGTTACAGGTTATTCTAGACCCTACCCTACGGTAGTAAAACCTATACTTGAGTTAATTGAAAAGGACAAAGGTATTTCTAAAGTTGCAGCTTGTAATTTAATGTTAACCAAACAAGGTCCATTATTTTTAGCAGATACAACAATCAATATCAATCCTTCGGCAAAGGATTTAGTAAAGATTACTCAGATGACATCAAAGTTGGTGAAAATGTTTGGTATGAAAGCAAATGTAGCCATGTTGTCTTTTTCTAATTTTGGAACTATTAGGACGGAAACATCTGTAAAAATTAAAGAAGCGGTTACTTTTATTCATCGCCATTATCCTGATGCAGTTGTAGATGGAGAAATACAAGCAGATTTTGCTTTGAATCCAGAAATGCTAGCAAAAGAATTTCCATTTTCTAAGTTAAATGGTAAAAAAGTAAATGTTTTAATTTTTCCGAATTTAGAATCTGCAAACATTACTTATAAATTATTAAAACAAGTGCAAGGTGCAGAATCTATTGGACCCGTAATTTTAGGTTTAAGTAAAGCGGTACATGTTTTCCAATTGGGTGCAAGTGTAGATGAAATGGTAAATATGGCAGCTTTGGCATGTGTTGATGCTCAACAAAAAGAAAAGAATAAATAATTTATTACATTAGACCCATAAAAAGAATTCATGATTACACAAGTTAGAGGAAGATTAGTAGAAAAAAGCCCAACAGAAGTTGTTGTAGATTGTAATGGTGTTGGTTATTTATTACATATTTCTTTAAATACTTTTTCTAGTTTACCAGAGAGTGAAAACGTAGTGTTGTATACGCATTTATCTATAAGAGAAGATGCACACACCCTTTTTGGCTTTATCAATAAAACAGAAAGAGAAATTTTTAAATTATTGATTTCTGTTTCTGGTGTTGGTCCAAGTATTGCAAGAACAATGCTTTCATCGATGACATCTGAAGAAATACAAAATGCAATTGCTACAGAAAATGTAGCACTAATTCAATCTGTAAAAGGAATTGGAATAAAAACGGCACAAAGGGTAATTGTAGATTTAAAAGATAAAATTTTAAAAACGTTTGATATTGATGAACTTTCCATAAACTCAAGCAATACTAACAAAGATGAAGCGTTATCTGCTTTAGAGGTTTTAGGCTTTAATAGAAAACAATCTGAAAAAGTTGTAAGTGCTGTTTTAAAGGGAAACCATGAAGCTTCTGTAGAACAAATTATTAAATCAGCTTTAAAAAATTTATAATCAATTGATCAGGTTATTAAAAAACATCTTTTTATTAATCCTCTTTACTTTCACAGTAAACTTATCTTCATACGCACAAACGAACAACAGTAAAGATTCAACGAACATAAAAAAAGATACTTTACAATTAAAATACGATTTTAATCATACACAAAAAGGAGGTCTTTTTTTAGATGATTTAGCTCAAAAAGAAATCATTTTTGACAAAGAACTAAACAGGTACGTAATCATAGAAAAAATTGGCAAATATTACACAAAAACGCCAATCTTCTTAACTCAAAGAGAATATCAACAATATCGTTTAAAACGAGATATGTTGGATTATTTTAAAGCTAAAGTAAGTGCAACGAATAGTAAAAAGAAAGGTTCTGCTGCTGCACAAAAAGATTTGCTACCGACTTATTATGTGAACTCAAAATTTTTTGAATCTATTTTTGGAGGAAATACAGTTAAAATTACACCAACAGGAAGCTTAAATTTAAAACTTGGTTTTATTTATCAGAATACAGATAACCCTCAAATATCCGAAGAAAACAGAAGTAGTTTTACATTCGATTTTGATCAACAAATAAATGCAAGTATCCGTGCAAAAGTTGGTGAACGTTTAGATTTTACTGCGAATTATGACACACAATCTACTTTTGATTTTCAGAATGTAGTGAAAATCAATTATACCCCAACAGAAGATGATATCTTACAAGGTATTGAAGTTGGTAATGTAGAAATGCCAATTAAAAACTCTTTAATAAATGGTGCTCAAAGTTTATTTGGTGTAAAAACGCAATTGAAATTTGGGAACACAAATATTACAGCTGTTTTTTCTCAACAAAATTCTGAAAGCAAAACGATCGTTGCAGAAGCTGGTGCTTCTATCCAAGAGTTTGAGTTAAGAACTACAGATTATGATAATGATCGACACTTTTTCTTATCTCAATTTTTTATAGATAATTATGCAAATTCTTTAAAAAATTACCCTCTAATAAGTAGTCAAGTTAATATTACACGAATAGAAGTTTGGATAACGAACAGAAATGCAAGTACAGAAGATTTTAGAAGCATTGTTGCTTTTGCTGACATTGGAGAATCTAATAATGTTAATAATACCTACAAAAATCTTGTAGATGATAATGGAACTGTACAAAGTACGAATCCAGTAAGTATAAATGTTAATATTAACAATGTCCCAACTACAATAAATCTACCTCAAAATAATGCTAATAACATTTATGAGACAAGTATTTTAGGAGGAATTAGAGATATTTCTAATGTCGATAACACATTAAACAGCACCTTTCAAATGGAGCAAGGAACAGATTATTCTATCCTTGAAAACGCAAGAAAGCTAGATCTAAATGAATACACTTTAAATCCTCAATTAGGATATATTTCTTTAAACAGGAGATTAAATGATGGTGAAGTTCTAGCGGTGGCCTACGAATATACAGTTGCAGGTACTATAAATGGAAGTACTGAAAAATCTTTTAAAGTGGGTGAGTTTTCTAATGACGGAATTCAAGCACCACAAAATTTAGCTGTAAAATTATTACGTAGTGAAATATTAACAACAAAAAGGGAGGGTCTAAATGGAGAAGATGAATCTTTTCCTACTTGGCGTTTAATGATGAAAAATGTGTATGCATTGGGTGCGTATCCGTTAACACAAGATGGCTTTCGTTTTGAGATTCAGTATCGAGACGATGCAACCGGTATACCGTCAAATGTATTACAAAACGCACAAACTACAGACATTGCTAATACACCTTTAATTCAAGTTTTAAAATTAGATCAATTAGACCAAAGTCAGTTTAGAACTGCAGATGGTTTCTTTGATTACGTGGAAGGCATTACCGTAAACTCTCAAAATGGATATGTTATTTTTCCAGATCCAGAACCTTTTGGAAATGGATTAGCAAATAAATTAACAAATGTAGCAGATGAAAACTATTTATTTAAAGAGCTATATTTAAATACCAAAATCAACATTCAAAACAACTTCCAAAACAAAGACAAATATTTCTTAAAAGGATATTTTAAATCAGAAAATTCTGGCGGGATTCCTATTGGAGCTTTCAATGTTCCTAGAGGTTCTGTAAAAGTGAGTGCTGGAGGAAGACAATTGGTAGAAGGGGTCGATTTTGTGGTTGATTATCAATTAGGAAGAGTACAAATTATAGATCCAGGCTACAAGCTTCTGGAACTCCAATAAGTGTATCAACAGAAAATAATGCAGTGTTTAATCAACAAAGAAAAACCTTTATGGGTATTGATATTGAACACAAATTTTCTGATGATTTTGTGATTGGTGCCACTGTTTTAAATGTAAATGAAAGACCCATAACTCCTAAAGTTAATTTTGGCGCTGAACCGATAGACAATACGATGTTTGGTGTAAACATCGATTATGCTACTGAGGTTCCTTATTTTACAAAACTAGCGAACAAATTACCTTTTGTAGATACAGATGTTGTCTCGAATTTATCTGTTAGAGCAGACATGGCCTATTTATTACCAGGTACCCCAAGTGGAATAGATGTCGCAGGTGCTGCAACTTCTTACATCGATGATTTTGAAGCTTCACAAATACCTATTAGCTTATTATCACCATTAGATTGGTATGAAGCGAGCACACCTAAATACTTTAATGGTTTTAATGGAGATCAAAATGATTTATCTTACAATTACAAAAGAGGAAAATTAGCTTGGTATAACGTAGATCAAGTTTTTTACGGAATTGGTCAAACACCTGCAAGTATAGATGCTGATGAATTGTCGAGAGCAGAAACGAGACAAATTAACTATAAAGAATTATTCCCAAATGTACAATTAGACATTACTCAAAATTCTTTAATAAGAACATTAGATTTAGCCTATTTCCCCGAAGAAAGAGGTTCTTATAATTTTAACCCAAATGCAAGTGTTATTGAAGGAAATGTGTCATTACCAAATCCTGAGACAAATTGGGGTGGAATTATGCGCCCTCTAAACACAAATAATTTTGACCAAGCAAACGTTGAATTTATTCAATTTTGGATAATGGATCCATATCAAAATTATTCTATAACAAATGCAGAAGGTTTACCAGAAGGTATAAACCCTTCGGATTTAACAAATCAGGTTGGAGATTTATACATCAATTTAGGAAACATTTCTGAAGATATTGTAAAGGATAATCGTAAGATGTTCGAAAACGGTTTACCAGAAGATGGTTTGAAAGTTGATGGCTCTAACGTAAACAGAACAACTTGGGGAGATGTTCCTAGAAATCCATCAATTATTTATGCCTTTAGTGAAGACGATGCCGCAAGAACAAATCAAGATGTTGGTTTTGATGGTTTAAATGATACAGAAGAAAAGGCATTAGTCGATATTGGTGCGTATAGCAATTTAAGTGATCCTGCAGCAGATAACTTTCAGTTTTTTAGGGGAGCAGTATTAGATGCTATTGATGCATCTATTATAAAGAGATATAAAGACTACAACAATACACAAGGTAACTCACCAACGTTAAATCAATCTCCAGAATCATATCCTACTTCGTCATCAACCTATCCAGATGTAGAAGACATTAACAGAGATCAAACGATGAATACTGTTGAAAGTTATTATGAGTATAAAATTTCTTTGAATCAGGCGGATTTAGTAAAAGGAAGTAATTTTATTGTTGATGAAAAAACGACCTCTACTCCTCTAGAAAATGGGAGTACACAGCAAACAAAATGGTATCAATTTAGAGTACCGATTAGAAATGGAACTCCTATAAATGGAATCTCTAATTTTAATAGTATTCGTTTTATAAGAATGTTTTTAACTAAATTTAAGATGCCTGTCGTTATTAGATTTGGTGAACTAGATTTAGTACGTGGAGATTGGAGACGCTATACAAGAACGATAGACCCGGCAATTGACCCTGATAGAGAATTAACACAATCTGAATTAGAAGGTTTTGAGGTTGGTGTTGTTAGTATTGAGCAAAATAATGGAAGTTATATTCAACCTCCAGGAATTGAAAGGGAACGTCTACAAGGTAGTACAACTGTACAATTGCAAAACGAACAATCTGTAACCTTAAAGGTTAACAATTTAGAGCCTAATAAAACCAGGGCCATTTATAAAAATATAAGTATTGATCTAAGACGTTTTAAAAACTTGAAAATGTTTATGCATTTACAAGAAAACGATGGAGAAGGAGGAGGAATTTTAAGTGATGATGATTTTTCTGCAGTGATTCGATTAGGTACAGATTTAAACGATAATTTTTATCAAATAGAAGTTCCTTTAAAAGTATCAACAAATGGAAGTTCTGCTTTTGATATTTGGCCAGAAGCAAATAATCTAGATGCTATTTTAGAATCCTTTGGAAAACTAAAAGTAGAAAGAGATGGTTTAGGTTTGATGGTGAATGATATGTTTCCTGCTGAAAATCCAAATGACATTCCTGAATTTAAAATTCGAGTAAAAGG
>FUWD012857141.1_pt1 | contig 13972 bp, 12 predicted proteins | sample 1063281 | NCBI WGS metagenome assembly FUWD01 (sample SAMEA79048168, study PRJEB19326) | metagenome | biome: marine | reverse complement strand
ATAAGAGTGCTGATCGAACCTTTCTTGACTTCAAACGAGACGCCTCTAAGTACTTGCTGTTCACCAAATTTTTTCCGGACATCGTCAACCTGGATCATGCCTGCGCTCTTTATAAAGGGTCTCTACGGAATTCAAAACATAATTGCCGTCATCAGGTAATCTGAGAACAGAATTAGTACTGATGATAGCACAACTGCCTTAGTTGTGGCTAGCCCCACACCCCTCGCCCCTCCAGTGGCGTTGAACCCTTTGAAACACGCTACAAGGGACAAAATCAGGCCAAATACCACGGATTTGGTAAGGCCTTGAGTTACATCGGAAGATGTCACGTAGTCACTGACCGCCGACATAAATGCGCCAGCGTCTATGTGAAGATATTCCACCGCCATGATGTAAGCTCCAATCATTCCTGAGAACGAAAATATCGTTGCCAAAAAGGGCATAGCCAGTGATGTCGCGATTATCCTGGGACATACCAGATACTGAATTGGGGCCACCGCCATACTTGAAAGGGCGTCTATTTGGTAAGTACTGCGCATGCTTCCAAGCTCGGCTGTCATTGCTGACCCGACTCGTCCAACAACCATAAGTCCTGTTAATACCGGTCCCAGTTCCCGAGCCAGGGCAAGCGCCGTCGCCGCCCCAACAAGGGACTCAGCCCCATAGCGGCTCATAGCGTTGTGTCCCTGGAGAACGCTTACCATTCCGGTGAAAGCTCCAGTCATGACAATAAGGAGGATAGATTGGGTCCCTGCAAAATCGAGTTGTCGAATTGTTTCCTGGATTCTGAACGGAGGCCTGGTAGCCCAGTATAAGGATGCTCCAAGAAACATTATTACAAGCCCGAGTTCGGACAACCACTCCTGCGCCATCTCGACTATTCCGATTACGGCCGATTTTACAAAATCAACGACCCACATTCTCTTGCTTTCATGTCTATTTAAGGCCTTATAATTATTGTAAAAACCTAGAATATAAACCTGTTAGTGAAAATTACTGACTGTGATTTAAATCATGGCATGTTTTTACCACTAAATGTATCAGGTAAATTGACCATTATTTCATCTGGTTCTAAAGATAGTATCTATGAAATACTAATATATTTTATTAATAAAAGTCAATATCATAATGAAACTATATGATTTAAATTTAATAGAAGTTTTTTTAGTCGCTAAGTTTGCCCAACCCTTGCCGAGCTTCATCTCAATTATTAAAAACACATTGACACCAAAATTGTCGGTGCTATGGTTACGCTCCTCAAAAAGGGTAAAACGCTGAATCTGATTATGGTAAGGATTTCCAATGACAGGGGCTGATTTCGTACATCTTCATCTTCATACTCAATATTCGTTGCTCGATGGAGCAATCCGCATTACGGATCTCATCAATCGCGCCAAAGACTACAAGATGTCCGCCGTTGCGATCACGGACCATGGGAACCTATTTGGCGCAATGGATTTCTATAGTTCGGTCAAGTCGAGTGGACTCAAACCTATAATTGGCTGCGAAGTTTACGTGGCTCCGGCATCCAGGTTTGACAAATCTTCACGGAGTGGTGAGCCAAAATCGTATCATCTTATTTTGCTATGCGAGAACGAGAAAGGTTATCGAAATCTTTGCAAACTGGTTACGTTGGGACAGTTTGAAGGATTCTATTATAAGCCCAGAATAGACAAGGAATTATTGGAGAAATACAACGAGGGGCTAATATGTTTGAGCGGGTGTCTATCAAGTGAGCTTTCCGATCTAGCCAAAATGGGTGACGAAAAAAGGCTTGTTAAAACGGCCTCCTGGTTTCGAGAGGTCTTCTCTAATGATAGATATTACATAGAACTTCAGGAAAATGGGCTTGATGATCAAAAAAGGGTGAATAGAATAGTTCTGGATCTTTCTGCCAGATTAGACATTCCAACAGTCGCTACAAATGATTGCCACTATCTAGATCAGGCCGACCACAGGGCTCACGAAATACTTTTATGCATACAGACTGGAAAACAGTTCGAAGACACTTCCAGAATGAGCTTTGACTCCGATCAGTTTTTTTCAAGTCTCCTGAGAGAATGACCGATGATTTTAGGGAAGTCCCTCAAGCCATAAGGAATACACGTGTAATTGCAGAGAGATGTTCATTGTTGCTTGAATTCGGTCAGATCTACATGCCGAGATTCGATCTAGGGACAGGTGAGACACTCAGGGATCGTTTTGCCAAGGACGCTAAAGAAGGACTCCAACTGCATCTTGAAAGATCAGTTTCTGCGGGAGAACTCAAGGATACAGACGCTGAGAAGTATTCGAAACGTTTGGATCACGAAATCAACCTGATTCAGGAGATGGGTTTTTCTGGTTACTTTCTTATAGTGGCTGATTTTATCAATTTTGCACGAAACAATTCCATTCCCGTAGGTCCCGGCAGAGGTTCTGCCGCGGGCTCTTTGGCCGCTTACTCACTTGGTATAACAGATATTGATCCAATTAAATACAAGCTCCTTTTTGAGCGGTTTCTAAACCCGGAACGTAGGAGCATGCCTGACATAGATGTAGATTTTTGTACTGAAGGTAGAGAAAAGGTAATCGAGTACGTTTCAAACAAATATGGAAAAGACAAGGTAGCGCAGATAATAACCTTTGGACGAATGCAAGCGAAGGCTGTTGTTCGAGATGTAGCGCGTGTGATGGGATTCCCATACGCTGAGGCCGACCAGATCGCCAAACTAATTCCTGATGCTCTTAAGATGACTCTTGAAAAGGCGCTCAAAGAAGAACCCCGATTACAAGAGATGATGGATAAATCAGAGTCAGTTAGAGATCTGATCAAGACCGCCCAGGCGCTGGAAGGTCTCACAAGACACGCGTCAACGCATGCGGCGGGTATAGTGATCTCTGATAGGCCACTTGTGGAGAGACTGCCTCTTTACAAGGGCAACAATGATGAAACTCTCACCCAGTTTGATATGACGTGGGTGGAGAAAATTGGTCTGGTCAAATTTGATTTTCTGGGACTTAAAACGCTTTCCGTAATTGACAGGACCTTACGTCTGATCGAGAAATCCAATGGTAGTTCTCTGGAGATGAGATCGATACCTTTGGACGATCCGTCAACATTTGAGAGGCTTTCTCGCGGGGAGACGCTTGGTGTGTTTCAGCTTGAATCTTCCGGAATGAGAGACGTCCTGACCAAATTCAAACCCACGGTCTTCGAGGATTTGATTGCAATTCTGGCCTTGTACAGGCCTGGTCCTTTGGAATCTGGAATGGTGGATGATTTTATCAACAGAAAACATGGCCGAATTCCTATCGAATATCCTTTGCCCGAACTGGAACCCATCCTGAAGGAAACCTATGGTGTCATAGTTTATCAGGAACAGGTCATGAGCATTTCGACGACACTTGCCAATTATACTCTGGGAGAGGCGGATCTGCTACGCAGGGCTATGGGCAAGAAAAAATTTGAAGAAATGGCGAAACAGAAGAGCCAATTCGTCCAAGGGGCTCTCAAGAACAAGATCGATTCCGAGAAGGCTTCTCACATATTCGATCTGATGGAAAAATTTGCGGGATATGGTTTCAATAAGTCGCATTCCGCTGCATATGCCATGGTGACTTATCAGACAGCCTACCTCAAGACTCACTACCCTGCGGAGTTTATGGCTGCGCAGCTAAGCCTGGAATCAGCTAATTCGGACAAGATCACGATATATCTACAGGAATGTCGTGACATCGGAATCCAGATATTGCCGCCCCATGTCAATGAGTCCTTTGAGGATTTTTTAGTATCAAATGGAAGGATTGTTTTTGGTTTGAGCGCTGTAAAAAATGTGGGGGAAACGGCAATCAATTCGATACTTGAAACTCGGGATGAATCTGGACCTTTTTGTAGCCTTCAGGACTTTACGCGCCGGGTTGATTTACGTAAGGTAAACAAAAAAGTAATTGACAGCTTAATAAAGTGTGGGGCCTTTGAAGGACTGGGCCCTAGTAGGCGTGCAATGTCGGAAGCTCTCGATATGGTCCTGGATCATGCCACCAGTTTTCAAAGGGAGCGTCAAGAGGGTCAGTTCAACCTTTTTTCTATAGAATGTTCACCCGGTCAATTTGGTAATCTTACGGACACTGCCATAGCAGATTGTCCGGAATGGGATGAAATGACTCGCCTTAGTTTTGAAAAGGACCTGATGGGTTTCTATTTAAGCGGCCACCCTTTACTGAACTATCAGGAATTAGTAAAGAAATTTACAAATGCGAGTACATCTTATCTTTCCGGCATTTCAAACTCGATCCCTATCCGTATGTCGGGAATTGTCAAGAAGGTGAAAGAAATTAATACCCGAAAAGGTGACAGGATGGCGTTTGTGACAATCGAGGATTTGGAAGGAATAGTCGAAGGAACAGTTTTCTTCAGATGTTTATCTGGCCAGCCGCGATCTTATAAATTCCGGCGAGCCTCTGATCTTTGCTGCGACCCGTGATGGTGAACCGGATGCCCCCAAAATACTTGTAAACGAAATTCACAAACTAAAAGACGCCCCACGGCACTTCAGTAAAGAGATTCAAATAAGGGTGAAATCTTTAGGAACAGATCCTCAGCAGATACAAAGATTGAAGATGACTCTTGAAAAACACAGGGGGAAAATACCGGTAAAACTTCATATAGTGATACCCAATAAAACTGAGACAATCATAAATCTTGCCTCAACAGCCTGTGATCCTTCAGAAGCATTCCTCGAAGAAGCTCGCGAAATGTTCGGATATCAACCTGTGACCTGCGTTTAAACTTTTTCATAAAGGATAGTCTGAACCAAATTCAATGGCTTTAGAAGTCTTGATGACGAATTTCGGGCAATTGGCAATCCAAAGGAGAAACCTCGACCTTGAGTGATTCCGCTCCCCAAACAATAGAGAAGATTCAGGAAACGTCGATTGGAGACGAGGTTGAAAAGCGCTATCTGGCTTACGCTCTTTCCACGATTGTATCACGGGCCTTGCCGGATGTAAGAGATGGCCTCAAGCCTGTACACAGGAGAATCCTGTACGCTATGCACGGTATGAGACTAGGTGATTCGGCCCGAATGAGAAAATCCGCAGCCGTAGTGGGGGAAGTCATCGGTAAATATCATCCCCATGGAGATCAGGCTGCCTATGACGCGTTAGTCCGAATGGCCCAGGACTTTAGCCTCAGATATCCCCTGATAGATGGCTCAGGAAACTTTGGATCCATTGATGGTGATTCACCGGCGGCAATGCGCTACACGGAGACGAGGTTAAGCAACTTCGCTGGTCTTTTGCTCAGAAATGTAGACGAGGGGACCACTGATTTCAGGCCTACCTATGATGGGGTAGGCGAGGAACCCGATGTCTTGCCTGCGGTTGTTCCCAATCTTTTGTTGAACGGGTCTTCAGGAATTGCTGTTGGAATGAGTTGTTCGTTTCCACCTCACAATCTTCGGGAGGTCATATCCGCATGTCGGGCTGCAATAAAAAACCTGAAATGAGTGTAGCAGAGTTGATGCAATTTTTAGGAGGCCCAGATTTCCCCACTGGTGGGCAGATTCTTGAATCTCATGAAAAACTTCTGGAAATCTATGAATCCGGGCACGGCGCCGTGCGGCTGCGAGGTACATATAAGGTGGAGCATGTGGGCAAATCCAGAATCCATCTGATAATAACCTCAGTCCCATACTCTGTGAACAAATCTAAGTTGGTGGAACGAATAGCATTGCTTATTCGTGAAAAGCGACTGAAAAATGTTTACGATGTTCGAGACGAAAGCGCAGAGGACGTTAGGGTTGTAGTCGAAATAAGGGGCTCTGAAATCAAACCAGAAGCGATAGCGGCCTTTCTGTATCGACACACAGAACTTCAAATAAATTTTCCCATGAATTTTATCGCAATCAATCCCAGTGGCGCCCCGGATAGAATGTCGTTGGATAAAATCATCCGACATTTTCTGGAGTTTCGTTATCACAAGACTGTGCGAAGGCTGAACTATCTCCTGGAAATCCTGAAAAAGAGAATTCACATACTCAACGGTTTTGAAATCCTTTTCGATGATCTTGACAAAGCAATCTCTTTGATTCGTTCCTCAAGGAGCAGGTCTGAGGCGGCTTCCAGTTTGAGAGAAAATTTTCCATTAGATGACCAGCAGATCGACGCCATTCTCGATATGCGGCTATATAGACTCGTAGGGATTGAAATAGGCAAAGTGCTTGACGAGTTGGCCTCAAAAAGGAAACAGGCTTTGGAAATCGAAAGGGATCTTTCTAGTCCGACTCGTTTATGGAAGATTATCGATCGGGAGATGGAAGAAGTCGCCTCCAAGAATTCGGATGCAAGGCTGTCGGAAATCATTCCAGAGTCTGAGGCCGGAGCCCTGGACTACGACGCTCAATCATTCATTGATCAGGACGACACTTCAGTGATTCTCTCTTCACAAGGCTGGATAAGAAGAATAAAATCAGAAGTTGAAAATGCTTCAAACCTGAAGTTCCGTGAAGGGGACTCTCTTTTAGGACTTGTACGAACTAATACCTCCAAAACTGTTACGGTTTTTACCAACCGTGGCAAGCTTTATTCAATCCGCGCGGCCGACATTCCAGCTTCGGGAGGTTTTGGTGAGCCTTTAAGTTCAATGCTTCGGCTAGACGATGGTGAGATAGCAATCTGCCTGATGGACGCAGATCCTGGATCAGATGAATCCACCGAACCGACGCCAGATCCTGAAGATCTAAATACGGCTGAAGACACAGATACTTTGATCGACCAGCCCTCGTTGTTCGTCGATGGACGAACTGAAGATCAGCATGGGGAACGTACTCCAGAAAATCGCTTTATGGCTGTTCTGGTCACCAGGAAGGGCAAGGGATTCAGGTTTGACACGGAAGCGCTGAAGGAACCTACTAAGCGTCAGGGGCGAAAAATTGTCAATCTCGATAAAGATGACGAGGTCCTTGCAGTCAGGTCGGGGGAAAGTGAATTTATTCTGGTTGCTGACGCCCGAGGATACGTTTTGCGGTTCAGGTTAGATCAAGTGCCCATAATGGCGGGACCGGCACGGGGGGTAACCTTCATGAAACTTCCCGAGAATGTTGAAATAGTCGATATGGCGCTTGCAAAAAAGGAAGACCAAATAAGGTTATACAACAGTGACGAGAAATTTGATCTGACCGAAGTGGGCAAAATTCAGTTGTCGGGTCGAGGAGCTAGAGGTAAGAAAATATGTCCGGGAATTGTCAAATTTGAACACGTGTCATGAACAGGAAGAAGGATAAGATGGGCGATTCTTACACGGTAAACGACATTCAGGTTCTCAAGGGATTGGAAGCTGTCAGGAAGCGCCCTGGAATGTACATTGGAGATACTGGAATAGGGGGTCTTCACCAGCTTGTCTGGGAGATTGTGGACAACAGTGTTGATGAAGCCCTTAATGGTCACTGCGATACGATTAAAGTATTAATGGAGCGAGACGGGAGCGTCACAGTCGAAGACAGTGGTCGGGGAATTCCCGTAGAAGCTCATCCCTCTACCGGCAAAAATACTGTGGAGACAATATTCTGTAGTTTGCACGCTGGAGGGAAATTCGATGATGACACATACAAGGTGGCTGGAGGGCTGCACGGGGTAGGAGCTTCCGTAGTTAACGCCCTGAGCGCAAAAATGCTTGTGCGTGTCAGAAGGAACGGTTTCCTGTATGTTCAGGAATTTCAGAGGGGGATACCTGTTACTCCTCTGGTGAGGGAAAAACCGGCTCATGGAACGGGCGCCAAGATAAGTTTTTTGCCCGACCATGAAATATTTGGATCTCTGCGATTTTCTACCGAGATAATCAGGGAACGACTTGAAATAAAAGCATTTCTCATTGCCGGACTGAAAATAATTCTAGTTGATCATGTTCAAAACACTACTCAAACATTTTGTTATCCCGAGGGAATAAAAGATTTCCTAAAAAATATAATGGAAGGCAATGAACCGGTAGGCGCGCAGCCGTTCTATTGTTTTAATCAAAACAATCTCCGTTTTGAAGCAGCGCTTGCGTGGACATCCGAGACATCGGGAAAAATTCTTACCTTCGTTAATTCCATTCCGACTCCGGCTGGCGGAACCCACGAAAATGCTTTCAGGAATGCGTTTACAAGGGTGATCCGATCCTACGTTGAAAAACGTAACGGGTTGCCAAAAGGGGTGAAGGCATTGTCGGCCGATGACATCAAGGAGGGACTTTTCGCTATCTTGTCTGTCTATCTCCATGGCAATCTGGAATTTCAGGGACAAACCAAGGACAGGCTTAACAGTCTTGAAGCTCAACACATTGAACCCGCACTTAAAGCTGCCTTTGAGACGTGGCTTCATCAAAATCCTTCCCAGGCTCAAGCCATAGTCTCCAGGGTGCTTCTTTCCGCCCAGGCCAGACTGGCGTCCAGGGCCGCTAGGGATGAAGTTTCCCGTAAAGCCGCTACCACAAGGCTAGCTCTCCCGGGAAAACTGGCGGATTGTTCTTTGAATTCGCGAGACAAAACAGAACTGTTTATTGTTGAGGGAGACAGCGCCGGTGGATCTTCAAAGCAGGCTAGAGATAGACGTTTTCAGGCAATCTTGCCGATCAGGGGAAAGATTCTCAATGTAGAACAGGCGTCGCTGGAGAAGCTCAGGAACAACAGGGAAATTACGAGCTTAATCCAAAGTGTTGGAACTGGAATAGGCAAGAACTTTGATTATTCGAAACTTCGTTATGGCAAGATCATTATTAATACTGACGCCGATGTTGACGGGCACCATATTTCCACTTTATTGCTGGCTTTTTTCTATCGCTTTCTCCCTGACCTGGTTCACAAGGGACATCTTTACCTTGCATTGCCACCACTATACAGAATCAGAACAGGCACGGGGAAGAACAGTCGAGTGAAATACGTTTTTACAGACAAAGAAAAAGAGACCCTGTTGAAACGTAGAAATGTAAAGGACGTTGAGATTCAAAGGTTTAAAGGATTGGGAGAGATGGATGCTCCAACCCTGAAATCAACAACAATGGACCCCGCGAGTAGGAGCATACTTAGAGTCACTGTCGACGATGAGATTAAGACTCACCATATTTTTGATACATTAATGGGTAAAGATGTACGAAAAAGATTTATCTTTATCAAGGAAAGATCTCAAGAGGTTCATGAACTCGATATTTGAGTCATTTTCCCAGGAAAAGATGATAATGGAAGCCTGGAAAGAATCCGTCGAGCGTTTCATTGAGGATCGCGAACAAACGTGAGTCGAAACGTTGCGCTATCAATTGGAGGACGAATTCTTTTTGTTCAGATTCTCTAGCGCCGAAGTCAATATTCTTTTTACGGGATCATATGATTCAGATTCCAGCGCATCTTTTAAAACAGGAATAATCTCTGTGGGAGTTGAAGCGCCCAAAATACGAAGAGCATTGACAGCCGCAATCCTGGTTCTATAATCTTTGTCTCTAAGGGCCTTTTGCAAGGCTTGCAAGCTCGTGGTTGAGGGAGGATTTATGTTTCCCAGAGTGGCTACCGCCGAATTCTTGACTCTCATGTCAGAGTCGTCAACCATCCTGGCAATTTGCGGCGCCGCCTTAGTCAGATCTGCGCCGCTTCCTCTAAGAATCCCCAGAGCGAGCGCCCTGTTTTCAACGTCTTTATCTTCAAGCCCTTTAATTACTGCGTCTAAGAAATAGGACGCTTTCCCTCGGAAACGCATCAAAGATATCAGAGCCTCTCTTCTGTCCAGGGGGTTTTCTTCGTTCAGCGCTTTCAGGCATAATGGGATCGCATAATCTCCTGATTCGTCTATTACTGCGACAGCGTCCAGAATGTCAGATTTAGTCTCGGCGTCGGACTTGTCATACATTTCAACAATCTTGGGTAACGCGCCTGCTGATACCTTTTTGAGTTTTTTCAATGCGGGAAGAGCGTGAACTGCGGCTAAGGGTGTTTCCACGCTTAAAGCCTCAAGGAGAACCGGTATGACCAAGTCGGGTTTTTTTCGCCTATGATGTAAAGCGCTTTGCTTGAGCCTTTGGCAACCGACTCATTGGAGCTTGACAAGGACTTGGCAAGGATCGGGATTACATCATCGTTCCATTTTCCCAGAAGCGTCATGGATATTGTGGCGTTGATTTTTGTCTGTTCATCCGTGTCATTCATACGCGTTCTAATTAACTCTTCAATCGAAGAGTCCTGTTCCCCAACACGACCCAAAGCCAATATAGCGGCTCTCCTGGGATCCAATTCCGGATCGTTTAATGTTGCGATTAGCGCATTCTTAACTTCGTCGCTGTGATTTGGAAAAAACCCCAGCGCCTCAGCCGCAGCAGCGCGTACCTTGGTAGCTGAATCTTTCAGAGCTTCAATGAGAGGCGGAACCGCTCTCGCTGGTTTGCTTCAGGAGCAACCTAATTCAAAAGCGGCCTTGGCTCTTACATCCTGATCATCACTCTTGAGATCTTTTATGTGTTGATCGGTAGAATCAGCAAAAACATTAACGGGTTGGAAGAACAAAATAACTATTAACAACGCCAGGATAGCGCCACAAACTTTCATTATTCCTGTTTTCCTTTACTCAAAACTTCGATTTTCTTTTTTTCAAGAAAATCCCTATCTATTTTGAGAAATCCCTTTTCTCCAAACAAGGAGAATCGCAGCCACTGGGATGCGAAATAGAGCATTGAAACGTCGTCATTTCGAATTTTCTCAACGATATCGTCGTCAATTTTAAATTTTCGAGAAATGTGGACTTGAATACAAATTCCCTGAAACGATCCACATCATAAAGAGCCATAAGAATCATGTCCTGCATGCGGGGATTGTCTATCTTCTCTTCCCACAGTTGGTCAGCATGCATGACGTCTTTGAGATTATGATCTATGTCATCGTAATCACGAAGACCTTGGTCTCTCCGCCATTCTTCTACTGTTAGTTCGCGTGCTTCCTTGAGTCCATGACATGTATCCTCGGTCACGATAAATGAATATTCGACGCCCTGTTCAGTATCCAGAGGGTACAGACGACAAGAATAGGGCCTGCTCTCGTAAACCGCGCAACCTGCGTCAGTTACAAATGGGCACTGTTTGGTTTCATCCTGATTCATTTTCAGAATTACAGCGGGCATTCCACTTTTCTGAGACAACACCCTGTGAGTGTAGGTTTCCAGAAAATCCGTCGAGGAAATGTTCAAGGTCTTACGCAACCGAATAACGTCCAGCGAATCCAGAAAAATGGTTACGTCTCTGCAACATGAATTGAAACAGTCAATTCCTCGATAGCATTTGAAGCGGAATGTGTCGTCCCATGTCATCAACTTTTCTTGTTCTTCAGAAGACTTAGCTTGAATTTTCATATAAAGGTCCTTTCCTCGGTTTGTGGTTAACTATGTTTGTTCTGGACCCGTTGAAGGTTTTCAAGCGCCTGCTTGTTGCCGGGATCGAGTTCCAGTGTTTTGTTCCAGCATTGAATCGCCTTTTCGGTATCTCCCAACATTTCATAGGCTACACCCTTCTGATGATAGGCGCCTATGTAGTTATTCCTGAACGAAATAGCTCTGTCGAAATAATTCAGGGCTTGAGAGAAATCCCGTTTGGCTAATAGATAGATCTGTCCCAGATTGTAATAAGCGGTCACGTACTCTGGGTCCAGTTCAATTGTCTTTTTAAAAGATGTCAAAGCTTCATCGTCCCGTTTCAGAAAAGCGTAAGCTACCCCTAAATTATAATAAATAGAGGGGTTAGTAGAATCCAGTGAGGAAATCTTCTCGAGCCTTATGGCAGCGTGTTCATAATTTTCTTCATCGAAATCAGAGAAAGCCCTTTGCAACTGTACCTGAGTCAGAAACGAATATAGGGGCCTGTTTCCCAAGTTTATTTGAGAGAGTTCCTCCAAGATTTTGTCAATGGCTTCTTTTTCTTGAGGCGCGTGAAACGCTTCCTTTGCACGTTCAAAGGCTTCCACTGATTTTTCGATGCGTCCAGAGCAGGCCCTGCTAACCCCTAACCTGTATAGTATTTGAGCTGTTTCCGAATCTCTTGAGACGGCCAGCGCTTTTTCGTAGAATTCCGATGCTCTCAGGAAATCTTCCTCACCATCATAGCAGCTTGCTATGGCCTCGATTATTTCGGCGGAATTCGGACGATCTTCCAGACATTCCTCGAAGATGTTTATGGCGTCACGCCATTTTTTTTCGGACATGGCTTTATAAGCCAACCCCAGTTTTTCCATTGGGCCATCGGTTGCTAGTTCTTGTTTCTCACGGTTGGTTTGATTCTGTAAGCAGCAGTTCTTGTACTTTTTTCCACTACCACAGGGGCAGGGAGAGTTTCGCTGGATGGACCCCATGCGGGATTCTCCTTTCATGGTTACAAATAACAAAACTGTTATGATAATATATATGACTGCAAGTCTCAAGAAAAATAAGCAACTGTTTTTTGCTGACTTTTAGAAAACATCGTCCAAAAATTTCCTTGACAAACGAAATGGGATTTGATTCAATCCGGTATTCAATATTGCTCGGGCTACCTAATGCCTAGCGTGATATCCATTGTATTTTTTCAGCGCTAATAAGATCCACGTCGAGTTGAAATGGTAAAACTTTTTCTCGGAAGGTTTACACAGTTCGGATTTTCCTCAGAGACTAAACATGATCCGGTGGCCGTTTGTTCCGATTCCTATGTTCGGAAAACGGTCCTATCGTGATTGGTGGTACGGGGGTCTTGGGGACAACAATCTTTTTACATCAGGAAGGAATCTTCCAGGAATGTATGACTGCCTTGAGAAAGGAGGAGCCCGTCTATTAGTTCAAGTCTAACTAGAGACGCTAAATTTAAGTTGCTAAGATTTAAAGAAGATTTATCACACCAGGAGGATAATTCATGCCAAGTTTCGTAATTTTGGAAAAATGTGATGGGTGCAAGGGTCAGGATAAGACCGCTTGTATGTACATCTGCCCCAACGATCTGATGGTTCTTGACAAAGAGAAAATGAAAGCGTGGAACCGTGCGCCTGAAATGTGCTGGGAATGCTACAATTGCGTTAAGATCTGTCCCCAGCAGGCGATAGACGTGCGTGGATACGCTGACTTCGTGCCCATGGGAGCTTCTTGTGTTCCTCTAAGAGGTTCGGAAGACATTATGTGGACTGTCAAGTTCCGTAGCGGTCAGGTAAAAAGATTTAAGTTCCCGATCCGTAAGACCCAGGAAGGAACAGCCGCGCCTGACGGCGGTTATGGCGAAGTTACCACAGACCTAGCCAGCCAGTGCTTGTACAATGAACCAGCAGCCTTGAAGCTAGATGCGCTGCCCACAGTCAAGAAGTAATTCCTTAGGAGGAAGCTAATAATGGCCAATTTCGAAAATGTTGAAGTAACCACGGATATTCTCCTTTGTGGTGGTGGTATGGCGGCATGCGGAGCCGCTGTTGAAGCAGCTTATTGGGCCGCGAAGAATGGTTTGAAAGTCACTTTGGTTGACAAAGCGGCTATGGATCGATCCGGCGCCGTCGCCATGGGGCTGTCTGCTATCAATCAGTACGTTGATATAAACAGCGGCGCCAACACTTGTGAAGACTATGTGCGTTACGTCCGTAACGACCTCATGGGCATCACCCGAGAAGATCTCGTTTATGATATCGCTCGTCACGTAGATTCATCCGTGCATCTGTTTGAAAAATGGGGACTCCCGATCTGGCTGGACGCAGATGGGAAGTATGTCCACGAAGGCCGCTGGCAGCTCATGATAAACGGCGAATCCTACAAAGTAATAGTCGCCGAAGCCGCCAAGAACGCCCTGGCCAAATATGGTCATGAGTATTTTGAGCGTGTTTTCATCACTACTCCTTTGATGGATGGCGACAGAGTCGCTGGCGCAGTTGGATTCAGCACCCGTGAAGATAAATTCTATGTATTCAAGGCCAAAGCGGTTCTAGCCGCGATGGGTGGCGCTGTTCACGTTTTCAAACCGAGAAGCACCGGTGAA
>FUWD013259465.1_pt3 | contig 13976 bp, 20 predicted proteins | sample 1063281 | NCBI WGS metagenome assembly FUWD01 (sample SAMEA79048168, study PRJEB19326) | metagenome | biome: marine | reverse complement strand
ATGAAGATAATGACGATATGCGCTAGTACAACCTTAGTATGTCGCCTCTTATATACAAAGGAATAACCCTACGGAGCGTACTCTACTACGCAAGTATCGCCATAGTAGCGTGCATCTTCATTGGGTACGCCATGTTTCAAGCCCGGTTCATACTCACTGGTCCAGTGCTTACCTTTACTAACCTTCCTGAGACTGTACAGACACAGAGAGTGGTCAACCTAGAGGGGTTAGCTGAAAATATTGTCTTTATCACGCTTAATGGACGACAAATTTATACTGACAAAGATGGCTATTTCAATGAGGCGTTTGTGCTGGAAAACGGATATACTGTAGCAACCGTACAAGCTAACGACCGATACGGAAGATCTCGTTCGTACACAAAGAAATTTGTGTATACCAATCCAGCAGGTAAATAGTTTTTCCACACATGCATGTGGTGTACGTTCGTTCACCACATGCTAGAATGTACTCACTAACTTAAATACATATGGCAATCAAAAAAACCGAAAAAGCTACCGAAAAGAAAGAATCCGTAAAAAAGACTCCCGTCAAGAAAGAGCTTGAAGAAAAAGAAGCCCCAGAGGTAGCTAAGACAGGACTATCCAAAGATATTAGTGATACGCTACGAAGTCTAAAAACAAAGTTTGGTGATGAAGTCATCATGACACTGGATGAAACCAAGCATGTTGACATTGAGTCAATCTCAACTGGTTCAATAGGTCTTGATGATGCGCTTGGTATTGGTGGACTCCCCCGAGGTCGTATCGTAGAGATTTATGGACCAGAATCATCTGGAAAAACAACCTTGGCCCTACACGCTGTGGCTGAAGCCCAAAAAGGTGGCGGTATCTGTGCATTTATCGATGCAGAGCACGCGATGGACCCGGTCTATGCCGGCAATCTTGGCGTAAAGCTCGATGAACTCCTCATCTCACAGCCAGACAACGGAGAACAAGCACTCGAGATTGTGGATTCTTTGGTACGTAGTGGAAAAATTGACGTGATTGTTATTGACTCGGTTGCTGCCCTTACCCCTCGAGATGAAATCGAAGGTGAAATGGGAGCACACCATGTAGGTAAGCAAGCGCGTCTGATGAGTCAGGCTCTTCGTAAGCTGACTGGAACAGTTGCTAAGAGTAAGACAACCGTGATTTTCATCAACCAGATTCGAATGCAGATTGGAGTGATGTTTGGTAACCCAGAAACAACTCCAGGTGGAAAGGCGTTGAAGTTCTATACGTCAGTACGTCTGGATATTCGACGTATCGCACAAATAAAGAAAGGAGACGAGGTGGTTGGAGGTCGTCACAGAGTGAAGGTAGTAAAGAACAAGGTGGCAGCACCATTTAGAACTACTGAGTTTGACCTTATCTATGGAGAAGGAATCAGTCGTGAAGGTGAATTACTGGCACTGGGAGAAAAGTTCAATATGGTTGCAAAAGCCGGCTCTTCATACTCATACACTCCCCCCGGCGGTGATGAGTCAACTATCGTAAAACTTGGACGAGGCTATGACGCAGCCCGAAAGTCTCTTAAGGCTGATAAGAAGCTTACCAGTGAGTTGCTGAAGAATATACGGAAGGCTATGAAGGAAGCTGCTAAATAAGTCTCCAAATCACTTCATCTACTTCGTCAGGTTGCAGAAAATAATTCTCAATGTACCCCAAGTACATCTCAAATTATTTTCTTTACCTTCCTTGTATATAAAGCAATTGTGGAGACTTATACAAAACACCTGCGACTATGATCTATGTCGCAGGTGTTTTGTAGGTATGACTGTACTTATGCTAGATGCATTTTCTGATGGCGGGGCAAACTAAATGGTAATGACACCATGGTCAGGGTAATCACTCCTAACACCAATATAGTTATTGCGTCTGTATGCGCAAGCGTACGAGCCATGTAGCCCAGAAACTCCCCTACTGGTATTGATGAAGCGTTCTTAAATACGGCTGCAACATGTACAAAGTACCCCAGTGCATAGACAGATGCTGCTATTACCACCAGGTGCAATGTCGTTACGTGTGTTGCAAAGCGAATGCCAAATGTAATATACACTCGTCGCATGATTCGTTGCCTAACTTGATTCTGTGTTTTCATATAAATATCGTGTGATTCTACGTTCTCTACGTTGCTGCTACTATTTTCACAAATTCAAAATAATGGTCAGCCTCTTGCAGAGTGATACTCTATCACTTAGCACCCTTTATAACAGCCCGTGTCAAATAAAGGTTACATTGAAATCATCCACGGTGGCAGGTCACTACGTTACAACCTTTAGTCACCGAGCAACATCTCTACCTCATCCTTGCCTGTTTCTTTTTTAAAGGCTGCTTTTGCCCGGTGAATTCTGGCTTTAATAGTACCCACACTCTCACCTGTCTTGTCTGCAATTGCTTGGTGTGGCCATCGCTCAAGGTAATGGAGACGTAGTACGTAGACAAAGTGACCCGGTAGTCGGGCAAGCACAGTCTCTACTGCATCTTCTCGTTCTTTGAGTGCGCTGTGCTCGACACCGTCCCCCACCATATGTTCATACTCAGGGTCGATGTTTACAAAGCGTTGTCCTTCTTTCACTTTCTTTTGGTACCGGGTAAAGGCGGTGTTCATGAGAATCCTGTAGGCCCACGAACTAAACTTCGCACCTTCTTGTGGCTGGAATTTATCTGCATTCATGTAGATTTTAGTAAAGGCGTCTTGTACCACTTCTTCAGCGTCGAGCTCGTTGCGCACAATACTCTTGGCTTTACGCATAAAAGGCGCCTGATAGCGATCAAGCAATACAGCGTATATCCACGGTTCTTTTTGGCTGCGCTCAAGAATCTCTTCATCCGAAAGTTCGCCTGCTTGATCTGTAGTTGTTAATCCTAGCATGTACCTCTATGATACCACTTACAACGGATATATGCAGTTGTGGTTTTTTTCTATTGCGGTAGAATCTTGATACATTTATTTTAAATAATTTTTATGGCAAAGGTAGAATACAACCAAATACTCCCAAAACGGACCGTCATCATGGATGGTGACCCCTATCTTGTCCTTACTTCAAGTATTTCTAAAAAAGATCGCCAAAAAGCCAGTAACGGGGTAAAAATGAAAAATCTTCGTACTGGAGGGGTTGTAGATAGAACCTTTCATCAGGCTGATGTCCTGGCTGAAGCTGACATCGACAAGAAAGACGTGAAGTTTCTGTATTCAAGAAAGGGTGAATACTTCTTCTGCCTTCCAAATAATCCAGGAGACCGATTTAGCTTTGGTGAAGATATGGTTGGAAAACTTGGTAAGTATGTAACTGAAAATAGTATCGTACAGGCAATACTGTTTAACGATACAATTATGAGCGTTCTCACACCCATCAAGGTGGAGCTGAAAGTAACTGAGGCAATGGAAGCGGTTAAAGGAAACACGTCTTCTGGAGCCACTAAAGAAGTAACCCTTGAAACTGGTGCAGTAGTCTTTGTACCCATGTTCATAAACCAAGGCGACGTAGTGGCAATTAATACTGAATCAGGACTCTACTCAGAACGAGTCTCAAAAGCATAAAATCACATCATCTCCGGCGTCGAGTTTCGAAATGATACCCTCGCCGTACCCCAAGTACGTCTTGCGTCTCATTTCTCACTCTCCTTGTATCTAATCCAATTTAATGACTTTTCATACAAAAGACCGACAGCAAGCTGTCGGTCTTTTGTCTATGTAAAAGTTTTAAAGATGCCCGAGATACAAGGCGGACAAAGAATTTTTCTTGAGGCGTACGTTTACTCCCTACAGGAGCTGTTCAGGTTGTCGCTATTTCATAGCTGGCAACCTCTTGCGAAAGCCTCCCAGGCTTTCTCACGTTGAAAGAAAAATTACTGCAGTCCAACGCCGTAGATTGGGCATCTTTAGAACTTTTGGTTACTCTGAGACGTATGGCACTAGGGCCATAAACCGTGCTCGTTTGATTGCTGTAGCGAAGTTTCGCTGCGCTTTAGCAGTCAATCCCGTACGACGTCGGTTATACATACGTGCATGTGGGTTGATGTTTGCCTTCAAACGAGTGATATCCTTGTAGTCAATATGACCAGGATTCGGTGACTTCTTTTGCGTAGTTTCTTCTGACATAGTATTTTTGTTAACTAATAATTTTCAAAAGTGGATTCTATTTTAATATGTTTCTTGAGCCACAGGGTATCCGAGATACAAGGCGGACAAAGAATTTTTCTTGAGGCGTACGTCGGTACGTTGAAAGAAAAATTACTGCAGTCCAACGCCGTAGATTGGGTACATCTGTGGGTCTAGAATGGGATGTCCTCTGGGTTGATGTCTTCCTCTGGGTAATCCGGAGCAGCTGGTGTAGCTCCCCCATCAGCTGGCGGTGTTGCAACTGCAGCGGGCGCTCCCGCTGCTGCACCAGTGGATGCTCCCGCAGGTGCTCCAGCTCCTCCACCTTCCCCTGGGGCACTCGCTCCAAACTGGAAGTTGTCCGCAACAATTTCTGTTCGATATTGTTTCGCTCCGTCTTTTTCCCATGACCTTGTCTGCATACGTCCTTCTATATATATTGGACGTCCTTTTTTAAGGTATTGTCCGATAATTTCAGCCAAACGTGCAAACGCAACAATATTGTGATACTCAACTTGCTCTTGCTTATTTCCATCACGATCTTTATATATTCGATTTGTAGCGATAGAAAATGAGCACACTTGAGTCCCATTAGGTAGCGCTTTTACCTCTGGATCTCGTGTGAGGTTCCCGTACACCATTGCTTTGTTAAGGTACATAGAATTTTGATTACACTAGTATTATGCTTTCGCCTCCTCTGATTCCTCAGTTTTTTCTGCAGACGCTTCAGACTCCTTTGTGTCTTCAGCTACTTCAGCTTCTTTTTTTCTTCCACTATCTCCTGCTTCACTTCCTCTTTCTTTACTTCCTTACTGGAACTGTTCAGCTTGTCGCCACTGTCGTGGCTGGCAACCTCTTGCTTCAGTCCCCCGGACTGACTCACAACCTTCGGTGCTTCTGCATCTACAGTTACAACCTTCTGGTCTTCAAGTGCATCGTGAAAGTTAAATGGTTCTGCTTCCTCTACCTTTGAAAGCCTTAGTACCATGTGACGGAGAATGTTTGAATTCTCTACCATTGCTTCATTCAGTACATCGATAGCTACTGCTTCAGATACAAACCGTACCCATCCAAAGTATGCACTACTGAATTTACGATTCTTTGTATCGATGTGCTTAAACACGTCATATGCAAGTTCGAATCGTTCTGGGGCTTCCTCGTCACCGAGTTCGCCACCGTTTGTTGTAATAAGTGATTTGATTGCATCAAATTCACCAGACACTTCCCCTTCAGCAACTGTTGGAAGTATATGGAAGGCAAGTTCGTAACTATTACGATCTGCTACCTCAGCTGCTGGCATTGTTTCTTCTGACATTTTTATTTCAGAATTATCTAGTAACTGGCCTAAAGTACCACAAATTACCAAGCTGAGCAATACAATACAGACTGCACTGAAAATGATATACTTGCCAGCACATGAAACCAACACATACTTCGCACCTTACTCTTATACTGAGCACTACGCTTAGTATACTACTTTTACTTACTGGATATTTTGTATATAAAACAACAGACCTCAATAAGACTGTTGCTTCTCTTGTAGGAGAAAAGCAAGAGGTTATTGTAGAGAATAACGCCACAACGCAAACACTGCTTGAGGCAACAGACACTATCTCACAGCTTGAACAAGAGCTTGCCTTTCTAGAGGAAGACTATCGAGATGAGAAAAATAAGAATGACCAGTTTCAGGACCAAATTAATGACATAATGGGATCTGTGGACGATCTGGATAAACTCTCAAAAACTGATAAAGAGCTCCTACAAAAGTACTCCAAGGTGTCATTTCTCAATGAAAACTACATTCCTTCTAAACTTAGAAAAATTGATGATGAATACGTCCTAGAAGGTAAAAATGAACAGTACTTCCACGGGGACGCTATACAATTCCTTGAGCGAATGTTCGACGCAGCTGAACGTGACGATATTGACCTGAAAATAATTTCAGCCTACCGTTCATTCGACGAACAAAATCAACTCAAAGGTCAGTTTACTGAAATATTTGGTGAAGGTGCCAATGCGTTTTCAGCTGATCAAGGATTCTCAGAGCATCAACTTGGAACCACCATCGATATCACCACACCAGCAGTTGGAGGGACATTCAATAGCTTTGGGGACACTAAAGCCTTTACGTGGCTAGAAGAAAACGCCCACAACTACGGATTCATTCTATCGTACCCAGAAGACAACACCTTCTACATCTACGAACCTTGGCACTGGCGATTTGTTGGCCGTGACCTAGCTCGCGACCTAGAGCGTGATGATGATATGACGTTCTATACTATGGAGCAGAGGGCAATTAACGAATACCTACTAGAGATTTTCGATTAAAATATAAAATCATTCCATCTGCTTTGTCAGACTACGTAAAAAGACCCTCGCTGGACACATGTCCCGCTCGGGTCTTTTTACTTGTCTTCCTCACATCTGAATCAATTTTAAAATTTTAGAGAACTTAGTCCATTGTCTTCGTTGGGCTGCAGAAAATAATTTTTGTTGTACCGCCAAGTAGACCTCGAGCTCTTTTTCTCATATACCTCATATCTGACACAACTGACTGATTTTAGAGAGATATGTTGTTTAAATACTTTATACAAATACAGCCGATACGCTTCACGCATCGGCTTTGTTTTGTTATATTTATACAAAGGTCTTTAATTCACACAAGGGAGAAAGCTGTGAAAAATCTACACCGGCTTTCTGAGCCACAAAATCATCGCTGCTGTTACTGCGGGAATAAAATCTTTCGGTGGTCACATGAAATAGGGAAATCGACACCACCTAATGCAATAACTCGCGACCATGTTGAAGCAAAAACACACGGGGGCAAGCAAGACGGAAACCTAGTTGCATCATGTTTCACTTGCAATAATTTAAGGGGTGATATGGATGCGATTGCATTCTACAACATTCTTCAAAAATGGTTTCAGCGTGACATGACGTTACGTACCCGGTGGCACAGCCTTTCCAAAACAGAATTCCAATCCTTCCATCATCAATGTCTATTAATTGAAAATAGATTGTTGCACGGGAGAGGAATTAGAGATATAGAATATGCGTTTCGTCACATGCGCTACATACGCCTACACGGACATCGCATCGGAGCCTATTAGTTATCTAAAGGCTCCGATTTACATTTTATACAACCTCCTAGCATTCTCCACTAACTGCACTCTCACATCTTCCTCATCCATTGCCTTTATCTCGGCAATTTTTTTATAGACTTCTTTTACCATGGTTGGGTTGCAGCGTTGTCCTCTATGTGGCTTAGGTGCGACGTAGGGACAGTCGGTTTCAGCGTGAATGAGGTCTAAGGGGGCGTTGCGCACTACTTCTTCATACTCTTTAGCAAAAGTAATAACGCCAGTAAACGAAATAGTACACCCTAGTTCAAAAAACTTTTTCGCTTGCTCCCCATTGCCTGCATAGAAATGAATATTGGCAGGCACTTTTGAGTGTTTCTTGAGAATGTCATGGACATCATCATACACACTGCGTCCCGTTGGGCTCTCTGCACCAGGCTTTGGGTCACGGGTATGAATCATCAGTGGTAGTTGGAGCTCATTAGCTAATTCTATCTGTTGCAGAAAAGCAGTCTCCTGAGTTTCATGCGTATCTACTCCATTATGAAAATAGTCAAAACCACACTCGCCAATACCAACCACCTTAGGGCTAGAAGATAAATCCCTGTAGACAGTTGTATCAAACTCCTCACCTTTGGAGGTAAAGGGTGTACCTCCAATCTCTTCTACACTGTGGTACCGAGGGGTTGTCTGGATAGGGTGTAAGCCAATCATAGCGTAGAGGTGCTCGTGTTCTTCAGCCATCTCAACTGCTTTTATACTAGTACTAAGCTTTGTCCCAATATTTATCACCACAACTTCTTCACGCAGACACGCTAACACAACATCTTCCCTATCTTCGTCAAAAGCAGAGAGGTTTAGATGCGCGTGTGTATCGATGTATGTATAGTTCATGTTAAATAGCATGTTTTATTACCGCATCTACAACTTTTTCTATTGATTGTTCTGCATCAATAATTACAGCTCCACCTGCAATACACTTCTCATTATCATTTTTATAGTAATTTAGGATCAAGTTCTTAGCATCATCACTTTGCCCATATTCATTATCTGTTCTTGAATCAATCCTGGCAAAAAAGGTTTCTGGGGAGCACACCAAAAGTAGCACGGTGTCACAGTAGTCAATGCACTCGGCAATATTTTCCACGTTGCCACAGATGACTACAGTGCTGTCAACAGAATCAACCAGATTCTTAAGAATCTCTAAATCACAAATCCATTCATAGTTAGCTAAAAATTCCTTAGAGAAGTCTACTTTTTGGACGAGTTTTTCTTTAGTTTCTTTATTGACCCAGTAGCTAAGACCCTCGGTTTCATCTATACCTAAGGTTGCAAATCCTCTTTTTTCAAGCTCTCGGCACACAGTGGTCTTGCCAGTGCCTGAAACACCAGTTAATAATATTCGTTTATTTTTCATGTTTTTGTATCCACCAGTCTTTAACTACAGTGAGTGTTAGGGTTGAAAAGATATATCCTCCAGTTGGCACTAGTGCGCTGAGTAAAAACGCTTCTACTCCAATACTCTTCATAAATGCCGCTGCTACAAGATACGTCACCCCCACAATAATAGCGCGACGGGTGTAGCTGACCTCCCAGGCCTTATCGAGTTCCACTCGGTGGTTTCTATTTAAAATATCATCAAAGCTTTTCATAATGTAATTACAATATCATAAAACAACTGAAGCCGGCACAGATGTGCCGGCTTACCCAATCTGCCTTGCTACCTCCATGGTGTCAGGATTAATCTCAATAACCTTAATCTGGGCATTCTCAAGCAAGGAAATCATTTCCCAGACATCAAAAGCACCAAACTCACACCAGTACTCAATCTCCCCTCTCTCATTAAGTTCTTCGGTTAAATCAATATGTCCCAGCTTTGTACCAAAAAAATCTACTCCTTGGGCAGTGAACTGTGGGACATAGACCTCACGTACATTGAGATACCTGAGTATCAATAAAGCTCTCTCATACTGTGCGTTGTTGTCGTTCCAGCAGGCTCCATCGGGGAGATTCATTACTCCGTACAACGGTTTCAGTCTTCCGGATTCAACTTGATATACCAAACAAGCATTATCATCACCTTCATAGTCACACTCGGTATAACATAAAAGAACAATCTTACCCTCAAAGGGGCTTACGTCTATAGACATGTAAAAACCCTCCTTTGGTTTACTGCATTATAGCAAATCCTAATTATCCAGCAATAGATGTGTTTATTTCAAAATTTCTGCTAAAAGTTCCGGGAACGCATCAGTTCCTAAATCGCCCAGACAAAAATGTCCGTACTCTTTAAATTCTCTAAGAATCACTTCATCTGTTTCTCCCATTATTTCTTTTACACTGGTTTGAACATCACTAGCATCATCCTCACTATTAAAAATGACAACCCCTTTAGTGCGTATAGGAAAATCTGAATCAATTACGAAATCAAAAAAATCATTTTCTTTTTCATTATTCGGGTCTAGCCACGGCGCAACAAGCACAACCTTGCCAACCTGGATTTCAGGATGTTCAGAAAGCCAACGCACTAAAAAACCTCCACCACAACTGTGTCCTACAAGAATTGTTTCTGGAGTAATATCGAACCGCTCGAATTCAGTCTGCCACAGACTGTAATCAGGCAAATAACTACTAGGCATCTCAATAGTTACTGCTGGAATATCCTTTATAAGTAACTGTTTTTGCAACCAAGGAAACCAATGAGCATTACTGGCTGATGGGTACTCTAGGGAATAATATTCCTCTTTACTCGGAGTCCCATGTAATAAAATTGCGTTTTTCATACTATTTTACCCAGTCCTTAATAATAAGAGTATCCCCCTCTAAGGTTACGGTAAGTTTTTGTTTTTCTCTCCATCCGAGGTGACGAATGAATTCTATGGGGAGGGTTAGACTATAGCTTTCACCACTGGCTACCTTAGATAGTTTTCGTTCTTTTGTACGTGAGATTGTTTGTTTTTCCATACCTCAGTATACCTCATGAGGCTCCTCATGAGAGACCTCATGAGGTCTAGTTTTCAAGTCGTGCGAAGAGGTTCTCTGGTTTTTTGTTTAATTTAATTGCTTCAAGAATAACCTCTGCAGTACGTGGCATAAATGGAACTAAAGAAAAAGCAACATCTTTCAAATTTACTAAAAGTCTCATAAGGTTTTCATCACGAGAGTCTGAGTTTTTTCTGTACACTTCAGTCATAGCAATAAATTTATCCATAGCCTTCACTTTAGCCATGACTGATACTAGTGATTGCTGGTATTCAAATGAAGCCAATTTTGTGCCAAAAATATACTGGTGTTCTCCCAAGTAAAATAGGTAGGCTGGCATAGCATCCCTAATCATTTTTTCTCCCCCTTCCCCTGTGTCTACATTCATTACGTTTTGAAATTTTCCAGTCTTCCACTGACTAAATAAATCTTCTTTATTTGACTCAGCAATCTCAATATTCACCTCAGATTTTTGCGTCATTGCCAATATTCTACTAGTAACATTCCCAATTCCATTTGCTAAATCTGCTGAATAGTACTCGTCCATTTTTTCCCATGTCAGGTCGGAGTCGTCGAATGGGTGTACGTGGCGCAGGAGAATGTATCGCGTAGCGTCAGTTCCGTACCTGGCTACAAGTTCGCTGGGAGCAATGACGTTCCCTAGTGACTTACTCATCTTCTGTCCACCACTATTTATGAAGCCCCCAATAACAACTTGTTTTGAAGTTGGTAAACCTGCAGACATAAGCATCGCCTGCCATATAGCTGTTTGTTGACGTAAATTATCTTTGCCTGCCACTTGTGTGCCAGGCCACCATCCATCAAAATCTTCCTTTTCTGGCCAACCTGTTGTACTAATATAATTTGTTAAGGCATCAAACCATACGAACATTATATGGTCATCGTCATCTGGAACAGCCACCCCCCAAGGCATTTTGTTTTTTAATCTCGAAACTGAAAAATCACGCAACCCACCTTCGACAAAAGTTATTATTTCTTTTTGCCTAAATGAAGGAATAACAAACTGAGGATTTTCTTTGTACAGTGCAAGTAATTTTTGTTGGTACTCTGAAAATTTAAAAAAATAATTCTCCTCTTCACGAATCTCTAAATTATTATTTGGATGTAGTGGGCAAACCTCATCTTCAAGTTCTGAATCAGTTTTTTCTAACTCACAACCAACACAATATCTGATGGTTTGTGTAGCTTTGTAGATATCTCCATTAGCTTTGCAACGTCGCCACATTTCCTGCGCTGCAGCAATATGATTTGTATCGGTAGTGCGAATAAAATGAATATCTTCCATAAGGCCTAGTGCAGGAATGAGTTTTTTAAACTCATACGAAAACTTATTAACATATTCCTGAGGGGTCTGCCCTGCTGCAATAGCATTATCGTAAATCTTTTGTCCGTGCTCATCAGTACCTGTATTAAAAAACACCTCTTTCCCCATAAGAGCTTGGTAACGAGCAGTCGCATCAGCACGAATTATTTCTGTTGCGAAGCCAACGTGTGGATTACCGTTCACATAGGGCAACGTGGTTGTTATATAGTATTTTTTTCCACTCATATTATTTATTATTACGTAGCTTAATGTTTTTTTCAATTACTGCAAGTCTTTTTAATTTATCTTTATGTCGCAGGTATGGCTTTAATTTCTGAATAATATTCATAAGTTGTATTTTTTTACATATTGAAATATGGCAATATGTTCCGTTTCGTATATACCCATGACTTCCATATGTTCCTTTCAATTTATCACAATGTATTTTTGGCACCTCTACACCAATATACACCAACGAGCTATGGATAAATGTGAGCACGTCTTTATCATAGTTTCCCCACGCCAGAAAGGCTTTGCCATTAGAGATATAAAAACTTCCTTCTGCGTCGGTAAATCCAGCCAAGAAAGCGAAAAAATAATCCTCTTTTTTACTGCACCATATATATTCTCTCATGTCTGGCAATAAAAATGAAAAGCTTTTATTTACATATGCTTCTACATTTATTACACCTTTCATACTCACCTCACCTCTCCATACCCGTCCATATTTTTTAAATAAATTCTCAATAAGATCAATCTGTGCCTTTTTTGTACTACCACACGCAATAGAGATCGTTTCACTTCGCTCTTTATTATGATTCCTGACTCGCAAATCACCAATTGCGAATCCAATCATATACGCTTTTTCTTCTAAATCTCCACTAAAGTCTGCGCGGGCGTACTTGATATGCGATTGTGCTATCGTGCGGGGCTGTATACCAAATTTTTTCAAGGCGTTATACACAGTACTCCGCGAAAAGCCATATTTCTTTTCTATTGCCCAAGTAGACAAACCATCTTTTAGATATACTTTTTCAAGAAATAATTTTGACAACTCCTTTCGCATATGTGCATTATACCAAATGAAATTATTTCATACAATCCTAACTCTTTTCTTTATTTCAATTTTTCAATCAAGTCTGTAATCGCAACCCGTTCTTGATCACCGGTATCTCGGTGGCGGATGGTGACGGTGTCCTTTAGGTCTGGAGCTTCTTCTCCTAGGGTATCAAAGTCGATTACCACACAGTACGGTGTACCAATCTCGTCCTGTCGGCGGTATCGCTTCCCTACGTTCCCATTATCATCCCAAGCAACATTACCAAACTCAGCTTTCAGGAGAGAAAACACTTCTCGGGCTTTTTCAACCAGCTGCTCTTTATTTTTCAAAAGTGGTGAGACTGCAATGCGGTATGGGGCTAAATCTTTATGTAGTTTAAGTACCGTTCGTGTAGCACCATCCATTTCTTCTTCGTGGTATGCATCAGCTATTACAGCTAAAAACATGCGACCAAGACCTACTGAGGTCTCAAGAATCCAGGGAATATATTTTTCATTTGTTTCTGGGTCGAGGTAGCGTAAATCAACCCCTGAAAACTCCATATGCTGCTTCAAGTCATAATCTGTACGGTCATGAATTCCTTCAAGTTCATCAAAGCCAAGTGAAGGGAAATTGTATTCAATATCCCAAGCTTCATCACAGTAGAAAACTAAATTCTCGTGCTGAGTAAGGCGAAGATTCTCTGGCTTAATACCAATTGAGTGATACCACGCTAGACGATCGTTTTTAATTTGTTCAAAAGCTTCTTTGTTTTCGTTTGGTTTTACAAACAACTGCGTATCTGCCTGCTCCATTTCCCGAGTACGAAAGAGGAAGTTCCGAGGTGAAATTTCATTTCGAAAAGCTTTGTTGATTTGTACTAAACCGAACGGTAATTTTGGTGACATTGAGTCAAGTACATTTTTAAAGTTAAGGTAGATTCCTTGGCATGCCTCTCCTGGCAAATATACTGGCTCAGCACCTTCTGATGTAAAGTCGCCTAAATTTGATTTGACCAGCAAGTTAAAAGCTCGTGCTGGTGTGAAGTCTTTCTTGCCACACTTCGGGCAGGCAATCTCTTCACGATGGGCATCAAACAATGTATTAATTTCAGCTTCAGTCATTTTCTCGTCTGCTGTAACACCTACTGCTTCAAGTTCTTTATCAACTCGAATTCGAGTATTACATTCACGGCAGTCAGCCAGTGGATCAGAGAAGCCTGACGTATGACCACTGGCATCCCATACTTTTGGATGCTTAAACATTCCTGCCTCTAGTCCATAATAATTTTCCTTGTCATAGACATTTGCTTTCCACCACAAACGCTTTAAGTTGTTTAATAGCTCAACTCCATTAGGACCAAAGTCATACACACCAGCAATCCCCCCGTAAATATCACTCCCTTGAAACACAAAACCCCGCCGCTTACACAGCGATACAATCTTCT
>FUWD013231704.1_pt1 | contig 13984 bp, 13 predicted proteins | sample 1063281 | NCBI WGS metagenome assembly FUWD01 (sample SAMEA79048168, study PRJEB19326) | metagenome | biome: marine | reverse complement strand
GAGCAGCAGCGAGAGTTGGCGTGAAGCTGACTTGATCACGCTTGCGAAAAGCATCGGTGGCGGATTCCCGCTTGCTGCGTTTGGTGGCAAGAGGGAATACATGGAAGCCGTCGTCGATGGTCGTATGGCGCACTTTGGAACCTATAACGGCAACCCTCTTGTGATGGCAGCAGCTCTTGCTGTCGACGAAATCTGTACTCCGGCAGCCTTGGCAAAGGCAGAGGCAATCAACAATGCAACGCTTGCCAAGTTGGATGAGATTATCAATGAGTTTGAACTTCCAGCCCACACAATTGGCTTGGGAGTAAAGGGCGCGATGATTTGGTCACCAGATCCAGTTAGAAACTATCGAGACTACAAGGCAACCGACTTTGAAACCGCAGAGCTGTCTTGGCTCTGGGGCATCAATAGGGGCGTGCTAACCCCTCCGGGTCTGGATGAGCAGTGGCTCGTGTCACTCGCTCACAATCAGAAGGACATGGACAAGATGGTCGAGAGCACCAGGCAGCTAGCGGCAGCGCTTCGGGCTTAAGAGCTTTTCCAAGACCAAGAAACACAACGCCTGAATTATTGCGCTTTTCCAAATAGATGAACTAAAGTTCATAGAAGTATTATTCCGTAATTTAGATTACTTTTTTGGAGGAGAGCAATGAGCGAGCGATGGACCTTTCTAACTCACCATGCCCATCTAATGCTGATGCTTCAAAGAGACCAAAGCGCCAAAATTGAAGACCTTGCCCAAGTGTTAGGTGTCACTCCGAGATATGTAGTCAGTATCTTGAATGACCTCACAGAAGGTGGTTATCTCACCAGGGAGAGAGTGGGCAGACGCAATCACTACTCAATAAATCGAGAAGCGGAGCTGAGGCACGAAACAAGTTTGCATAAGTCGGTTGGGGATCTAATCGATTCACTCGGAGTGGGAGGTAGGTAGGGCAATGGATATTTTTTCGGTGGCAGTTCAAAACTTAACCAGCGCCCCGGTACTCGCCTTCGCACTGGGCTTGCTCGCAGCTGCAATAAAGACCGATCTTCGGTTGCCCGAACCTATCTACCAGGCAATTTCTATTTACCTGTTGCTTGGAATCGGAATCAAGGGTGGAGTCGCTTTATCAAATGCGGAGTTCCAAGAAGTAGGCCTGCCCATTTTGGGAACTCTGCTACTTGGTCTAACAGTTCCGGTGCTCGCATTTTTCTTGCTGAAGCTTCTAAAGAAACTCTCGGTTGTTGATCGGGGAGCACTTGCTGCCCACTATGGGTCGACGTCGTTGGTGACCTTTACCGCAGCGGTAATCTTTTACGAATCTGTTTCGATTTCAGTCGAGGGTTATCTCACCACCTTGCTGGCAATCTTGGAGATCCCTGGAATTATCGTCGGTTTAATGCTTGCTTCCAGGGGGCTTCGCAGGGAAGTTTCCTGGGGAGAATCCTTCCGGGAGATTTTGACCGGCAGATCAATCTTCTTGCTTGCCGGTGGTCTAGTAATAGGATTCCTGACTAAATCAACTGGATTCGCTGGAATCGAATTTTTCTTCGTCGCGCTGTTCCCAGGGGTACTGACGCTGTTCTTGCTTGAGCTTGGAATTGTCGCCGGTAGAAGGCTCAAAGATCTAAAGAAAGCCGGCATTGGCCTAGTCGTATTTGGCATTTTGTTTCCGTTGCTTTCTGGCACATTAGGAGTGATGACGGGACACCTGACGGGACTTGGCCTAGGAGGCGCCGCAACATTGGGCGTTCTCAGTGCTTCGGCTTCCTACATCGCGGCCCCCGCGGCAGTTCGATTGGCATTACCGGAGGCGAGCCCAGGAATCTATCTGACCGCGAGCCTTGGAATCACGTTCCCGTTCAACCTAACCTTGGGTATCCCTATCATGTTGGAAATAAGTAAGTTCCTAGAAAGTGCAGGCCTTTGATGCTGAAAGATCGAAAACTAATAGTTGTCGTGGTCGAAGCTGCTCTTGAGCAGCGACTTTCAAAGGACATACTCTTCCAGGGCGCCAAGGGCTTCACCATCACTCACGCCAACGGTCTAGGTCCAAGAAACCAGCGTGCGGGTGATTTGGAAGGTGGCAATATTCGTCTCGAGACGGTGGTGTCAGAAGAGATCTCAAACAATATCCTGGAGCTACTAAAGACGAGCTATTTCCCACACTATGCCTGCAGCGCTTGGGTGTCGGATGTGCAGATATTGCGTGAGGACAGGTACTAGTTCGATCCGGTTGCTGAGACAATTGTTCTTTGGCAACTTTAGAACGGATGGCTTGGGGTGAGTGAGCTAGAGATCAACTATCCTCCAGACCTTCCGGTTGCAGCACGACGAGAAGACATTCTCGAGGCCATCACCAACAATCAAGTCTTGATTGTTGCCGGTGCTACCGGTTCCGGTAAGACAACGCAGCTTCCAAAAATGTGCCTAGAGCTTGGACGAAAATCCATTGCTCATACTCAGCCCAGAAGAATTGCCGCGCGCTCGGTGGCCGAGCGTATCTCCGAGGAGCTGAAGGTTGAATTGGGTGGTCTGGTTGGTTACCAGGTTCGCTTTACTGATCAGGCAAGCAAGGCGACCAGGGTGAAAGTCATGACTGACGGCATCTTGCTAAATGCTCTGCAGCGAGATCGAATGCTCAAGCAGTACGACACCATAATCATCGATGAAGCCCACGAGCGAAGTCTAAATATTGACTTTCTGCTTGGCTTTTTGAAACAACTATTACCCACGCGTCCCGAGCTCAAGCTAATAATCACCTCGGCGACAATTGATCCCGGTTCCTTTTCGAAGCATTTCAACGATGCTCCAATTATCGAGGTTTCGGGAAGAACCTTCCCGATTGAGATTCGCTATCGCCCAGTAACAAGAGATGGATCGCAGGATGCCGACCCGGATATTGAAACTACTGCAGCCGACTACTTGGACGGAGTGATCTCGGCGCTCAAAGAACTTGAGGGCGAACAAGATGGCGACGTGCTGGTCTTTCTTTCTGGAGAATCAGAGATCAAAGACGCCCAGGATGCAATCGAGGGCAGCATCACTCAGGGCGCACTCAAGGGAAACACCGAAGTATTACCGCTCTATGGCCGACTGAGCTCCGCCGAGCAACATCGAGTGTTTGAAGTTAGCAAAGTAGCCGGATTGCGAAAGCGCGTGATTCTTGCCACCAACGTTGCCGAGACCAGCCTCACGATCCCGAATATTAAATACGTTATAGACGCCGGCACCGCCAGGATCTCTCGCTACAGCCCAAAGGCAAAGGTTCAGCGACTGCCGATTGAAGCAATTTCGCAGGCAAGTGCTAATCAGCGAGCAGGTCGTGCTGGGCGAACCAGCCCAGGCATTGCAATCAGGCTTTATTCCAAAGAGGACTTTCAATCTCGTCCAGAGTTCACCGATCCTGAGATTCTGAGAACTAACCTCGCTTCGGTTATTTTGCAGGCTGCAACTATCGGACTTGGCGATCTAACCAAGTTTCCATTTCTTCAGGCTCCTGAACCCAGGGGAGTCAAAGACGGCATTGGGCTTCTCAAGGAGCTGGGAGCTATTGATCAAGACTCAAATGAAGTCGAGCTCACCAAGCTTGGTAAACAGCTCGCCAGGCTCCCGATCGAACCTCGATTCGCAAGAATGCTGCTGGAATCAAAGAAGCATAATGTTGTGCGAGAGGTCATGGTTATTGTTGCCGGGCTAACGATTCAGGACCCGAGAGAGCGCCCCCTTGAAAAGCGCGAGAAGGCAGATCTCCTGCATGCTCGCTTTCTTGACCCAAGCAGCGATTTTCTTTCACTAGTGAATCTTTGGAATCACGTTGAAGATCAGCAGGACAAACTGTCATCTTCTGCGTTCCGCAGGCTTTGTAAACAGGAGTTTCTAAACTACCTTCGGGTTCGTGAGTGGCAGGATCTGGTCCGCCAACTAAAAAGCGTTAGCAAGCCGTTGAATCTGAATTTCGGTAATCGTAGGGTTGACCCCGAAGGAATCCACAAGGCCTTGTTATCTGGGTTGCTCAGTCAAATCGGTTTGCAGCAAGAAAATGAAAAAAAGGTTTTCAAAAACGGCAAACTCCAGAAACAAAAGCGAGTGCAGAGTGAGTACTTGGGTTCCGGTGGCAAGAAGTTCGTAATCTTCCCGGGCTCTGCTCTTGCCAAGAAGCCCCCCGAAGCCCTAATGAGCGCGGAACTTGTCGAAACCAGTCGACTGTTTGCCCGCATGAATGCTGCGGTCGATCCGGCGTGGGCGGAGGAGCTTGCGGGCGATCTTGTTCGAAGAAGCGTTTCAGAACCCCACTGGGAAAAGAAGCTTGGAGCAGTTATCGGGCTTGAGCGAGTAATGCTGTTTGGGTTGACATTGGTTGCAAACCGCAAGGTTCAGTACTCGCGCATTGACCCGATGCTATGTCGGGAGTTATTTATTAGGCATGCCCTGGTTTATGGAGAGTGGGACTCAAAGCAGGTCTTTGACCAAAAAAACAAGGACTTGCTTTTCGACATGGAAGCCGCCGCCGATCGGGCGCGCTCACCCCAGCTTGCAGCTGGTGAGGACGATGTCTTCCGCTTCTACAACAATCGGATTCCGCTGGATGTTTTTTCCACCGGCAGCTTTGAGGGTTGGTGGAAAAAGGCTAAACACGAAAAGCCGGAGTTTCTAACCATGACCAAGGCTGAGTTGCTAGGTTCCGATGAGGCTCAACTTGACGAAGCCGACTACCCCGGGCAACTGGTTATCGACGGCCAAGAATTTAGCCTCAGTTATTTATTCGACCCCGGTAACGAAAACGACGGGGTTTCGGTGGAGGTCCCGATTTCACTGTTGGGAAGCATCAGGCCAGAGGGTTTCGAGTGGCTGATTCCGGCAATGCGATTGGAGCTGATCACCGAGCTGATCAGGAGCCTGCCAAAGGCGGTTCGCAAAAATGTAGTCCCTGCCAAAGACTGGGCAGCAAAGGTGCTGCGAAATCTACCCACGGAGCCCACCGGCAAGATCGCTGAAGTGTTGGCCACTCAGCTGCAGTCTTTGAGTGGCGTCAGGGTTCGCCCAGGAGATTTCAGTCCTGAGGTATTACCTGCTCAACTAAGGGTCTCTTATCGAGTCCTTGATTCCAAGGCGAAGCAACTCGAAATCGGCAACGATTTAGCTGCACTTCAACAGAAACTTGCCCAAAGCTCGATCGAGGCGGTGTCGAACATGATTCAGTTCGACGGGCCGTCGATTGAGCGAAGCAATTTAGAGACCTGGGATTTCGACGAACTACCTAGGCAGCTAGATACAAAGCAGGGCAGCAATAAGATAAGCGCCTTCCCGGCACTGGTTCTAGATGAAAAAACAAACACCGTTGATTTGAAGCTTCACTCCTCGGACGCCATTCAAGCACTAGAGCATCCAATCGGTGTCGTGGAGTTAGTTCAGCTGAGTATTCCATCGCCGGCGAAGTACATCGAGGCACATTTAACTCAAGCCGAGAAGCTGGCTATTGCCAGCTTGCCCTACCCAAGCCTCAGTGCTTTTGTTTCCGATGTGATCAGGGCAGGGGCTAAAAAACAGCTCTTTATTCTTGATTCCAAAGGTCTAATTTTTACTGCCAAAGAATTTGAAAATCTCAGGCAACTTGTCGAGGCCATTTCGATTGAGCTCATTTTTGACGTTGCAAAAATAATACTGAAGATTTCTCAAGCTGCGAGTGAAGCGAATAAAGCGATCTCCAGCGCCAAGGCGATTGATTTCCTCACGGTGCTTGCGAGTGAGAAGCTCCACATCCAACAACTTTTGATCCCAAAGCTAGTCTCGGCTACCGGTCTCGATCGGCTGTCGCGAATCGAAATATACTTACGCGCTATCACGCAGCGCGTGGTGAAGCTCCAGGAGAGTCCGGAGCGCGATCGAATTAGCGCGATCGAATTAGCAAAAGCGATCGAGGTCTTCGAAATCGCAGGAGGAAGGTTGCCGTTACCTCAAAAATCCAGCGAGAAACTTACTTCTGCACGATGGTTGCTTGAGGAACTAAGAGTGAGCCTGTTCGCTCAGTCGCTCGGAACCCAAGAAGCGGTTTCTCTAAAGCGAATACAAAAACAGCTGTCTTAGTTTTGTGGAAAGCCTAGGTTCACTCCACCGTGGCTGGGGTCTAGCCAGCGAGAGGTGATCACCTTGGTTCTTGTGAAAAACCTAAAGCCTTCTTCGCCGTGTGCCCGGCTGTCGCCGAACAGTGAGTTTTTCCATCCTCCGAAGGAGAAGTAGGCAACTGGAACTGGAATTGGCACATTCACGCCGATCATTCCGGCTTCAACTTCGTTCTGGAATCGTCTTGCTGCGCCACCGTCGTTGGTGAAAAAGCCGTTCCGTTGCATAGCTTCGTCGTTTATAAGCGCCAGTCCTCTTCAAAAGAACTCACACGAATCACGCTTAGTACGGGTCCGAAGAGTTCGTCTTGGTAGGCCTTGGAGCTTGTTGGCACCTTATCTAGCAGGGTTGGTCCAAGCCAAAAACCGTTCTCATCGCCGTCGGGAACAACGGACCTACCGTCAACTACAACCTTTGCTCCGTCAGCCTCCGCAATTTCTATGTAGCCGGCAACTTTGTCGCGGTGTTCCTTGGTTACAAGTGGCCCCATGTCGCAGGCGCGACGACCATCACCCACTTTGATTTGAGAGATTCGAGACACAATCTTGTCGATCATTTCATCGGCCACGGGCTCAACGGCAACAACCACTGAGATTGCCATGCACCGCTCACCGGCAGAGCCGAAGCCGGCGTTTATTGCTGAGTCTGCAACAAGGTCTAGGTCAGCGTCTGGAAGCACGAGCATGTGGTTCTTGGCCCCACCCAGAGCCTGGACACGCTTGCCATTTTTGGCGCAATTCTCATAAATGTATTGAGCAATCGGGGTTGAGCCGACAAAGCTTATTGCGGCGACATCATCGCTATTGATTAGGCCGTCGACCGACTCCTTGTCACCTTGCAGGACATTGAAAACTCCCGCTGGCAAGCCAGCCTCAGTCCAAAGTTTTGCCATCCACAGGGCAGCGCTCGGATCTTTTTCGCTCGGTTTTAGAATCACGGTATTGCCGCGGCAATAGCTATGGGAAAAACCACATCGCACCATTGCTGGAAAATTGAAGGGCTAATGATGCCTACGACTCCAAGGGGTTGCTTGGTGGAGTACACATCAACATTGGTTGATGCATTTTCCGAGTATTCGCCTTTTAGTAGATGAGGCATACCGCAGGCAAACTCCACAACTTCTTGGCCTCTAGTTATCTCTCCAAGGGCATCAGATAAAACTTTGCCGTGCTCGGCAGTGATTATTGCTGCAAGCTCGGGCTTCCGCTCATTCAATAGCTCACGGAATTTGAAAATTATCTGTTGGCGCTTAGCCAATGAAGAGTCGCGCCAGGCAGGGTAGGCAAGCTTTGCAGAGTCGATGGCAGCTTTGATGTCTTTAGCATCAGCCAGGGCAACTCGGCCGGACTCTGTTCCAAGAGCTGGGTCATAAACCGGCGCCGTCCTTGTTGATGAGGGCTTTTGTTCGGCACCAGAAATGTAGTGGGAGATCAGGTTCATTTTGCATCCTTACTTTGATGCTAGTTGCAGGGCCTGGGTGGCTTGGGAAATAATACTTGCTTAGGCAAGCTAACACTATTTATAGTCGCCCAGTTGCCCTTTTGATTAGCTCAGTAATGAGAGTCTCCGCCATTTTGTCAACTTTGTTCAGTGCGTATGAGATCGGCCACATTTCACCCTCGTCCAGAGTTGCATGCTCGCTAAACCCAAGAGTTGCAAACCTCACCTTGAACTTTCCGGCGCTCTGAAAAAACGGAATGGTTTTGCCGTTGTGCCCCCAAGCTGGCATGCCATACCAGGTCTTCGCATCAAGGTCTGGGGCATGGGTCTTCACGAGCTCATGGACCCTTAGTGCCATTGCCTTGTCGCCGCTATCCATCTGCTCGATTTTGAGCATGACATTCGCCTCTGCGGCGATCTTGTCATCCTTATTCTTTAGCTCCTTAGCCCTCTCTCGCATTGCTTTTCGCTCATCCGCGGTGAAGGCGGTTGTGTTGTCAGTCATAGTTCTCCAGTCGATGCAGCCTCGCCAAAAACACTAGTGACAAAAGCCTTATGAGCGCGGGATGAATTTGGGTTACTGGGCTGTTGAATATGGGGTTGCTCAGATCGATGCCCAGCCATCTATCAGGCTGGACTTCTAACCTTAGGGAGCCTCCATACCCCGCACGCAAGCGTGCTCCAAATGATTTAGGAACTAAATGGCCCAGCTGCTATACCGCCTTGGAAAATTTTCTGCCAAACGAGCCTTCGCTGTCATAGCTATCTGGGTGCTACTGATTGGAACTGCAGGAGCCGCGGCTTTGCTCTCCGGAGGCAAGCTCGGAACCACAATGACCCTAGACGGCATTCCATCTCAGGACCTAGCGACTTCACTTCAGGAGACATTCCCCGAGGCTGCCAGAGCTTCCGGACAAGTTGTCTTCCACAAAGCAGACGGAGTTGAATTTTCAGGGGCGGAGATTTCGGGCATTTCTAATCTCCTAGACAGCGTCAAAGCACTGATTGCTGTGGACGATGTTGCTGATCCATTTATTACTCAAGCAACCCTTGATGGTCAGCGGGCTGACTTGGCTGCTGGCCTAGTGGCTATTTTGGACGGCAAGGCTGAAATCAATACAAGTCAGGCTTCGTTGGACGCCGGACAAGATCAACTGGATGCCGCTAAATCTGATCTAGAGGCCCGGGCTCAAGCGTTGCAGGAAACTCTTGAATCCATGGTTGCCAATAACGCCCCCGGAACCGAGCAGGTCTTAGTCGGGCTAGCCCAGATTCAAGTTGGACTTGATAAAATTGCACTCCAGCAGACCGAGCTAACCAACGGGCAAGCCAAACTTGATGAGGGCAAGACCGAGCTTGCGAGCAATGAAGTCCAGCTTGTGGCAGCGAAAAGCTCCTTGGCACCGCCATAATTTCCGCACCGTTTCAGTTGATGGCCAGACCGCTTTTGCCACGATTTACTTTGATCAGCCGACTGGTCAGCTAGATGAGGTGGCAGCCTCCGAGTTGTGGCGCTCATAGCGGCTCAGACGCTGCTGGAATTCAGTCGATACTCACAATCCTTGGTGTTCTCACTTGATGGACTTCTGGGCATCGGAGAAATAATTGGCTTGGCAATCGCAGCACTTGTGCTTGCAATAATGCTTCGAACCTTCATTGGTGCCGGACTTCCCGTGATTGCAGCAATCACTGGAGTCGCTATCTCTGCGGCCATAACCTTTGCCCTGTCCTCCGTGATTGAAATGACCAGCACCACTCCATTGCTGGGAATCATGCTTGGGCTTGCGGTGGGAATCGATTACTCGTTATTTATTTTGAATCGTCACCGACGTCAGCTAAAAGCTGGAGTTGAACTTCAAGAATCCATCGGTCTTGCCAATGGCACCAGCGGCAATGCCGTCGTCTTTGCAGGTATCACTGTAGTTATTGCTCTCTTGGCTCTGAACTTAACCGGTGTGGGCTTCCTAGGCTTGATGGGTACCGCTGGAGCGCTGGCGATTGTGGTTGCAGTTTCGGTTGCACTGACTTTGGTGCCTGCGGTGCTGGGTCTAGCCAAAGAAAAAGTCCTGACGCAAAAAGAACGCTTAGCGCGTGCCGCAACAGGCCTTTCGAGCACGCCAGAGCAGGTTCATGCCCTCGAAGAGGCAAACGCCAGCCACAAGCCTGTGTTTGCTAATAAGCGTCCTTGGCTAGTCATCGTTGGAGTAGTAACGATTTTGATGATCGTGGCGGTTCCCGCCTTGAGCATGCGTCTTGCGCTGCCAGACGGTGGAGCCGAGGCAAGCGACTCAACCGCATTCAAGTCCTACACGCTAATTTCCGAAGCCTTCGGCCCCGGCAGCAACGGCAGCTTGGTTGCAATAGTCGATGTTCCAGAGAAACTTGACAAGATCGCAGAGCTTGAGATGCAGGCCGAGGTCGCAGAGCGTCTATTTGCGCTGGATAATGTTTCGGCAGTGCTTCCTGGAGGAGTTTCGACCTCTGGCCTGGACTTGATGTTTGTGCTGGTTCCGGAATTTGGCCCAACCAGTGCTGAGACTGAGCAATTGGTGTTCGACATTCGAGAACTTGAAACAGTATTTCCAACTGAGCTAAACGCAAACATTGAGGTCACTGGTATCGCGGCTGTGAACATAGACATTTCTCAGAAACTGGCCGATGTGTTGCCGCTCTACCTCGGCACAGTGGTCATTTTGTCGTTCTTGCTTTTGATTCTGGTGTTTAGGTCACTCATTGTTCCTTTGGTTGCAACCGGTGGCTTCCTGCTAACCGTTGGGGCGACTCTGGGCGCGGTTGTCGCGGTCTATCAGTTCGGTTGGTTGTCGGAAGTTTTGGGCGTTACTCAAGCCGGTCCAATACTTAGCTTCTTGCCAATTCTTTTGATCGGAATCCTGTTCGGCCTTGCAATGGATTACCAGCTATTCGTGGTTTCGGGTATGCGTGAGGCATATGTTCACGGCAAGAGCGCAAAGGAATCTATTGACTCCGGTATCCACTTGGGCAGGCCGGTCGTTATCGCCGCAGCCATCATCATGGTCGCGGTATTTGGTGGTTTTGCCTTCTCACACATCACCATGATTAAGCCGATGGGCTTCGGTCTGGCAGTTGGCGTCCTGATTGACGCGTTCCTAGTTCGACTGCTGCTGGTCCCGGCTCTGATGAGCGTCATTGGAAAAGCAGCTTGGTATCTGCCAAAGTGGCTCGACAGGTTGTTGCCTGATGTCGATGTTGAGGGCGCAAAGCTCGAGCGCTCGCGCTCGCAGGCCTAGACTGGACACAACTTAGAACTAGGGAGTTCGCATAATGGCAAAAGCTATAAAGCCGGCTAAAACACCGGACCAGCAAATTGGGGGACTACGAAAGTACAACGTAGTTGCCGGTTTCTTGCACCTAATCCAAGCGGTGGGGTTCGCATTTGTTTTGACAATGCTTGACTACCAGATTCTGTATCCGGTAAAAATCGAATACCCAACGGGTCCTCCGGGAGTGGCCAGTCCAGTCGACGTGGTGAGTCTATTTGACATCAACATTGGTGCCGGAATTGTTGGCTTCTTGGCGCTATCTGCGCTGTTCCACTTCATTATCTCTTCGCCAATGTTCTTCCAGCGCTACAAGGCTGGCCTGAAGGTAAATCACAACTATTTTCGTTGGGTTGAGTACTCGCTGAGCTCCTCGGTAATGATCTTCTGCATCGCATTACTAAACGGTATTACCGACATTGCGGCCCTGGTGGCGATCTTCGCGGTGAACGCATCAATGATCTTCTTCGGTGCTCTTCAAGAGAAGTACGAAACCCCTGGAAACGGCAAAGGCCTCCCATTTATCTTTGGATCAATGACCGGAATTATTCCTTGGTTGATTCTCGTTCTCTACATCTGGCAGCCGGGGGCAACAAACGCATCCGAAATCCCAGGTTTTGTCTACGGCATCGTTGTTGCATTGTTTTTGTTCTTCAACACCTTCGGTTTCAACCAGGCATTCCAGTACAAGAAAATTGGGCCTTGGAAGAACTACCTATTCGGCGAGAAGAGCTACATCACTCTCAGCCTTGTAGCTAAGACCGTTTTGGCATGGCAGATATTTTCCGGAGCTATCATTCCGGCCTTGGTCAGCTAGCCAATAATTAGGTAGAAACTCCCGCTGGCCTTACGAGGCCAGCGGGATTATTCGCACGGCAAAGAATCCGGGCTTACCAGCGAAAGTCGAACTGCGCGTTTGCCGGCTGGAAATTGACCTGATCAGGGAACAAAACTTCGACCGGACAAGTTTTATTGTCGTAATAAATAAAGGAAGGTTCCATGACCCAAGTCCTGAACCGAAAGTTCGCCCTTCGCGCTCTTGTTTTAGTAGCGGTTTTGTCGGCTACAGGCTGCGCAGGAATGCCTATGTCCATGATGAATCATGGCGGCACACAAATTGAGTCGGCTAGCGGGGTGAACACATCTGACTTTTCTGGGGTGGACATAATGTTTGCCCAGATGATGATTCCGCATCACCAGCAGGCGATCGACATGTCAGCGCTCGCAGAATCTAGGGCGCTGAGCCCGGAGGTGAAGGCTTTAGCCTCAAAGATTAGCGCTGAGCAAGGTCCCGAAATTGAGCAAATGCGCGCCTGGCTCAAAGCTGCAAATGCGCCAACCGAGATGGGTCATCAAATGTCCATGGATGGAATGCTCTCGGATGCCGAGTTGGAGCGCCTAACCAATGCCAGCGGCGCAGAGTTTGATGAGCTTTTCATTTTAGGAATGATTGCACACCACGAAGGGGCCATCGAGATGGCTCAAATGGTGGTGGACTCTAAAAATCTTGAAGCCCGCGAACTCGGAGAGACCATCATCAAAATGCAGACATTAGAAATTGCCGAACTAAAGGCGCTGCTCTCCAATTAGTTGTGGCTTGTGAGTGCAATTGGGCGTCTACTTCATTCGAGCGGCATATTTTGTGGGGTCAGCAATGACCTCTTGAAAAACTAACTCGGATGCACCGATGGCGAGTGAATTGGTCCCAAGTTCATTAACAAAAATCTGCATGCCTTCCATCACTGCTGGAATGGCGTGCTTTTCGATCACCCGATGGAAGTAGTTCTGGTCAAATCGGTACAAGAACCTTAGGAATCCAGCCAGCACGAACACCTCGGGATTAAAAATGTTCGCAAGGTTTGCTGTCGCGATGCCTAGCGCTTCGAGTTGCCTTCTAGCCAATGCAGTTGATTGTGGAGTTCGGTTGTTGAGAAGCGCGATTTCAAGATCCTCATCGGAAACATTCTTCAATCCCAATACAGCTTCTAGGTCGTCTCTTCTGACCAAGGCCTCAAGGGTTCCCTGAATGCCCGAGTAGTCCAGCTCCTTGCCTGAGCTTATTCTCATGTGACCAAGTTCAGCTGCGTAACCACGGAACCCCTTTAGCTCGGTGCCGTTCATGAAAACACCTCCTCCGATACCGGAGGTGCCGTGCATGTAAACGACATCTGTGGCACCTTTGGCTGCCCCGTAAGCCATCTCGGCCTTACATCCCAAAGACGCATCGTTTGCGACAAAAACCGGCATCGGCAGCCGCTGTGTTAGTAAGTCGCGAATTGGGAACTCAGACCATTGCAGATGGGGGGCCTGTCTAACAATCCCGGTTGAGGAGTTGATCTGGCCCGGCACAATGACACCAATTCCCAGAATTCGGTAGGACGTGTCGCTGGCTTCGAGGTCGGTGACGAGGTTGTTAATAACCTCAACCATGTCTTCGACTGCTTGGTATGGGCCGATTGGCTCATCGTAGAGACGTTTTTCCGAGTGAACGATGGTTCCGTTGAAGGCAACGGCCTTGACTTCAAGATAATCGACCTCAGGGTGGACTGAAATTGCAAGCATTTCCTTGGAGGCGTCAACGCCCATGCTAGGTCTACCAACTCGGTCAATTTGTTCAGCTCCGGTGTCCGAGGCAAATCCTAAATTCACCAGCGTCGTTAGAAGCTTGGCAACCGTAGATCGACTTAGGCCCGTAATGCTGCAAATCTCAGAGCGGGTAATGGCGCGATGCTCGTGAATCAAACCAAGGACGATTGAAAGGCTCGACTGTCCGGAGGCTCGGGCCTCAAACATCGGGGTCGCTTTGGAGGTCATCTCAGTCACTAATGCTTTCGTTTAGTTTGTCTAGGCAACATACAAACAAGCCTATTAAGTGAATAGAGTTGCAGAACAAACATGCAACACCACCATAAACAGGCCCTATAAAAGCTAATTGTTATCGAATCTTGATAAAAATAGTTCATTTTCATTTGTTTCGTGTGGAAACATAAGGAAACCTACTCCAGCCGACTTGGCTCGAGTCGGGCCGAGACAAACTACTTAGAAAAATAAGGGGAAAAATGAAGAAGTTCAGAATTGCTTCTCTAGCTGCAGTTGCAGCCGCATCTTTGGTGCTGGCCGGCTGTGCAGCAGATACTGC
>FUWD013191303.1_pt1 | contig 13985 bp, 8 predicted proteins | sample 1063281 | NCBI WGS metagenome assembly FUWD01 (sample SAMEA79048168, study PRJEB19326) | metagenome | biome: marine | reverse complement strand
AGTTTTATAGATCTTGTGTATCTCCTTTTTGCCTGCTTCCTGCCGGTTTTATCCCACTTGTTCGGCATATGCTCTGGAATCTTATCAAACTCTGGGTTTGATGAGAGGTACATATCTGAGTTTATGGCGGATCTTGAAATGTAATCCGCTCCATCCCGGAGGTGTTGATCCGGTTCCAGGAGAATCTGGCCCAGAACCAGCTGATAATGCGGTAATTTCTGAAAGAAACTTACACTAGCTTAAAATTTATGGATAAAAACACTTTACTGGCAGTAGTACTCTCAGGTGCAATTATGGTTGGATGGTATGCCATGTTCCCTCCAGCGGATCCGCCTCCTCGAGAGATTGAAAATACAGTAGATCAGGAATTTACAGACAGGACTAAAAATTCGGTGAGACAAGAATCTGCTGAACTTAATGTTGAAGATTCTACCATTTCTTCAACTGTACCTTCGTCATCAATTAAGGAGGTTGACAGTAGTTTACCATCAAAGGAAGTAACCATAGAAACAGAGAATTACAGGTTGGTTATAGACACTAAAGGTGGAATTGGAAAAAGTCTGCAGTTAAAACATTATAAACATACAAAGCCCAGGCTTACTTTGAGTACCTGGTTCCCATTTCTTACCAGCTTCATTGGTCCAGATTATCTTGATGAAGTAACAGTGGACAACCGTGTACAAATGTTCGGGAATCATTTGGAAGGAGTACCGGCTTTTGCTCAAGAGTTTAAGGGAGATGCAAAAACCACTGAAATGTTTCGCAATACTGTATTTTCTGCAAGTCAAGATCATGTTGTGCTGGAAGAAGGACGCCTGAATACTACACTCACTTTAACCTCACCCATAGTGAATGGGCTCCAGATGGTTAAAATCTTCGAAGCAAATCCTGATAGTTATCTTTTAAATTATCGTATTCAGTTGATCAATCGCTCCAATGATGTTCGTCCTTTGGAAGTGCTTTATTTTTTTGGAGAACAGCGGCTTGCAGACAATGGCGGCGGAATGCAACAAGTTTCTCATGAAGGTCCAGTCTTTTTTTTCGATGAGAGTCTGCAGACTGAAAGCACTGAAAACATAGAAAATGAACTGCCCGTAACGCAAATGAAATGGTTAGGTGTTGAGGATCAATATTTTATTGGTGCGGCAGTTCCAATGACTCCGGTAAAGAACGGTTTTTTTAGAGCAGGATCATACATTTCAGAACCACAAGCTAATCAGTTGGGAGAGAGGAAATTGTCTCCATATTTTGGTGTAGCTCTGCCGAAGACAAATATACAGCCGAATCTTCTCGTTGAGTCAGATTTTAGAATGTTTTATGGGCCAAAAGAAGATCAAGAATTGCTGAAATTTGGGCACAACCTGGAAATGTCTCACGACATGACTCTGGAAATTCTGGCAGCACCACTGTTGGATTTACTACGCTGGATTTACGGTTATGTTGGAAACTACGGTGTTGCTATTATTATTCTGACGATTATAGTTCGTGTAGTTTTGTTTCCTCTGACTTACAAGGGCATGAAAAGTATGAAGCGTATGCAGCAGTTAACTCCGAGGATGAAGAAACTACAGGAAAAGTATAAAAAAAACAAAGAAAAGCTGAACAAGGAAATGATGGAGCTGTATCGTAAAAATAAAGTCAATCCGCTTGGTGGTTGTTTACCGATGCTGCTCCAGATCCCTGTGTTTTTTGCGCTTTATAGCTCACTTTCAAGTGCCGTTGAATTGCGACATGCACCTTTCATCTTTTGGATTAGTGACTTGTCGCAACCGGACGGATTGGGGATTACGCCCTTGCTGATGGGGGCATCTATGTTCATTCAACAAAAAATGACCCCACAAACCGCAATGATGGACCCCACACAGGCGAAAATCATGCAAATGCTGCCTTTCATTTTTACTATTTTTACCTTCACTTTCCCATCCGGATTGACTTTGTATTGGGTAACGAGCAATATCCTTTCGATTGCCCAGCAGCAAATTATCAACCGGATCAAAACACCCGAGTTACAACACTGATCAACTGTTCTGTTTTTCAGTCTTTTCCTTAAAACTCAATTTTCCTGGTTAGAAGAGAACTTGATTTTGGCCAGAATTTCTGTTCTTCTCTATAAGTTATAGTGTCAATAAAGGATCATTCATGAGCGAAAAGCTTTGCCTACTCATGATATATTTTGACTTGTTTTAATAGTTGGTTGAATAAACCAAAAGAATAAAACCATAACTTCATAAAGTTTAGTACAGAGCTTTTTATAAAGTATAATTTTAGTTTCCTATATGTATCAATATCCTGAAAAACAAGGGCTTTACGATCCTCAATTTGAGCACGACAATTGTGGTGTGGGATTTGTAGTTCAGATAAAAAATCGGCAATCTCACCAAATTGTCGAGCAGGGACTGAGTTTACTCTGCAATCTGAATCACCGGGGAGCACTTGGCGCAGATCCAGATACAGGAGATGGTTCTGGAATTTTGATTCAAATTCCCCACCAGTTTTTTGTTGAAGAATGCCAAAGTTCCGGGTTCCATTTGCCTGAATCCGGAGAGTATGGGATTGCCTCCATTTTTCTTCCTCAAGATCCTTATGCCAGAAGACATTGTGGCGAAGTGATTGAAAGTCACATTGTTGAAAAAGGGATGGATTTGCTGGGGTGGCGTGATGTTCCGATTGACAGAGGATACATTGGAAAACAGGCTCTTGCCACAATGCCAGCTATGCGCCAATTGTTCATGGGGCATCGGAGGTTTGAAAATTATAATCAGGACCGCTTTGAAAATAAATTGTATGTAACGCGTAAAGCCATACGTTCATCACTGCAGGATGTTGAAGGTTTTATGATTGTCAGCATGTCCTCACGTACCATAATTTATAAAGGGATGCTGATTCCACATCAGATGGGGAAATTTTTCATTGATTTGTCTGATAAACGCTTGAGGAGTGCTTTGGCGTTGGTACACACCCGTTTCCCGACTAACACCTTTCCGCGCTGGGATTTGGCTCAGCCTTTCAGAAATTTGGCTCACAATGGAGAAATAAACACACTGCGAGGTAATATAAACTGGATGCTGGGCAGGCGTGCGACTTTAAAGTCACCATTGTATGAGGATATCAGCGAACTGCAGCCCATCATTATTCCAAGAGGCAGTGATTCTGCCTGCATGGACAATGTTTTCGAATTCTTGATTCAATCCGGCTATTCTCTCCCACATGCAATGATGATGATGGTGCCGGAAGCATGGGAGCAAAACCCGGAAATGACTCCTGAAAAACAGGCATTTTATGAATACCATGAACATTTAATGGAGCCCTGGGATGGTCCGGCATCTCTCACTTTTACAAATGGTGTTCAAATTGGAGCGACACTGGATCGTAACGGATTGCGTCCTTCACGATATGTAGTGACAAAAGATGATCTGGTCATTATGGGCTCTGAAGTAGGAGCCGTCGAGATTCCTCCGGAAAATATCAAATTTAAAGGTCGTTTACAGCCGGGCAAGATGTTTCTTGTTGATACCAAAGAGGGAAGGATTATTGATGATACTGAATTGAAAGCTAATATTTGTGACGCTCAACCTTATTCGCAGTGGCTGAAAGAGAATATGCTTGAATTGTCTGATTTGCCAAAACCGGATCAGGTACCGGAAACGGATTTTGAATCACTTTTATTAAGGCAGAAAATTTTTGCTTATACCACCGAAGATATAAATTTATTATTAACTCCAATGTTTACAAACGGTGTTGAAGCTTCAGGTTCAATGGGTGACGATACGCCGTTAGCCGTGCTCTCAGACAAGCCGCGGCTGCTTTACGATTACTTCAAGCAAATTTTTGCACAAGTTAGTAATCCTCCCGTTGATGCAATCCGGGAAGAATTGGTGATGTCACTGACAAGCAGGTTGGGGTCTGAAAAAAATATTCTTGATCCCGGAGCAAATCACGCAAAGATGTTGAAACTCTTTCATCCAATACTGAGCAATGAAGAGCTTGCACAAATTAAAGCACTTGATAAACAGGACTTCAGATCGAAAACTTTAAGTATGCTTTTTGATGCAGCTTCAGGTGTTGAAGGGTTTTCCAGAGCGCTTAAAGAACTTTGTGAAGAAGCAGAAAGTGCAGTGAATTCCGGTACAACTTTTGTGGTTTTGAGTGATCGTGGTGCAGCTAAGGATCAAGTCCCAATTCCTGCCTTATTAGCAGTAGGGGCAGTTCACCATTACCTGACTCTCAAAAGGGTACGCTACAAAACGGGTATAATTGTGGAAACCGGAGAAGCGAGGGAAATTACACATTTTTGCTTACTTGTAAGTTATGGTGCAGGTGCGATCAATCCGTATCTGGCTATTGAAACTATAGAACAAATGATTCAGCAAAAGGAGTTGCCTGAGGAATTAACGCTGGAAAAAGCTAATCAGAATTATTGTAAGGCCATTCGTAAAGGAATGTATAAAGTTTTCTCGAAGATGGGAATTTCTACCATACAAAGCTATCGTGGCGCTCAAATTTTTGAGGCGATTGGACTGGATGAAGAACTGATACGGGATTATTTTACAGGAACTCCATCCAGAATAAGCGGTGTTGGTATAAGAGAAATTGCCCAGGAAAGCTTATTGAGGCATGAAACGGCTTTGGAAGAAACTCCGGAAACTAGAGAAATATTGTCTGGAGGAGGATTATATCATTGGCGCAGAAACGGAGAATTTCATCAAATTAATCCGGTCATGACAAACACTCTACAGAGAGCTGTCCGCACAAACAGTCAGGACGCTTATAATGAATTCTCACGTCTCGTCAATGAACAGAAACAGCGTTTTTCTACACCGAGAAGCTTGTTTGAGTTTGCAGAAGGAACTCCAATTTCGCTTGATGAAGTTGAACCTGCTGCGGAAATTGTAAAGCGATTTGTGACTGGAGCGATGTCACTTGGATCGATCAGCTCTGAATCACACGAAACTATGGCGATTGCCATGAATCGCATCGGTGGAAAAAGCAACAGTGGAGAAGGCGGTGAAGATTCTGCACGTTTTGATAAACGAACAAACGGAGATTTCCCAAACAGTACTATTAAACAAGTTGCTTCAGGACGTTTTGGAGTTACAATCCATTATCTGGTCAACTGTACAGAAATCCAAATTAAAGTCGCTCAGGGTGCCAAGCCGGGAGAAGGCGGTCAACTACCTGGGAATAAAGTCAGTGAAGAAATTGCAAAAATTCGCAATTCCACTCCCGGAGTGACCTTGATTTCACCTCCTCCGCACCACGATATTTATTCTATCGAAGATCTGGCCCAGTTAATTTTTGATCTGAAAAATGCTAATCCACAAGCAAAAATCAACGTTAAGCTGGTGGCAGAAGCAGGAGTTGGTACCATTGCTGCGGGAGTAGCAAAAGCTCATGCGGATGTCATCACAATCGCTGGTCACGACGGTGGGACTGGTGCGTCACCTTTGACCTCGATAAAACATGCGGGAGTGCCGTGGGAACTTGGACTTTCTGAAGCACAGCAGACATTAATGTTGAATCAATTGCGTGGTCGGGTACGTTTACAGACCGACGGTCAACTTAAAACCGGAAGGGATGTAGCGGTAGCGGCCTTGTTAGGTGCAGAAGAATTTGGTTTTGCGACTGTTCCATTGATTGCTATCGGCTGCATTATGATGCGTAAATGTCACCTCAATACGTGTCCGGTCGGTATTGCCACACAAAATCCTGAATTACGTAAAAAGTTTGTTGGCAAGCCGGAACATGTCATCAACTATTTCTTTTTTGTAGCAGAAGAACTACGGAATATCATGGCCAAACTGGGTTTTCAAACAGTTGATGAAATGATAGGACGAACAGATATGTTGAAGCAGCGCACGAACGTAGACCATTGGAAAGCTGGAAAAGTTGATTTATCAGCAATCCTGCATCAGATTCCTGTGGGAGAAAAGGACACTCCTTACTGTACTCAGAAACAAGATCACGGACTGGACAAACAAATTGATCTTAAGCTGATTGCAGAATCTAAAGATGCGCTGGAACACAAAAAGGCAGTAGAGTTTGTGTTACCGATCAACAATGTGAACCGCTCAGTCGGTACTATGTTAAGTAGTCATATAGCCAAAAAATATGGTGCAGAAGGTTTGCCGGATAACACAATTCACTGCAAATTTGTGGGTTCTGCAGGGCAAAGTTTTGGAGCATTCCTGGCTCATGGTGTTACTCTTGAGCTTGAGGGTGATGCCAATGATTACACGGGAAAAGGTTTGAGCGGCGGCCGGCTGGTTGTTTATCCTCCCAAAAAATCTACATTCAGTTCCTCTGAAAATATTTTAATTGGCAATACTGTACTGTATGGAGCAACCGACGGAGAAGTTTATTTCTGCGGTATTGCAGGCGAACGCTTTGCTGTCCGTAACAGTGGTGTAATTGCAGTGGTTGAGGGTGTTGGCGACCATGGTTGTGAGTACATGACAGGTGGAAGGGTAATTGTGCTTGGAGAAACCGGAAAGAATTTTGCCGCAGGAATGAGCGGTGGGATTGCTTATGTTTTGGTAGAGAACCAATCATTCCATTCACGCTTCAACACTGAAATGGTTGAATTGGAAATTGTGAGTGAACTGCAGGAACAAAAATGGCTACGGAAATGGATTGAGCGACATCAAGACTATACAAAAAGTTGCCGTGCGGCAAGTTTATTGGAAAACTGGGAAAAAACATTAAGTCAGTTTGTAAAAGTAATGCCTATAGAATACCGGGCGGTATTGGGAAAAATGAAAAATAAATCCTCGATTAAATAGCTGCAGTATTAACAAATGGGAAAAGTTACAGGTTTCTTAGAATTTGATAAAGAGAGCCCGCCGCTACGTCCAGTGGATGAAAGAGTGCGTGATTTTCAGGAATATGACACTTTTTTGTCTGAAGAAAATTTGCAGCGTCAGGCCTCCCGCTGCATGGATTGCGGTGTCCCGTTTTGTCACATGGGCTGTCCCCTGGGCAATATGATTCCCGACTGGAATGATCTTGTTTATCGTGGGCACTGGAAAGAAGCTCTGGCTGCATTACACAGCACCAATAATTTCCCGGAGTTTACCGGCCGTATTTGCCCTGCACCATGCGAGGACACTTGTGTTTTGAATGAACATTACACTTTGGATGCAGCAGAAAAACAGCAAAAAGTGAATGTTGTCACAATTGAAGAAATTGAAAAGCACATCGCTGAGCGAGGTTGGGAAGAGGGCTGGATACAACCTCAACTGCCTGAAAAACTTACCGGTAAGTGCATTGCGGTAGTGGGTTCCGGTCCTGCCGGACTGGCAGCGGCACAGCAGTTGCGGCGTGCAGGACATGATGTGACTGTTTTTGAAAAAGACAATAGAATAGGTGGATTACTGGTTTACGGTATTCCGGATTTCAAGTTGGACAAAAAAGTGGTTACCCGACGCGTTGAACAACTCCGTGCAGAGGGGATCAAGTTCAGGACAGGAGTCCATGTAGGCGAGGATTATTCAGTCAAAGAACTGCGGAACAGTTTTGATGCTATCCTGTTGGCAACCGGTGCGCAAAATGCGCGAAAGTTGATGGTCGAAGGCAGTGACTTAGAAGGAGTCCATTATGCAATGCACTATCTTCCGCAGCGCAATCGTGAAGTCGCGGGGGATTCCATTTCGGAAGAGCAAAAAATCGAATCCGGAAACAAAAAAGCAGTAATTCTCGGCGGCGGATTTACAGCAGCTGATTGTTTGGGTAACCTAAATCGGCAAGGTGCAGATCCTAACATTCATCAGTTTGAACTGGTTGATATGGTGCCGCGTCCTACTCCAGTGCATAAAGAAGCGAATCCGGATTGTAGGGCCAATATTTTGACGGAAAAGATAATCAGCGACGACTCAGGCCGGGTTAAAGCTTTGCAGGCGGTTTGTGTAGAATGGAAATGGGAAGCGAAGGGAAACTCTGCGCCTGGTCGAATGACTATGCAGCGTGTTCCGGGGTCAGAGTTTAGCGTGTCCACTGATTTGGTTTTTCTGGCATTGGGATTTTTGGGGCCAAAATTGGAAGGATTACTGGAAGGACTGGGAGTTGAGTTGAATGTTCGTGTAGGAGAAAAACCATTTACACCTGAGCAAGTTAAAAAATTGCTGAAAAACGCGCAGCCGATGTATGATATTTTTTCAGATGAAAATTTTATGACCAGTAAAGACGGTGTGTTCGTAGCAGGTGATGCAAATCGTGGTGCCTCGCTTGTAGTTTGGGCCATTTGGGAAGGGCGTGAGGCTGCACGTTGTATCGATAAATATTTGATGGGAACCACAAGTCTCCCAACGACACCTCAGGCAGAAGTGCTGGTATAACAATCGTTAAAACTAAATATTGTGAGCAAAAACAAACTTATATTTTTGACTGCCTTCGTTGGTTTTGTGGGCCTAACTGTTTATGCTCTCTGGAAAGAAGTAAGCCGCGGCACTGCTCAATTACAGTACAGCATCAGCGGTGTGATCCTTTCCGGTCCGGGAGCAAGAGGAATTGTCAAAACTGACAATGCTCATGTTTTGCTCTTTGATCCGGAAACATTTGAATTGGTTGCTTCGAAAATTCTCAACCCTTTTTTACCGCCTTCAACATTTAGTATCGGACAGGATGACGCAAGTCAACCGCTCAGCGGCTCTTATCGCCTGCTTGTACTCACCGACAAAAATGGGGACCCCAATCTTCCTACAGTTGGAGAAGTCATTGGGCCTCTATCTCAGCCGTTACCTTTAGGAACTGAGGGAGTAAAATATTCTGTGGACCGCCCTTTTCAGGTTTTTCCAGCGGAACTTTTGGCTGTCGAGACAGATTCTCCAGATACGAGTATCCGGGGCACAATCACCGTTGCTCCTGAATTGCAGAGTAAACTAGGTTTAGAAGATAGATTGGTGATCATGCTCTTTGATCCACAACAAGGCCGTCCTGTTGCCATCAAAATGCTCCCGAGTTTCAGGCCACCACAAAATTTCAGTATTGGCCAAACTAATGCTATGGGAGGTCAACAACTCAGTGGAAAGTATTCTCTCAGAATTCTTACTGATAAAAACAGTCAGCCGTTTCAATCTGTTCCTGGAGAAATAATAGGTCGTTCACAAGGTCTGATTTCTTTGGGAACCGGTGATTTGGAGTTTGAACTCGATCAGGCCTATATTCGCTAATCCGCCGGCAATAATTAGGGCTTACTGAAAAAGTATTTATTTTGTCATTCCTGACTTGATTTGGGATTCAAATTCACGATCAGATTGAGCAGAGGATTTTTAAACTGTATGCATGGGCTCCAGGTCTTTTCTACGCTTTGTCCTGAGTGATAATGGAGATGAATTTAAAGCGGAAAACCTGATCAAAAAATTACTTCCGGTCTGGCTATATTGAGAGCTTGATCAATATTTTCGCGAAAGCAGGCACGGTTAGGGAAACCTCCGGGCTGAAGATATTTTCCCTGAGGTATGCTCTGTTCAAGCTCACGATTTTTTTTGTGACGGTCATCTTTTCTCCAGTACGTCCGAGTCCACTCATTTTGAATCGATAATGAGCCTCCAGTTGTTCGTCATGAATCCGGAGGAAACAGAGCACGTAGTCCATGTTGGGATATTCCCGTGAATCTGGAGGAATGAGCTTGACCTCAGTCAATTCTGATTTTCTTTTTTGATATTTTTCCAAAAAACGAAATTGAGTCGTGAAAGTTTGCAAATAATTTTGCAGGATTGGATGCAGGTTAATCTGTAAATTAAGCCGTCCACCTTCAGTTAGCGCTTCATCACCACCAAAAAGCAGATATAATCCACCCTGTTTGTCAGTTATCGGGCAGTCTGTAGATAAATTAAAATTCCAGCCGAAAGTTAGTTCAGAGCCGGCCTGCAGTGCAATATCCTGAGCTACTACTTGTTTTTCGAGAACTTCCCAGGGAACCATCGTACCTTCTTTGAAAGCTTTTTTTAAACCATGTGCAAGAATAATTTGGGAAGTTTTTACAGCAACAGTTTTGCTGCTCATGTTCCTGATTCGAATTTGACCTTTTACAACTTCTCCCTGATTCCATGACTCTCCCTCAACTTCAATTTGATATTCCAGAGGTTGCTGAATATATACGCTTCTCATTTGATCTCTTTAATTTGCTGTTTTAAAGGCCTGAAAACATGGAAATTTAGGTCAGGCCGAATGTGATTATTAGTTTAGATTCCCGTAAACCTTAGCTGAATCTCTACTGTGAACTTTTCTTCCTTCTTGCGACCCCAGTTTTTATAGCGGCTTCCCGTACAGCTTTAGCAATTTTAGGTGCAACCGATGAGTCAAATACACTTGGAATAATATAGTCTGCACAGAGGTGTGATTCTTTTACAGTACCGGCGATGGCGTGTGCGGTGGCCAATTTCATTTCTTCATTTATCGTACTGGCCTGACAATCAAGAGCCCCACGGAATATTCCCGGAAAACAGAGGACATTATTGATTTGATTTGGATAATCACTGCGTCCGGTTGCCATCACGGCCACTACAGGTAAGGCTTCATCTGGACTGATTTCAGGGTCAGGATTTGACATTGCAAAAACAATTGGATCTTTGGCCATGCATTTTACATCTTCCTGATTGATCACATTGGGAGCAGAAACCCCCACAAAGACATCTGCTCCTGCAATTACATCTTTGAGAGTTCCAGAGTCCTGATTTGGATTTGTACTGTCAGCAAACCAGCGTTTACTGGAATTGAGATCGTTTCGTTTAGGATGTATTGCACCTTTGCTGTCACAGCCAATCAAGTTTTTTACACCAAGTTGTAGAATCATCTTGGAACATGCGGTTCCAGCTGCACCTGCACCGGAAACAACTACCTTTATGTCTTCAACTTTTTTATCAACGAACTTTAGAGCATTGATTAACGCGGCAGTCGTGACAACGGCAGTTCCATGTTGATCATCATGAAAAACCGGAATATCCAGCTCCTCCCGGAGTCTGCGTTCAATTTCAAAGCAGCGTGGCGCTGAAATGTCTTCCAAATTTATGGCACCAAAGCCAGGAGCAATGGCCTTAACAGTCCGTATAATTTCTTCGGTATCTGTGGTGTCTAGGCAAATCGGCCATGCGTCTATGTTGGCGAATTCTTTAAAAAGCATTGCTTTGCCTTCCATAACCGGCATGGCGGCTTTAGGGCCAATGTCACCAAGTCCTAATACTGCAGTACCATCGGAAATCACTGCGACTGTGTTGCCTTTGATGGTCAGTTTGTAAGCATCTTCAGGATCTTCGTAGATATCCATACAAATTCGAGCCACTCCCGGAGTATAGGCCATGGAAAGGTCATCACGGGTTTTGACGGGAATACGGTTTCGGATACTGATTTTTCCACCCAAATGGACCAGAAATGTGCGGTCAGAAAAGTTGATAAATTCAACTCCGGGGAGGTTCCTGATTGCTGTTACGATTTGTTCGCTGTGATCAGGATCATGAGTAAAAATACTGATGTCACGGACTAAAACCCCGGCTTCGGGCTGCACGAGGTCTATCGCTCCTACTACTCCATGCATCTCGGAAATGGTCTGAGTCACATTGGCTAACATCCCAATCTTATTATCAATATTGAGACGAACGATAATACTGTTGCTGGCATTAAAAGCAGGTTGGCTGACTGTCATAAATTACTCCAAAAAGAGGTGATTTCTGTGAATAACCGGTTTACTCTGGGGATCTTTCCCACCGGTCTTTGGCAGGTTTTGTTCTTTTATTTGATGACGCAATTCTTTGGCAGAACAATCGGCTCTTCCAACTCCGAGCCGTACACCTTCCTGATTACATATTTCAACAAGGTCCTTGTTTTCAAATTGTCCTTCAACGCGTGTTACACCTTTGGCTAATAAACTTTTTTATTTTTCATAAGAGCTTGTTCTGCTCCTGCATCGATGACCAGGGTACCCTTGTTGAGTGCACCTGCCGCGAGCCATTTTTGATAGCTGCGTATTTTTCGTCCTTGAGCCACAAAATGTGTTCCCCGTCGTTGGCCTTCCATCACATCACTCACACCTGCTGGAGATTTTCCATCCAAGATGTATGTATCGATTCCAAACGACATTGCCATTCCAGCCGAACGGACTTTACTTTCCATTCCTCCTTTTCCTCCGGCAGAAGTGACAGGAAGACAGTGTTGTAGAATTTCGTCAGTGAGTTCCTCCACTTTTTCTACAACAGTGGAGCGCTTACCTTCCTGCGTTTCTTCTTCTTTGAGCAAACCAGGTGCAACGGTAAGGAAAAAAAGCTGGTCCGCTCCAATAAGTGTTGCCAGATAAACGGCAAGCAAATCATTATCACCAAAATTGAGGTCCAATTCCTCTGTTGCAACAACATCGTTTTCATTAACAATTGGAACAATTTTATATTTGAGCAGATTCTCAAGAGTATTTCGAATATTGAGGTAAGACTTCCGGAGACCAAAATCTCCACGTGTTAACAATATTTGAGCTACCGTGGTTTTATGTTTGCGAAAAGCATCAGCATAAATTTGAATCAACCTGGCTTGTCCGACTGAAGCCAATATTTGATGTGACGCCAGGGTGTTTCTCGATTCATCCACAGAACATAACTCACGTCCGGCTCCAACTGATCCTGAAGTTACCACTAAAACCTCGTGACCATGGCCCCGGATTATACGCAATTTGTGCAGTCAGTTTACCTATTAATTTATGATCCAGCTTTCCATTCGATTGTTGCAGAACATTTGTGCCAATTTTTATGACAATACGTTTAGATTTCACTTTGAAAACAATCAGTAACTGCCAGTCCGATTCAGGGAAAAACTAGAGGGGCATGAAAATAAGAAGAAAGATTAAGCATTTGTAGATATTATCATGAAATTTGGAAGCTTTGCAAGCTTGAGAGAAATATCTTCCTGCTCAGAAACTGTGCTCCGTCGGCACAGATTCAGATATTGATGCAAATCTAATTTATTAAATTATTCTCCGCATATATTATAATACTACTTCTGTATCAGGATCTGTCTCCTTATGAAGACGGTTTTTATCTAAAACAGCTAGCCGCAACAACCATCTCTGGATAAGGGCATAGGAAAACAAAAGTAAACCCAATGCGCCTGCATAATGCCGAACCGGCTCAAAGTAAGAAAGCAAAAAACTTGATCCAAACAACAGTAAAAGAATTTTATTGCAAACCGAGCAGCCAAAACCGACAAATCCTAAAACTCCACCTATTCCTGCTTTTTTAGTGGCACAGTGTGGTGCCTGAATACCGAAGAACAGGCCAATTAAAAGTGATTCAAAACTGAGAATTATATAATCCCAGCCATTCACCTCTGTCATGCGGATGAAAAAGGAATTGTTCCAAAGAGCAGTAATTGTTCCCAGCAGCAAAAAAGCTGCAGAAGCAATAATCAAGGTACTCAGCCATTCCTTTAAGCTTAATTGTTTTAATAATTTCATTAGCAGTCCTTAAGAAAATTACATTCCGTTCTGCACTGAAAATATTCCGAACCACAAGGGATCAGATTCTTAAAAAATGTAACAAGTTCATTTTCAATCAATTCAGTTTAGAATACTGGATTTTCCGGAATTTGTGCTTCAATCATAATTGATTTTATTGTTACAATTGGAAAGGCTCTGAAATAAGACGGGGATCATCGGATTGTACGATGGCAGTCAAAAGTTGAACAAAATTCAGGTAGTCAGATTTAGATCAGGAAAACAACCTCAAAGTGTCCAAAATGCGTAACAGTCAGAGTGGAGTTTTGTGACCAGCAGTCTCAGTTGCCGGATGAAGATTCGATGGGTGGTGCAACTTTCTGTTCTAATTCAGCTGGAGGAATCTCCGGAGATTTTTCTGGCTGCACATCTTCTTCAGGAAGGAGCATTTGTTCTGCAACAGGAATCGTTGTTGTGGCAGGAGCCAAGTCCCGTACCACTGAATCACGGGCAGTATCTGAGGAAAGATATGCAAGAGAGAGAGAGGTCAGCATGAAACAATCGCCACACCGGTTGT